>Ga0209475_10003407_pt1 | contig 14656 bp, 15 predicted proteins | sample tdDd471_FD_187128 | JGI IMG/M metagenome (GOLD analysis project Ga0209475, IMG submission 187128) | Marine sediment microbial communities from the Atlantic coast under amendment with organic carbon and nitrate - tdDd47.1 (SPAdes)... | ecosystem: Environmental > Aquatic > Marine > Coastal >... | reverse complement strand
CTCGAAGGCGATTTCGTGGTTCAGGCCGGGGACGTGGTGCACCTAACGGGCCCCGCTTCGCGGTTGGGTGTGATCGGGAAGCTCGTCGGCCACGTCGAGCGTGATACCAACCAGACCGACCTCGTGACTTTTGCGGTGGGCATCGCGGTCGGACTCCTGGTGGGGAGCTGGGCCGTCACCGTGGCGGGGATCTCGGTGGCGCTCGGAACGGCAGGCGGCCTGCTGGTCTCCGGGCTGGCCATCGGCTACCTCCGCGCGCTGCACCCCACTTTCGGGCGCGTGCCGGAGCCGGCGCGCTGGGTCTTCATGGAGCTCGGATTGACGATGTTCATGGCGGGAGTGGGGCTGCGCGCAGGGTCGGGGATTGTCGAGACCATGGCCGAATCCGGTCTCAACCTGATCCTGGCTGGAGCCCTGGTGACGTCGGTTCCGGTGGCAATCGGCTACTTCGTCGGCCGCAAATTTCTCAGAATTAACCCCGTTCTCCTGCTCGGAGCGATAACGGGCTCGATGACCAGCGGGGCTTCCCTGAGCATCGTCACCGAAGAGGCGCGAAGCTCGGTCCCCTCACTCGGATACACCGGCGCGTACGCCTTCGCCAACGTATTTCTCACTGTCGCCGGAAGCATCATCCTGCTGCTGTAGGGTATGAATACCGATAGGGAGATTGAAATGAGTGACCAGAATCGTGAGATGTTTACTCGTCGAAAAATGTTAACAGGGATGGCGTCGATTGCTCTCGGAGGAGTGGTTGGAAGTCCGAGCGGAGTTGCGGCCGAGGAGCAACCCGTTGTTCCGGATGCGCCACCGCTGCCGTGGAAGTGGGTCGAACTCGACCCCCTCGAGGCCGGGAGGAGAGCCTATCAATTCTACAAGAAGGGAGGCTGCGGAACCGGCTCCTACCTCGGCCTTTTGAGCCTGCTCAAGGAGAAGGTTGGTTTTCCCTGGACCACCCTTCCGGACAACCTGTTCGCCTTCGGCGCCGCCGGATTCGGCGGTCACGGCACTCTCTGCGGTGCGCTCGGCGGATCGGCCTGTATAATCAATCTGATCACCTACGAACCAGGCAAGGCCGGGATCACCGCGCAAATGATCGACCGGCTCTTCTGGTGGTACGCCAAGCAGGAGTTTCCGACCGACCGTTTCGACGACCTCTCACCTCTGCCCGGCCAGATCAAGGTCGCGGCCAAGTCTCCGCTGTGCCACACCTCGGTCTCCAGTTGGACGCTGGCGGCGGGAGCCGAGGTGACGTCGCAAGAAAAGGTCGAACGCTGCGCCAAGTTGTGCGGCGAGGTGGTCTACACTGTGGTGCTCGCGCTCAACGAGTATTATGCCGGACGTTGGACGCCGCCGGTCTGGAAGCCCTCCGAGCAGATCAAGCACTGCGTCGAGTGCCACGGTCCCGACACAATGGATCACGACACCGACGGCATGAATCAACAGCAGGGGCACATGGAATGTCTCATGTGCCACGAGGACCACACCATCTGACGGCAGTGGCACGCGACTTTTGTACCAGGAAAACAATATGGAAGGTGTCGCCTGGACCGGGCAGAATGACCGCGTAGGAATAGTTTCCCCGTCCTGGAGCGAAAGGGTGACTGGAGCGATGAGTCTGTTACGAGAACAATCCCGGCTGATCGCGGCCTGCCTGCTTGTACTCGCAATGACCAGCGCGGCCATGGCGGCCGCCGCCGAATCCGACCCGTACAGTCTTGCCCAACGCGCCGGGGACAAGCGCGTGGCCATCTCGGCCGGCGTCTTTTTCGTCCGCTTCGACTCAACCTACAAGTACTCCGTTGCCGGGTCCGCCGATCAGGCCTTCGTCGACATGGAGGGCCAGCTCGACCTGCCCACCTCCGAGGTCGTAGGCAACATAAACGCGCTGTGGCGAATGACCGACCACGGATATCTGGCGGGAACCTACTCCAGCCTCCGCCGCTCGGGGGAGCGCCGGGTCGTCCAGGAGCCCATCGTGATCGAAGGCGACCTGGTGAGCCTGGACGGCGTGATGTCAGCGAGGTTCGACTACGATTTCCTCGATGTGAACTACGCCTACGCCTTCCACCACATGGATCGGAGCCTGGTACTCGGCAAGGCGGGTGTCCACGTCTTCAGCACGCATGCAGGCTTCATGCTCGAGGGCGAATTTGTCGTCAACGGGGAGCCGGATACCGGTCAGATCGGCGACGAGACCGAATTCGTGGCGGCCTTTCCACTGATCGGCGTGGTCGTCAACTATCACCTGGGCCGTCGCCTGATCGTCGAGAACGTGGTGGATTTTGTCTACCTGCCGGTGGGTAATACCCAGGCCCTCGCCCTGCGCACGCAGCTGGGTTGCCGCTACATGTTTGCCCCGTGGTTCGGCCTCAGGGCGGGCCTGTCGTACAATTTCGAACGGGTGGAGTACACCGAGGACGACGTCACCCACGAGGTCGAGTTCGACTTCAGCGGCCTCATGGTGAAGGCCTACTTCGCATTCTGACCCTTTCCTTCCCGGCTCATCAATCGAACTGCAGGTACACCATCTGCACATTGCCGCCGATCCCATGCCCACGTCGGTGAATCAGTGGTTGTCCGAGTAGATACGGGAGAGCACGATAACACCTTGGTTGTATAGTCGAGAACAACAACTTGTGATAATGGTGAATGCACAGGATATATTCGGGCTGGCGGCCCGGCGGCCTTCAGGTTGCGCAGGGCACGATGCGCAGGATTGATGATACGATTGGGTGCCCGGGTTTATACTTCCGTTCGTGGGCTATGTCGAGTGTTCGTATCCAGGAGGACGAGTAATGAGAACGCGCGTTTTAGTTATATTGACGGCGGTTTTCCTCCTGCTCGGCTGCACCGGTTGCGCGAGGTTCCAGTCGTCGAAGCGCATGAACCTGGCCCCCTTCGCTGAGGACATGATCGCTGTGGCGGGTGACATCCAGTACGGACTCGGCCAGACCAACGCCATCTATCTGCGCGGCTACGCCGAAAACCCCGAGGCGGTGAGAATGACGGCCATGGCTATCAAGATCCGCGCCATCATCCGCGGTGCCATTTCCTACGCGCTCGAGGTCGTCTCCCTGGCCGGTTCGCGCTTGACGGGACCACAGCGGACGCTGGCCCTCGGCGACAAGATCGAGGAGTTGATGCGCCCGGTGGTGGCACCTCCGGCGCAAGTCTTGAAAATCAGTCCGGCCGAACTCGACACCATCCTGATCGACGTGCGCAGCCAGACGAACCTCCTCGACGGGCTCAACGCCGCGCAACCGGTCATCAACGAGATCGCCCGGGTCTCGGGCGAGATCTTCGAGGACTCCAAGCAAGCCCTCGACGCGGCTGCCGACGCCATCCAACGGCAGATCTCCGAGAAGGTCGCCCCCGTCCGGGCCCGCGACACCATGCTGCGCAACTACCAGCTCACGGGCACCAGTGCCCTCGGGCTCATTGCTCGGCATCGCCACGGAGACACCGCCGCCATGGACACGCTCGTGATTCTGATCCCGAGCGTGGCCGACATCGCCTCGTCGGAGGACGGGTTGACGGAGACCGAGCTGCGTGCCATCGAGGATCGCCTGATCTTCGCCCTCGAAACGGTCAGCAATGTCCGGACGCAACTGGCTCCCGACATTGAGCTCTACTGGAAGCAGCAAGCCGAGCTGGAGGAACTCGTGGCGAACTTCAACGCGGCGCTGCGCCAGGCCCGGGTCGCCATCATCGCCTGGTCGCGCGCCCACCAGCGGCTCGCCTCGGGCATCACTGACCCGGCGGAGATCGACATCTTCGGTATCGCCAAGAAGGCGGCCGGCGACTTCGTGCCGGGGTTCTAGCATCCGGGCGCTTTCCGGTGCTTTCTTTGCGGTCGCCTCTGCCTCTTCGAGTATCATCTCGGGGAAGGTGCCCAAGGCAATGCGCTTCTGCTTGCCGACGGGCAGTTGGTAGCGTAGGCTTCAGTAATTCCGGCCTCTAGAGCATACCCGGAGCTGAAGCCCGGGGGAGGTGGGAATATTTTCGTCGTACCGCTTCGCCTGGGGTTTCAGTCGGGCGATCTTGGTCGTCAGTCTTGCGGCGTGTCGCAAGAAATCTCCTAGGTCAGGAAGAGGTCAGCAGAGCTGTGGTTCATTGTTTCTGATAATTCCCCGTCATTCCCAGGAGATCATGTAAGTGAAACTTGTTGTTCACGATACGCAAACATCATGCCGCGTCCCGGAACCTCTGCGTCCGCTTCGGGAGCAGGAGGTCGGGAGTTCAAATCTTCCCATCCCGGTCAGTAATATATATATTGACAATAGGTTAGCGCAATTTGCTAGCCTTTTTGCTTATGTGGTTTTTTTCCTGGTTTTGGCAGCGAATCTCGCGCTGTCGGCCTCGCCAGCCCGGGCGGGTTCGCCCGCCAGCTATGCGGTCCGTCGCGGCGACAATCTCTCGCTCATTGCCCAGAAGTTCGGTATCACGGTGTCGGATCTGCGCACCGCCAATCGCCTCGACTCGGACGTCATCCACGTGGACCAGAAGTTGCGGGTCAGCGATCCGTTCAGGAGGACCCGTTCGAAGGATGTACGCTGGCGACGCCCTCTGGCCAGGCGCGGCGAAGTCCTGCGGCCCTTCGGCCAGTACAAGTCCAAGGGTGTGCTGATGCCTCGCACCGGCACGGACGTGGCCTGCAATGTGAACACGCGGGTGGTGAGTCCTGCCCACGGGGTGGTCCGGCACGTGGGACACATGGACGGCTTCGGCACCCTGATGATCCTGGAACATGGGGGCGGCTACGCCACGGTTCTGGCCCCTCTCAAGCTCGACACCATCGGAGTCGAGGTGGGGCAGGCAATCCTCGGGGGCGACTTGCTGGGACGCACTGACGCGCCGCCCGAAGGCGGGACACCTTACCTGCACATAGAGCTGCGTCAGAACGACAAGGCCATCAAGCCGGATCGACTATCGAAGTAGCACGACTGAAGGCACACAGGAGGATTTCCCTTGGACCTGAAGAGCGTCATCCGCGACATTCCCGACTTCCCCAAACCCGGCATTCTGTTCCGGGATATCACGCCGATCACCGAGCAACCCGATGCCTTCCGGACGGCGCTGACGGGCTTGCAGGCCCTGGTTGGTGACGTCGATTTCAACAAGTTCGGCGCCATCGAGTCCAGGGGCTTCATTTTCGGCGCTCCGTTGGCCGTGGAGATGGACCGCGGGATGCACCTACTGCGCAAAGCCGGCAAGCTGCCAGGCTCGACCCGCGCCGCGACCTATGCCCTGGAGTACGGGGAAGCGACCCTCGAAGCCCATCTGGACAGCTTCGAGCCGGGTGACCGGGTGGTCTTGGTAGACGACCTGCTGGCCACCGGCGGCACGGCGGCGGCAGCGGCCCAGCTGGTGACCGAAGCGGGCGCCGAAGTGGCCGGATTCCTGTTCCTGGTCGAGCTGGAGTTCCTGCAGGGAAGGGAGAAATTGGCCGCAACAGCACCGGTTTATTCCCTTGTTAACTATTCCTGACCGGCCTAATTCGGGCCACGCCAGAGGCTCGGGTGCCCCCGCAGCTCAGGTGGATAGAGCACCAGATTCCTAAGCTTGGATCCGGCCTGATCAGGCCTCTTCTGTCGTCCCTTCTGGAAAATACGTTGTACGCCGAAACCATGACGGGTATCGAGTTTGAGGGTCAGTTCGCGAACAACTGCTTGACCTTGACTACCACCTTAGTTTAAGGTGAGCCTATCCTGGGGGGGACTATATTCAAGACGAATGCGCGGTCTGCCTTCGGGAGAAAGGGAGGCCGAAATGCGAATCAAGCGAACAATACTGGGTTTATTGTGCGTATTGACGGTTGCCATCCTGTGGAATCTGCAGGTTGGCGCGTACGGTGTTTTCACCGCTGACCCTCCTGAATCAAGCAACTGCAGCCAGTGCCACACCGATTGGCCCGGCGCCACGCATTCATTCCACCAGAGCTTCGCCTGTGATAATTGCCATCCCGACTTCATTACTCCGGTGGTCTCCAGTTCCTGCACCGGTTGTCACAACGGCGCTTCCAGCATCCTGAATCTGCATAGCTCGCTCGAAGGGCCCGGCGATATGAGGTACTGCGGCTACTGCCACGAAGGTGTAGGTGCTGAAAGTCGTAACTGGGGTGAAGTGAAGGCTCTGTTCCGTTAGTCTATGTATCTGCTATTTTGGATATGCCGACGGGTGCACCACAGGGTGCACCCGTTTTTTGTGCTGTGCCCCTGAAAAGGCTACTGGACTGATCCATTTGCCCAGGCGAACCAATTCACTCTAGGTCTGGACTCGAGATAGGGGCAAGAGCCCCCGTCGATCTCTTTCTCAGAGTATAGCGAGAGCTGGTGTTTACTGGCGCTGAATGTGATTATAGTTGCGCAACTCAAAGTCGACCGGAGGATATCTGGAAACTGGGGGAGTGGGCAAGCTGAGTCACTGGAAACCCATCCAATCAAGCTGTGTGAGGTGCTATACTTGACTCACTGAGTCCATTGTGCGACCTTTTCGCCGGCTGTGAAAGTCACCCCGACAGCGCGATTTCAGAACTGTAGCGGATTTGTACCAGATCCAGGGGCAAGGCTTGTCAGTGATTGGTGCCCCCGTAGCTCAGTTGGATAGAGCATCAGATTCCTAATCTGGGGGCCGTGGGTTCGAATCCCGCCGGGGGTACCATCCAACCGCGAGCACCGACTCTGATACGCCCTCCGTCAAAACCGTACGTTCAATCCCAGGCTGACTCGCCCGTAGACCGGATTCGAACCGCCGTCGCGGGCGACGGTCATGACGCTACCATCGATGTAGATCCCTGCCACTCTGCCAAACCAATGCTGGCAGCCCAAGCCCAGACCGAAGATCGTGCTGGCATAGTCGTCGGTCTGGCTGAGGTCGCGCAGCTTGATGCGATGGTTCAGAGGCCCCATCGCGGCGGTAAGATACGGCAGTGTGTCGCCTGCCCAGGGGAACCAGCGCCCAAAGAAAGACATGGTTCGGATACGGACTACGTAGTCCTGGGATTCAATCTGGTCCAGATCCCAGTCATTCATCGTCGCCAGACGGGCGCCGATTGACCAGTGCTGCCACCGTCGGAATGCGAAGCCGATCTCTCCTCCGATACCGCCGCCGGAATAATCGGGTGAATTTGCCACGACACCGCCGTATGACGAGCCGACAAAGATCTCGAAAGGGCGCTCAACAGGGTCGGCGCCGGCACGCAGCGGTTGTTGAACCATTGCCAGGCAGATCAATGTAATGACGGTGGCGAAACGACTGAGGCGACAGCTGCAGTGCATATCCAATCCTCGAAAAAGTGCAAGTGGGTGCCCAAGTGCGCCCGATGTAAAGGACACTCGACACTGTAACATCGCCAGAAAAGTAAGTGAAGAGAAACCCGGTTACGGAGCCAGCAACGTTGCCACGGCCGAAGGGACCGGCTGCACGACAGGCAACCCGTTCCAGAACCAGAGATCGAAAAATTCGGAGGTGCCGCGCAGCGAGTAGTTGGCTTCGAAGTGAGCACGGAACTGTTCGGGGAAGACGATCTCGTGAGGCGAGTACCAGTTCTGTTTGAAGAAAGGTTGCTGCTGCCGTGGGACCAGCCAGAGGGCAACCTGGCCCTCACTGATGGCCTGGTAGGTCTCCAGGGGCAGATCCTGTCCCGCCTTGCAGCAGTCCATGACCGCCACGGGGTCGAGCAACAAGGGATTGTCGGCGAAGACTAGCAGGGGACGCAGCCAGGTCGTACGGAAGCTTTCGTCTTCTCCGCCGCAGGCCATACCGATGGGCAGATCGGGATACTGCTCCATGATGTCCCGGATCTCACAGGCCAGCTCGCGGGAGTCATCGTTCTCCCAGGCGACGAGCCGCACCGAACGGTAGCAGTGCACCGTCCCGACCAGCAGCGCGGTCAATACCATTGCGACCACGGGCCCGGAAAGACGGCGACCGAAGCCTGTGGAAAGACGCGCTTCGCAGGGCAATTCCCGGGCAGCCAATCCGGCGACGAACAAGCATGTGGGAACCAGGGGCAGGAGGTGAACCAGCCCGGCGCCCGGCTTGGCTGCAACCAGGAGGGTCACGACCAGGGCGACACACAGGGTTCCGACCAGAGCGCCATTGCGGCGCAGCCAACGCCCGCGCCGCGGAATGCCTCCGATCATGACCAGCAGCGGCAGCAACATGTAGATGGCGAATGGAACGGTGTACTTGTACTGGTCCTTGAGCATGCCGTGGGACAGAGCTGCCTTGACCCAGACCAGGTAGTTGGTCAAGGAGACCTGCGGATGCAATGCGAACGGAGCGGCGACGACCAATACGGCCAGAACCAGCGCCCAGGCGACCGGACGCCAGCCGAATCGTTTCCACATCAGGGCAAGTATCGGCAAGAAATAAATTCCACCGTGGAGCTTGAGATTCACCGCAAAACCCATCGCCGCGGCGATCGCCAAGATGGCCAGAAATCTCCGAGCTCGCGCAGCGGCAAAAAGCCCGAAGCCTACGGCAAACAGCAACAGGGAATCGGGACGCACCAGGTAGACAGCAAATCCCTGGCTCCAGAAATAGAGCACACTCAAAGAGGTGATGCCCAGGGCGGCGGTGTCCAGCCGACGGCGGCGCAGAGCCCCGTACAGAAATCCCAGACTTGCGATCGCCGCCAGGGAGGAAGCCAGCTTGGCATTGCAGATGGTCGGTCCCAGGATTTTCAGGACCAACCCGTTGGTCAGAAATACCGACGGTCCGTAGAGAACGCTGTACCTTTCCGCCGACTCGAGGGAATGATAGAGGGGGTGGCCGGCCTCGACGAGCCAGGAAAGGCACGACACCACGGGCTCGACCTCGCCGGCAAAACCATCAAGACTCAGATACCATCCGGCGATGGCAACGAAGCCCACAAAGAGACACGCGGCCAAGAGAAGCAATGCAATCCGTCCGCGACTCACGACCAGCGCCTGGAGCTTGTCGGCCGCACCGGTCCGGCGGGCCAGAACCCACCAGAAAGCGAGGGCCAGCGCAAACGTCAGCAAGACGTGTTGGGATAAAAGAATAAATAGGTCCAGTATAGTGCGATGCACGCTGAGTTACTTTGGACGACGTAACTCGCCAAAATGGGCGATAGCTCCGGTCGAGTTGGCGAGGGACTCGGCTCGGGCCAGCGCCATCATGCCACGATTCGCAGAAAAGTCAACCTATCCGCGATAAATATCCAGTCAATGCGATAATTACCTATTGACCTGCTCATCGAGATTTACAAAATGAATGAATTTGTTCTCTGCCATGCTGTAGAGATAGCTGCTGATTCTCCGGGGAACATCGTCGACCTCAGACGGAAATCGGTCAGCAAAGGCAGCTATCAGGTCGCGAATAGGACGCTGGCCGTCCATCTCGTGCCACAGGAACTGCCCGCGCTGATCCAGGGGAACGCGAATAAAGCGCTTCTTGGGTCCGAGGCGGGGCTGGATCAATCGCCCCCAGAGTACGCCGGTGAAGCGGGGCATCATCAGGGTCGTTTGGCCGCTCTCCGGGTCGGTTTCGGCGTCCAAAGAGTGGGCCGGAATCAACTCCATGAAATCGACGCCCTGCCACTTGCTGCGTTTGCGACCGAATATCTGCACTGATCGTCTCCCTCTGGGTGGTTTCGCCGACCCAGAACGGCAGTCATGGCACAAAAACTGCGGGCGATTCTGAGGAATCTACTCTCCAAGGTTGTATCGGGGTTGCTCGACGTCAACGCCGAACATTATTTGGTGGGCCGGCAGTCCTGGAGTGGTTATCATGGCGAAATGGTCGTGAACATATCTGCTTCGATAAAATGCTGATGGGGGAGGATGCATCATGGATAGTGTGACGGTGCGGGGGCGTTGGCTCGGTGGGATCTGTTACTTGCCGCTGCTCGTCTTTATCTCCATCCTGGCCCGGGACAAGAGTCCGTTTCTGGCCCGGCACTGTCGGCAGGGTTTTGCGTTGCTTTTCGCTGAACTGGTGTCGGTGGCCGTGATCGTGATGATCGACGTGACGCTGGGGCAGATTCCGTTGCTGGGATTCTTGCTCGTGATCCTGCTGCGCCTCTTGTTCTTTCTGGCCTTCCTGTGGGTGAGTGTCATGGGCTTTATTCGGGCGATCTTCGGCGAAGATTGGCGAATACCGTATCTGGATGAACTCGCCGACCGAATCCCCATACACTGACCGGTAGAGGACCAACAGCCTGGGCCGCAGGCACTTACTTTGGTGCCCTCATGTATTGCGCATAATGTATATTATGTTAAGTTGAGTCAATAGGATAGAAAATGGGCCAATCGCCCGAAGCAACCGGCCCCTCACTATTCTATCGAAATTCCAGCTGGTCTAGCCGAGGACCGTGTCCATCTTTTCGCGAATTTTGTCCTCGTTGGCCGCTCCCATGATTGATTCCACGACGTTTCCGTCCTTGAAGAACAGCAACGCTGGAATCGACCTGATGCCCAGCTTGCCTGCGGTCTGTGGATGGGATTGGATGTCCATCTTCCCGACGACGATCCGGCCTGCGTACTCGGCAGCCAGCTTCTCGACTGTCGGTGTCAGCGCCTTGCAGGGTCCGCACCAGGGTGCCCAGAAATCCACGAGTACAGGCGTTCCACTCTGAAGAACCTGCGATTCGAAATCAGCGTCGGTGAAATCCAGCAATCCTTCGGCCATGACTGATCCTTTCGGCGTTCGTTTGTAGGTCTCTAGGACCGGGTTCAATTCACTCGATTCGGAGACCGGATCACCCGGTCAGTTCTTGCTACACAATCTAAAAATCAATTTTTCCATAATGATACTCGGTTTCAACGGCGACCCCTTGAGTTGCCTGTCGCAGTCAAGAGATGCTTTAAGGCCCTTGCGTAGACCGCTTTCATCCATACTCTTGACCATAGGTTCGAGGTATCGGAAGCTCCAGGGGTTTTGGGCGGTCAATGCGCCAATCTCCCTGTCCGCCATGCCCGCGGACCTTCCTGCTTGCAGAATAACTCCCTTGCGCATGCGGGAGACCACCAGCGGTGCAATCTCGTAGGCGGTTTTACCCCATTCCGAAAGACGAAACCAGGTTTTCAAAACCTCGGAAGCTCTACCGGGCATCAGATTGGCTGTGATTTCATATCCTTCAAGTGCTGCCTGGTCCATGATGATTCGGGCCAACTCCTCGGAGCCGATGCCGTCGGGTCGGTCGTCGACCAGTAACGCCAACTTGTCGATTTCACTCTTGAGGCTCATCAAGTCGTTGCCCACCAGCTCACACAAAATGGCGGCCTCTTCTCGACCAAGAGGTAGATTCTCCCTGCGGGCGGCCTTCAGCACCCACTGAATGAGAGCTTCCCCCGTCGGAGGGCTGAAGTCAAAAAGGTAGCCCCCCTCCATGCATGTCTTGACCCACTTCTTGCGCTTATCCACCTTCTCGGCGCTGAGTATCAGGATGGTCTCCGGAACCGGCTTGCGCGCATACTTGTCGAAATGTTCCTGGCTCTCCGCATCACCCAAGCAACGTTCGGCATGCTTCACCCAGATAAGCTGCAATCCGCCCAGCATCGGTAGGCTCAGTGCCTGCTGCAGCACTCGCGAGATCGGCACCTGGTCTCCCTGCAGAACGTGATAGTTGAAAGCCGAGTTCTGTTCTCCGAGTGCGTCTCGGCGGATCTTGTTGATCACTCCCTCGATACGCAGGGCATCGTCGCCGGCTAGAATATAGACGGGTCGGAACTTGCCTGTCTTGAGATCTTGGTTGACAAGATCCTCGAAGCCCGGCGCTGTATTGCCTTTCCTGCCAGAGGAATACGCCATCTCTTGCTACCAGTCCTCCACAACGATCGCCAGGATATCCTTCACGATATCGGTGGTTGCCTCGGTGCGAGCAGTCTCCTCGGTGGTACCATCCGGATCGTCCAGCAAATAGCTGCCACTTCCGGTGAATCGCCGGTTCTCGAAGAGTTTCTCCCCTGTGGCCCGGACTGTGAGTGACAACTGCACCGCGATCTGTACCTGGTACTCATTGACCGTCAGGTCTTCCCGGGCGAAGGCCTCTTTCAGATGGTACCTGACGACACGACCACTGAGAATGGTGTCGGCATCGCCTTCCTCGACCACTTTGAGGGTGTTGTCGAGCTGGACGGCGAGAATGATCCGGTCTGTGAGATCGACGCCGATGTTCGGCTCGGAGGTCAGGTTTTCCAGATACTGGACCGCGACCTTCTGCAGGGATTCGTCAACGCGGCCGCTGTTGGCCGAATAAACTCCACATCCCCCCACCAGGCACATCACCACCAATACGGGCAGCAGCACAATGACGACCGGCCTCTGCTCCATCCCGGGCCTACTCCTTGATTCCGTGTTGCTTCATGCGATAGCGAAACTTGTCCCGATTGAGCCCGAGCAGGCGTGCAGCCTTGCTTTGATTCTGGTCCGCCGCCAGGTAGGCCTTGCGCACGAGCACGCTTTCCAGCTCGCTGACCAGCTCCTCCAGCTTGATGCCTCCGGCAGGGAGGGGATTCAATAGGATCTCCTGCAGCCTTGCCGGCATGTCATGACTGCTGTGATCTTCGATCATGGAGCTCAGGTGGGTCGCTTCCAGGGTCTGACCGTCCTCGAGTAGCACCGTACGCTCCATGAGGTTCTTCAGTTCCCGGATATTGCCCGGCCAGCGGTATTCCATGAAGCGTTTGCGGGCCGCGTCACTGATTGCGTTGAAACCCTTGCCGAATTGCTGATTGTAGTGCGCCAGGAAGAATTCCGCCAGTGGCATGATATCCTCCAGCCGGGAACGCAACGGCGGGACACGCAACTGTACCACCTTCAGGCGATAGTAGAGGTCCTCGCGGAACGTGCCCTTGCGGACCTGGGTCGCCAGGTTGCGATTGGTCGCAGCGATGATACGCACGTTCACCGAGATATCCTCGAGGCCTCCGACCCGGCGAAAAGTCATCTTCTCCAGAACCCTCAGCAGTTTGACCTGGATCGGCAGAGCCATCTCCCCCACCTCGTCCAGAAACAGGGTCCCCGAATGGGTCAACTCCAACAGGCCCATTTTCTGGGTGGCCGCATCGGTGAAGGCGCCCTTCTCGTGGCCAAAAAGTTCACTCTCCAGCAACTGCTCGGGCAGAGCTGCACAGTTGATCTCCAGGAACGGGTAGTCCTTGCGCGGCGACGTGCGGTGTATGAGGGTCGCCACGACATCCTTGCCCACTCCGGATTCACCCTCGATGAGGACGGTAGTCGACGATCCACCGGAGATCTTCCGAATGGTGTCATAGAGTTCCAGCATGGGCGGCGACTGGCTGGGCACGATTCCGTCGGAGCCATCGAACAGATCGCTCTGGTGCTGCTGGCGATATCGTTCGCGAGCTGGGGCCGATTCCTCGAGTCCACGCGCCACGACGGACAACAGACGGTCCAGCTGAATCGGCTTGCTCACGTAGTCGAAGGCGTCGAGCTTCATGGCCTGTACTGCGGAATCCGTCTCACTGTAGGCCGTGACCATGACGACCGGCAGGTGGGGCAGCTTCTGTTTGATGGCACCCAGCACCTCTATACCGCTCATGTCGGGCAACATGAGGTCCAGGATGACCAGGTCCGGCACGGTGCGTGTCAGGGCATCCAGGGCCTCCTGCCCGGTGCCGGCGGCCACCACATCGTAGCCCTCATCTTCCAGAGTGGCGTCCAGGAAGAGGCGGATCGCCTCCTCGTCATCGATGACCAGGATCAAAGGATTCATGGGCGGCATTATGGGGCGCGGGCAGGACGGGCGCAAGAGCGGATTGTCGACCCGTGCTGTACAAGTGCCACAAAAAACGCCCCGACCCGGGTCGAGGCGTTTCCGGTGGCAATCGTCAAAGAGCAGCTAGCGAGCTCCCTCGCCCTTCAGCACCACTCCGACGGTGGACAGGAGGATCTTGCCATCCTGCCGCAAGCCGGCTTTACGGATGTACTGCCGGTCCAGTTCGATCTTACGCCGCACCGAATCGATGCTCTCGTCGTAACCGTTGATGACCTGGGCCAATCCGGTGATGCCGGGCAGAACCAGCAGGCGATCCCGGTAATGGGGTACTTCTTTCTCCAGCTGGCGGACGAACACGAGCCGCTCGGGTCTCGGCCCGATGAGGCTCATTTCGCCCCTCAGCACGTTCAGGAACTGGGGCACTTCATCCAGGCGAGTCTTACGCAAGATGCGGCCGACACGGGTGACCCGCACATCATTGCGTGACGCCCACTGGGGCCCTGCGGCCTCGGCGTTGACACCCATGGTTCGCAACTTGTAGACCTTGAACGGACGCCCGGGTTGCAGCACCTTGCGCCGTTCCTGGCCGACATCTCCACTGCGACGGCGGCGGCGATTGATGCCAACCCGCTCCTGCGCATAGAACATCGATCCCGGCGAGTCCAGCCTGATGATCAACCACAACAGAGGTGTGATCAGCCCGAAGACACCCAAGGCTAAGAGGGAAACGACGATATCGGCAAGACGCTTGAATCGCAGATACAATTCCGAGGGCAGCCCCAAGACCGCATCGATTGCTGTCGAAGCCTGCGACGCCACGCGGGCATCTACAAGCTCGGGCGCCTGGGCCAGGTCGGTGTTCGCCGCACCTGCGATCGCACCGCCGATCTGGTGTTGGTTCTCCCCGCCGACAGGCAAAGCGTGACTGTTGGACTGGATCGACCCGTC
>Ga0209475_10003400_pt1 | contig 14682 bp, 12 predicted proteins | sample tdDd471_FD_187128 | JGI IMG/M metagenome (GOLD analysis project Ga0209475, IMG submission 187128) | Marine sediment microbial communities from the Atlantic coast under amendment with organic carbon and nitrate - tdDd47.1 (SPAdes)... | ecosystem: Environmental > Aquatic > Marine > Coastal >... | reverse complement strand
AATTAAATGAAAAGCTGATAAGAAAATATGAATCAGATATCAGAGGATATCAGAATTTCTGGACACTATTTGTAATTCTTATACGAACCTGGCTGAATAAAATGAAAAGTCAGATCCAAATCCCCAGAATGCTGAAAGACTTTAACAGTAAAACCTTTATATCCTGCAAAAACTCATCTGAAATCCTGACTTTTATTGAAGATCTGAACAGGGAAATTCTCTCAACCCCCGTTTCAGTTCCCGGAGATGCCATGTTCTCACCGATTAAGGATGTAAAAGAATATATTCACAAAAGCTATGGGGAAAAGCTGACCCTTGAAAATATTGCCTCTCACTTCGCTATGAGCAAAAACTATCTTTGCCGGTTATTCAAGGATTCCGCCGGTTGTACGCTATGGGATTATCTGACAATGATACGAATAGAACATGCAAAAGAACTTCTGGAGAAAACCGCAAAAGGAACAGGTGAGATCGCTATGTCAGTCGGATATGATAATCAGGGATATTTCTCCAGCGTATTTAAAAAGAAAACCGGCACTTCTCCAAAGCAATATAGAGACAAGATCAGTAATAAAGTACTTTATCCTTAAAAGTAACAATGATGCGTTTATACAAATGGGTATCGGGAGGGGTTAGCTGAGGGGAGATCCGGTCCCAATTATCCGGTTCGGCCGGTTTGAACTTCGTAACCCCTGAATTGCTATTCCCATTATAAACTCTGACAAAGAGCATATTTTCCATAATGGAAACAGATTCTTCATTCTTCAGAAATTGAGAGAAAAGTACTGCGCTATCTCTGTGGGGAGCATTCTCCGGTATGGCTATGCCATAATGTTCAGATACAGATCCGAAATCGGGAACATACATTTTTACAGATGGCGGGATCTGACCCGATTTAACTGCTTCCAGAACCTGATGTTCCATAATCGTGGTCAAACGGAGTTTCCCCGATGAGAACAACCTGAGAGAATCATAATCAGAACTGGTGAAAAGTATGGCGTCCCGGTTTGTCCGAAACCACAGCCAGACAGGATCCCATTCTACAGTGTTCTGTATTACTGAATAGAGAAAACTGAATCCCCCTTCCCCGTTTACAGCGGTAAATCCGAATTCCCCGGGATTTTCCAGAATCCATAGATTAAACTCATCCCATGAGACAGGAGGATTCTTTAGAACAAGAGGATCGTATAAAAAACCGGTAATTGTACTGTATAAGGGAATAAAATCAGTCGTGTTTTCGGCAATAACCTTTGCCTGCTGCAGCTGTTGCAGCTGATAAGAGGAATTTACAATCATTCCATCAATAGAACCTGAAAAAGCTTTGCTTTCGGAAATTGCCTTTCTTATATACACATCTTCGTCACAGACAACGATTCGAACGGGAATCTGATAGAGTTCTTCAAATTTTTTCGCTAGAAACCTGTAGTAATGATCTCCCGTTCCCGTATAAAAAATCAGCTCTTCAGGATTGGAACTTTTCTGATCATTGCTGTTGTTCCCCTTTTGTATAAAATAAGAGATGAGGACTATACATAACAGAAGTACAAAAATGAGTCCGTAACGGATAATAAAAGGTTTTGTGAATTTCAATAGCACTCCCGAATTCTGGAATAGCTTTTGAAAAGGGTTTTTGCGGAGTGCCTAAGATCATCGGCTGACTTCATCTCCAGACAGACTGGAAATATCCAGTTTTCACTTAACATTGTCGATAAAAGGGAATCGAGATTCAAAATTCCCGTTCCGAGATCACTGTGACTGTCAAACATCCCGTTATTATCATGAAGGTGTGTTACTAATACATTTTCCTGTCCCAGTTCCCCGATCATAAATGAAGGATCACTACTGAAGTACAGAGCATGGCCGAAGTCCACAGTGTAGTAGAGATTATCAGTGATCTGAGATCTGATCTCTTTCATCTCTCCGTGATGATTGCCGTGCTTGAGCCAGCACCGCTCATAGGCGTTTCCGTTTTCAAGGCAGAGGGCGACACCTCTGCTCTTCCCGTATTCCGCCAGTTCACTCAGGCTTTTCAGATTAGCCGCAACTGACGCATTCCATACTTCTGAAGTATATTCAACAGGGGAAATCTGGCCGCCGTGTATGGTTGCCGAAGGGGCACCCACTTCGGCAGCATAATCAATTGATCTCTTTAATTCGCCAACGGACTGCATCCTGATTTTATTTTTCGGAGAGGCTATATTCAGCCCGTCGAAAGGGGTATGAATGGAAATCCCGATACCTGTATCATCGAGAGCTCTACGAATAATTGCGGATTGTGACGACTCTCCCCGACCTATGAGAGATTTATCGTATTTATACTCGATCCATTTTAGTCCGAGACGATTTATTTCATCGATAAAATCTATGAGATCTCCGGTAAACTCGTAATAACAGACAGCTCCGAAAAGAGGATTCTGATTCATGAAGTACTCCTGTACAGGTATCATAAATGGCTAAACTGGAAGAGTCAATTTATAGAGAAGGAAACTCAAGATCTAAAATGAATGAAAGATAATATAATATCAATTCCTGTTAATATTTTAACAATTTCATTACCATGCAATAAAATTATTTCAATTGCTCGTGACTTCTAATATATATCCGGCAATAATCATTTGAATATCACCGCTTGCATATCCTTCTTCAATGATTTTATTGAATCGTTCTAAAAATTCTTTCATATTCATAGATTTTTCAAAAGCCAGGAAATTTGGATCAACTACCAGAGGTTTTTCAATTATACTGAATTGATCTCTGCTTAAACCGGAAGCGTTTTTAATTTCAATATTCAGACCGGCTTCTCCGGGATTTATTAAAGCGGCATCAATTCTACCTACCAGAAGTTTTCTCAATCTTTGAATGGAATCTTTATCCTCATCAACAATGAAATAATTTGCTGCTTCTATGAATACAGGTCCAAAAATGCAATCACGACATACTCCGACGACTAAGCCTCTTAAGTCCTCTAATGTGTTGAATTCAAATTCATTGCCCTTTTTTACTACTAATATTATTTCATCATCATATATAGGGATGGAATAATCAAAAGATTCCAGTCTTTCCTCAGTTTTTGATATACCTACAATTCCTCCGAAACCATTTTCAGCATTATAAAAAGCCCTTGCCCATGGGTAAAGTTCATACTCGAAATTCTCAGGTAATTTTGAATCAGCATATTTCATGATTTCGATTAAAATGCCTTCGGCCTGATTGTTCTCCAGCCAGATTTTCGGCATTTTTGTTTCGTTGCCATAAATGGGAATCCTTTGAGCCTGAATGGATGTGAGTATCGATAGAATCAATAATAATAATATTTTATTAAACGTCATATTCTCCCAAGCACAACAATAAGAAATATATACTAAATTCTAATTCAATCGCAGGAAAATATTCAATAATTAATACTAAAAAGATCTAAATCAACTAGGCATAATACTGATGGGTAACTCAATCCTTTCTTCCCTCATAATTGTCAGTTTAATATTAAAACTAAGACATTCTATTTCTCTTCAGTTCAACAAGTTCCTTCACATGAAATGTTGTAATCGAAGAAACACCCATGTTGATAAAGGTTTCAAAATCATCATCGGGAGAAACAGTCCATACAGCTACAGGGAGGAACCGGTAATCTGCATAATCAATTAATTCCTGCCTACAGAAGTCATAGGGAATATTTAAACCACAGCAACCAGCTAATACAGCAGTGTTGCATAAGATTTTGACTTTATCTATATAATCCATATCCTTTCTGTGAATGAGCCTTTCCTCAGCATTTAACAAAACCTGAAACTCGGGATTATTGCTTTTTAAATATGAAGCGCGAACCTTTTCACAACCTGTAAAAATAACATTTTCAGCCAGGTTTCTTTCTTTGACCATTTTGGAAACTGGAACAATACACTCATCATCTTTCAGATCGAGATTGAGGGTTATCTGTTTCCCCTTTATCGCATCAAAAACATTTTCCAGAGAAGTAATTGAATCTGCCCTATGGGGAAAATCGATATCCTTCCGCTGTGATAGAATCTCTATTTCATCATAGGTCAATGATTCTACTTTTAACATTCCATTATGCTTTGTATGAATGGCTTCGTCGTGCCATAGGATTGGGATCCCATCCAAAGTTGCCCGAACATCAATTTCGTTAATATCAGCACCCCAATCAGCTCCTGCAAGAACAGATTCAACACTGTTCTGAGGAGTATCGTTGCAACCGGAATGAGCAGTAATCAAGGGTTTTCTCATCTATTATTCCTTCCTTACTTCAGACCCAGGGAAAACCCTTCAGTCAGTCTCTTGTAATAATATCCCGAGAAGAATAATACGGGGATTGTTGCCAGAAGACCTATTGCCATCAAGTCGCCCCAAAGAGTTTCGTATTCAGTTATAAAACTGACAATTTTAAGAGGCAGAGTTTGAAGTCGCGGTGATCTGATAAATAATAAAGCAAAGAGAAACTCGTCCCATGCAATAATAATACTGAAAATAGCTGTAGCAGCTATTCCGCTGGAAGCCAGGGGAACAACAACATGAGTCAGAGTTTTAAGTTTAGAGGCTCCATCAATTTCTGCAGCCTGTTCAAACTCAAGAGGCAGGCTTTTCATAAAACCAAATAACATCCAGATGCAATATGGCAGGGTATAAACCTGATATACAAGGATGAGTCCCCAGAGATCATTAATCAGTCCCACTTTTGTAAACATTGTATATAAGGGTATGGACAAAACCATTGGCGGTAATATTTTTACAACCAGAACCCAGATCAGAAACACAACATTTAGTTTAAAGGGGAATTTATATCTCAGGAGAGCGTATGAAGCCAGGAATGCCAGCACCAGTGAAAAAAAAGTTGAAGTAAAGGCTACAAACAAGCTGTTAAACAGATTCTTAAAGAATCCGCTTCTCATAACATTGAAAAAATTTTCAAATGATATTACAGACGGAAATAAGCTGGGCACCGGGGATATATTTTCCAGAGGAGTCTTCAGAGCTGTTATGAGTATCCAGTATAATGGAAAAAGAACAAGAAACAGCACGACAGCCATTAATAGCCAGAAGATTAAGCCTTTGCGGCCCATTACAGATCCGGTCATCAGTTTTCCTCCTTCATAATACCTTTTATATAAAAAAGGGCAATTATTGAAATAACGATGAGTACATAAAGCGCCGCTGCGCTGGCTCTTCCAAGATTAAAATAAGAGAAACCTTCACGATAAATGAAATAGGAAACGGTTTCCGTTGAATTACCTGGGCCCCCCTGTGTCAAAGCATATACTTTTCCAAAAATTCTGAATGTATCAATAGTTCTAAGCATTATTACCAGAAGTATCTGGCTGCTTAGAATCGGAAGTGTGATAGAAAACAGATTTCTGAAATATCCCGCACCATCAATACTGGATGACTCAAATATCTCTTTCGGGATAGAATTTAATCCAGCCTGAATAATCAGGAATGCGAAGGGTGTCCACTGCCATATATCTACAATAATAATCGATAACAGGGCCTGACTCTGATCGATTAACCATCCTACAGGAGCGAGATTCATTGAGCGGAGTATATGGTTAAAAAGGCCGATATCATAATGATACAAAACCTTCCACACAGCGCTGATAACCATGGTTGAAACCATCATCGGGAAAATAACCGTAATCATAAAAGGCCGTTTTCCTCGAAATTCTCCGAAAAACATAAGAGCCAGGAATATACCAAGGCCCACTTCAGCTACAGTTGCGATAGCAGCAAAAGTCAGTGTATTTAAAAAAGCTCTCTGAAAACCTGAATCGGATCCAATGTTCATAAAATTCTTAAGGCCGATAAATTTGATCTCATCCGAGAGATAATTATTTTTAAAAAAGGAAAGAATTATTGTATTAAGTACCGGATAGACTGTTAAAAACAGAATAACCAGTAAAGCCGGAAGCAGAATCAGTGTAAAAAACGCAGGATTGCTTCTTTTATTCAGTATTTTCATATATCCCTACATGTAAGTTTTTAATAGGGAAACGATCTCGAAAGAGAACAGTTTCCCTATCTGTATTCTAATGATTATTCGACTATCTCTGCAATTCTGGTATTAACTTCCAGAAGTGCTGTTTTTGCATCAATGTCCCCAATCAGGGCAAGCTGCAGGTATAAACCTAATGCTTCTTCAATTTCTTTCCACTTATTCGTTCTAGGTCTTGGAACACCATTATTCAAACCATCGAGCTGTGCCGGATACCAGGCGTATTTTTCGATTAAAGCGGGAACTTCATGTACACTTTTTCTTGTAGGTGGAATTCCTGTAGCATCAGCCATTTCTTCCTGCATCTCCCTACTTGTCAGAAACTGGAGAAAATCAAATGCTGCTGATTTATGCTTCGATGCTTCGGGAATACTGGCCAGCCATACTCCAACCATTGGTGATGATTTTTCTACCTGAGCCGGATGTTTTGTAACTGTAACTTTGCCGACAACTGCTGATTCATCGGGATTATCAAGGTTTTTTATCCACCCCGGCCATACTTCGATTGCCATTGCACCAGTTCCTGAATAAATTGCATCTTTAACCTGTGCTGACTGATACATAGCTACACCTTCAGGAGCAAACTTTGCCAGTTCAAGAAAATATTCTAATGCATTGAGAGCCTCAGGGCTGTCCATTGCCGGTTTTCCATCTACAAGGATTTTCCCACCATAAGCCCAGAAAAGAGGTAGAAAACCGGTCACAATAGGATTCCCTTTTGATCCTCTGAAAAGTACGGGATATACATCAGGTTCATTGGCTGACAGGGTCTTTGCTGCGGTCATTACATTATCCCATGTGTCGGGAGCAGCAAGATTGTATTTCTCGTAAAGGTCTTTCCTGTAAGCGAAAAGTTCAACATTACCAACCATTGGAAGGGAGTATAATGTTCCATCGTCACCATATGGATAACGACCGAGTTTCATCAGGGTTGGGATAAAATCAGAATCCGGAGAAAGTCCCTGTTCTTTATACATGGCTCCAAGATCCGCAAGCCAGCCTGCTTTATGAATTTGAGTAGCATAGGAATCATCAATAAGAACCAGATCATAAGTACCGATTCCGCTTTTCATATCTATAACAGATTTTTCAAAAAGACTGCTGCCTGATAATTTTAAGACCTCAAAAGAGACATCGGGATTTAGCTTGGAATATTCATCTGCTGCCAATTGCATGGCATCGCCATAAGCCCCATCGCGGCCTGCGATAGTAAGGGTAACAGGGCCATCCTCTTCTTGAGCTCCTCCAGCAAATACAACAAGTGAAAGGGCTAACATAATGACTAGTGAAGTTAAAATCTTTTTATTCATCAATTTCCTCCATGATTTTGATGAACTATACCATGCTGCAAGAATCGTTGACAAATTATTTAAATGCATAAGTTATTAACCTGAATGGGGTATTAAGCACTATGTGTTTAACAAGCAATATTTACTTAATATATTAACATCCCGATGACCTATTATTATACGGGAATAAAAAAAGGATTGCCTAGTCTGATATCATTTTTCGATCTCTTCCCGGGCTATCTCAACCCATCGTTTAAATCTTTCCGGTTTATTGCTGATTGTATGGGTGTCTTTTAATATAAACATCAAGTTTAATTTACCGGCTTTATCCAATGTGTCCCGGATTTCCTGACGGCATGCCTCTTCTGCGAAATCGACACAGATCAAACCGGGATTGGGTTTGCGGCACAACACATAATCCTGACCGTACAATTCTGCGCATTTTTCCACATTTGACCAGGGTGAAACAGAAATACAACGCAGATTCTCCAATTGCTTTAGGTATTTATAACGCCCCTCGATCGGTTCGCAGCAACCATAATAGGTCATCCCGAATCTCTCCAGTAATGGTTTCTGATATGGGTAAATGAATTCCCCGAACATTTCTGGTGAAATACCTATGGTTTCCTGAGATTCCCCAAATCCCCAAAGGTGTGAAAAATTGATTTTTCCCTCTACGGGGTTTTGCTTTGACGGCAGCATACTTGTTAATCCCCAATTTCCCGAACCGATTAAATTATTTCCATTATTATATCCTAAGATATTCAGTGATTCCAGTTGATCCATATAATGACTCATATCATCGGACATAAACTGCATCAATTTTTTCAGTCCTTCAGGATTATCAAACATATACAGCATCAGGTCTTCCAGTCCAATTAATTCAATGACATTGACTGTCAGCCCTGTAGTCCAGAAGTGTTTTACCGTATTCTGTGAAACTTTTAAAATATCACCAAAAGATTTCATGGCCGATTCCAGTCGTGTATCGGAAATGTCCTTTTCAACAGTTATTTCCCGAAAATGCAATTTCTCAATGTCCCGATCCAGGTCGGTAATCGGAGCAATATGTTTGAAGGCACCACCTTCCACTCCTGATTCTTTGTGTTTCAATTCGACTCCGTACCCTGTATCGGATATCATAAAGGGCACATCAAAATCAGAATCGATCACAGTGTCATCACAGATATGTTCGTAATGATAAATCTTCTGCCTGAGTTGAAGTTCAAAACTACGGGAAATCTCATCTGTACAGCTTAAAGGGAGGAGTTTATTAATTTCCCGCCATGAACCTTCAGGACTGACAAGAACCATTGTTTTCTCCGATTTTAAATCATTTAAAGCTGTCCACTGCCCTTTTCTTTCAGTCATAACAGGCAATTCCGATATTTCTTTTACACGCGATGCCAGCTGTCGTAATATTTCTCTGTTCGTAGCCATAAGATTCTCCTTGAATGTCCAAAGACTTTTGATTTATATATTAAACTTGACTTAACGTATTGTGCGTTACATATTTTACATTGGAAGATTTCAAATATTTTAAATAAGGTGGATATGAAAGAAGCAATATACAGACACGATGATAAAGAATTGCAGAAGATTCCCCAGATAAATATGCTGGGAATGACTGAAATACTCGATGCTTCACAACGTTCATTGGAGCCTCATTACAATAAGGGAATTGAAATATGCATACTTTTCAAAGGGCGGTTTGAGTGGCGAATAGAGGAGACCAGTTTCCTTTTGTATCCCAATGACTGTACCGTTACATTGCCCTGGCAGAAACATGGTGGTGTCAACGGTATAATGAATGCCGGAAAATTGATGTGGTTGATTCTGACTCCGGAATATTTTAATCGTGACGGCAAGATGAAATTGGGGAAATGGAGCTCAATACCTGCTGAAGAGCAAATTCAGATCGGAAAAAAACTCTGTCAGACGGAAAAACCATATTTTGCCGCTGATGAATATTTGAAATCACTCTTTTTTGAGATTTTCAGTGAGATTCAATCTCATCGTGAGTGCCACAGCTGGCGGATTAATAGATTACTCGATGAACTGCTGTTCCATGTAACACGAAAACTGATCAACTCTCCCCTGAAACGGAAAAAATCATTTGACCTGACACAATTGGAATTTCAGATAAAAGCTGACCTGCAGCATAAATGGACACTGTCAGACCTGGAAAGAATCACCGGTTACGGAAAGAGCCGTCTTTCATCAATAATTCGTGAAAATACCGGGGTTTCACCTATAACGTACCTCACTCTATTGCGATTGGGTAAAGCCAAAGAACTTCTACTGAAAACTGATTTATCAATAACCGACATCGCTTTCGAATGCGGTTTCAACTCAAGCCAGCGCTTTTCAACTGTATTCAAAAAAAATATAGGAAAAACACCTTCGGAATTCAGACAAACAGCTCTTTGAGCATATACTTTATTTGTTCACTCTGTATATTTCGTAATTCCAATTTAAAATTTCCGGAATGAGTTTATCTTTGGATTTATCAAAAATAATTTCATGGTTCTTCTTAAGTGTTGAAGCCGTACTTTTTTTTGGAATTACTATTGAATCATAATCTTCAATACTTCCATATACTTCAGAATCCGAAAGAGCTTTCCCGGAAAACTCATATTTAGTAAGGGCTAGAATTTTGTGCCCTCTGGTTTGTTTTAATATAACTTCCTTTCTTATTTTTTCATTAGATGATTCAATATACAAACCATTTTCAAAAATACAACTCGTTCCCTGAATGATAAAATCAAAATCGTTTTGTTTATAGAATTCATTATTTTCACCAATTATTGTATAGGTGACTGAGTCAACTTTTCCTTCGGGCATGGTTACGACAATATTCTCATGATTAACCTTCGGAGCAATCAACTGATTCAATGCTCCGAGATTATTTGTATGTATCCGGTATTTAATGTTGCTCTGCCATGACCTTTCTGCAAAGATAGTTGAAATATGATAACAAAGAGTTCCGGCGCCTAAGAAAATTCTGATAGGTTCCGTTTTATATTCTTTCTCTGCAAAATGCTGGATTTTATCAAATACGCCATTGGCAACTCTTATTTTTTCATTTACATATAAATGCTGTTTCTGAAAAAAGTTAATATACGGCGAATACATGGAAATGAACATAGATTTCCCCGGGTTCTCTGCTTTAGTTCTTTTGAAAAGGTTCACACCGATCTCTTCTTCATATCTCTTAAGCTGAGTCCAAACCCAGTTATCACTTTTATAACTCACATTGCATCTTTCTTTCAGTTTTTCAATAATGCTTTCAAGAGATATTGAGATATCCCAGATTGATCCGGTTTCCTGTTTCTCATATTCTTCTGAGAATAAACCGAGAATATTCATTACCAGATCTTTCTGGTTTAATCTGTGTTTTGCGCCATCATCCATAAAAATAACCTCAGAAATATACTACTCTATTATGATGTAAAATACACTTAATTTATATTTTCAACTTATTTCATGGCAAATGCTTATTACGTAATTACTCTTATTATTACTGATTTGATCTATCACCTCATATTTTAAATTTCTACTATTTCTCCCTAAACTATGGTATATCTTTTCTATTAAATTTTAGGTGGATTCCAATGAAATACGATATAACAATGATTGGTCATATATCCAGGGATATCATGATTTATCTGGGTGACGAAATCAGATTGACAGGTGGTCCCGTGATCTATTCATCTGCAGCGGCAGCCAGATCGGGAAAAAAAACTCTGGTCATTACACGGGCTTCAACCGATGCCGAAGGCGAACTCGATGGAATGAGATCGGACGGTGTCGATGTCATCCGTCAGAATTCAAAAGCGACGACCAGTATCGAAAATATTTATTATTCAGCAGACAAGGAGAAGAGAAAAGTAACTCTGCTCTCACGGGCCGATCCTTTTTCAACTGAAGACCTTCCGGAATTGGACAGCGCCATCTTTCATATGGCCGGGTTATTCAGAGGAGAACTTCCCGATAATCTGATACCCTTCCTCAGCAGCAAAGGAAAGGTGGCAATTGACGCTCAGGGCTTGCTCCGATGCAGCGAAGAGGGAAAACTTCTCTTCAGAGACTGGGAAGACAAGAAGAAATATCTGCCGATGATCACATTCCTCAAGACCGATGCCGCAGAAGCGGAGATACTTACTGGAGAAACAGATAGGGTAAAAGCGGCATTGGCACTGGCTTCATGGGGAGCGGACGAGGTCATGGTCACCCATAACACAGAAGTTCTCGTTTTAGTGAAAGGACAAGTTTACCGAGCTCCTTTTACACCTTCAAACCTATCGGGGAGAACCGGTAGGGGGGATACGACATTTGCCGCCTATCTCGCGAGAAGACTCGATTATGATCCCTTGGAATCCGTGCGCTATGCTGCAGCCCTATGCTCTATAAAAATGGAAACACCCGGGGCTTTTAAAGGCAGAATGAATGACGTATTACTGAGAATGGATGTAACCGGATAATCAATTGAATCCGTTCTTCTACTAATTCCTCAGAACCAGTACCTGAAAGCCGGTGCAAGGTCAACGGCTTTCAGGTATCAATTGCCAATATCAGCTCCCGTCAGCACACAGTCTATCGGCTATATAGGCTATATGACCATTAATCTGTGTAAAATACGAAATCAGATCCAGATGAACCGATGAAGTGGCAATAGACTTTGCCTGACCTTTGAAAAGGCGCTCTATGTGCAACTCCTTATACTTCTCTTCTTCCCTGTCCTTATAAGAATCGAGAACTGTTTTCGCTTTGAGAAGATCATCACCTTTCAGAGCTTCAGTGAGATTTTCAAAATTTCTGTTCACCTTATAGATGAGATGTTCCAGTTCATGAAACCCGTCCTCCGAGAAAATAAGCTCTTTTTCTATTTTTTTGGATGCCAGACTCATAATATTCTTATCGATAACGTCTCCGATCGATTCGAGTTCATTCTGAATATACATATAATTCATACATTGCTGCGATTCTTTTGCAGAGAGTTCTTCCTGAGAGAGTTTCGCCAGAAAAGTGATTATGACTTTGTGAAGAATATCGACTTTCGAGTCAAGTTCGCTCACACATTCCAGAACTGAAGTATCTTTGCTTCTAAAGGCGCTTTTCATTTCCAGGATCATTTCCTGTATGAAATCCGCAACACGCAGAACCTCTTTTTTTGTCATCATCAGAGAGAGTTCAACACTCTTATTTATGAGTTTATTATTCACATACTTGGCGCCAAAAGGTTTTGGAGCTTCCCGCTCGGGAAAAATTCTGTTGAATAGTTTCACTATAATTTTGAGATTAGGGATAACAATCAGATGATTGATTATAGGCATAAAAGTAAATCCCATGGCGATCTGCCTGGCAAGACTTTCTGTTCCCAGGACATGCAGGGTAAACCATTTTACCCCCCAAATGTATAAACGTTCTCCCTGAAAAGGGATCATAAGAAGTATAAACACCCAGACAGCCCCTATTAATTGAAACATAATATGGATATATGCCGACCTTTTTGCCTCCCAGCTCAGGGTAATGCTGCCCAGAACCGCTGTGATGCAGGTCCCGACGGCAGCTCCGAGATTGATGGGAATGGCTTGTTCCAGGGAGATTGTCCCTGACAGAGCCATGGCAATTGTAATACCTGTTGTTGCACCGGAAGATTGTATTATCATTGTGAACAAGAGTCCGATTATGATTCCCAGAATAGGAGTTTCCACATTTTTCATCAGCTCAATAAACGGAGCATATGTTCTAAGCGGTTTTAAAGACGATGACATCATATCCATACCGAGAAAGAGCAGGCCAAATGTAAAAAGAGTCATGGCGATATGACGGTGTTTTTTTGTCTTCGCTGTAATCATCATTATAAAACCGATAAAAATGATAAGAGTGGAAAACTTTGTGATTGAGGGAAATGCCACAAGCTGCGGAAGAAAGGTTGAACCGAGTTCCGCTCCCAAGGTCACTGCAAGACTCTGCTGAAAAGTCATGAGCCCGGCACCGACAAGGGCGGCCTCAAGAACTGTTGTAGCAGAAGAGGACTGATTGACGATGGTAATTCCCAATCCCGTCAAATATCCTCTAGTTTTACCTTTTGTTAAGGTCAGCATGATAGATTTCATCCTGCTTCCCGCAATAGAAGTTAGATGTTTGTTCATCTCCATCATACCGAATAGAAATATCGCCAGTCCCCCGACAAGGGAAAATATGTTCCAGATACTCAAAATGTGACTCCTTATATTTTTGTTAAATTTATTTTCTGCATAGAGCCAAAAAAACCAGACGATCAGGAACTCCTGATCGCCTCTAAATGGTTCACTTTTCAAGATTTTTCAAATTCACAACGGATTTGAACCGTTAGACTTCTCATGACAAAAAATAATAATCAGGCGGGAATGAGCCATCACTCCCGCCTATATTGTTTAGTACTTGATTTTTACCGGCAAACCGCTTTTCAGTGATTCCAGTGCCGCCTGGGCAATCTGAACAGGTCTGATCGCATCGATTCCACCACAGGGAACTGCAGTATCGTTCTCTATTGCCTCAAAGAACTCTTTCATCTCCTGAGCGAATGATGCCATATACCTTTCGAGAAAGAAGAAAAGCGGTTTCTCTTCAGAAACACTATCTTCAGTGCTCAGAACAATTGTTGAAGCTGAATCGTTGCGACTGTATACAGATCCTTTGCTTCCGAAGATTTCCGCTCTCTGATCATAACCGTAGGCAGCCTTTCTGGAGTTATCGATTGAACCGATAGCGCCATTGGCGAATTTCATAGTGATAATAGCCGTATCGATGTCACCCTGTTTTCCTATTTCCGGATCGACAAGAACAGCGCCCTGAACATATATCTCTTCAACTTCACTGCCGCTCAAAAATCTAGCCATGTCAAAGTCGTGAATTGTCATATCGACAAACATTCCACCGGAATCCTTGATGTATGCGGGATTCGGCGGCTGAGGGTCACGGGACGTAATATGGATCATATGTGTGTCACCGATTTTTCCCGCCAGAGAAGCTTCTTTCAATGCGCGGAAGTTGTGGTCAAATCTTCTGTTGAATCCGATCTGGAATTTCACTCCGGACTTTTCAACGATTTTCAGAGTCTCTCTGATTCTATCTATATCTGTATCAACAGGCTTTTCGCAGAAGATGTGTTTTCCTGCTTCCGCCGCGTCTCTTGTGAATTGAGCATGAGTGTCTGTTGAAGAACAGATCAGAACCGCATCTATCTCAGAATCATCAAAAATATCTTTGGGGTTATCCGAAGTATTCAAAACGCCCCTAGATGCCGCCCATTCTTTAATTTCATCGTTCATGAATTTGTCGACGATAGTTTTAACTTCAGCACCGGGGATGTTGAAAGTGATACTGTCCGTATGTACTTTT
>Ga0209475_10003398_pt1 | contig 14683 bp, 15 predicted proteins | sample tdDd471_FD_187128 | JGI IMG/M metagenome (GOLD analysis project Ga0209475, IMG submission 187128) | Marine sediment microbial communities from the Atlantic coast under amendment with organic carbon and nitrate - tdDd47.1 (SPAdes)... | ecosystem: Environmental > Aquatic > Marine > Coastal >... | reverse complement strand
GCCCGCGAGCACGACGGGGAAGAGGCGGCGCATCGAGCAGGCATACCGTGCGGGACGACACACGTCCAGGGTTGACACACAATCCGCGCAGGTATGCGTAGACACTGAGGAAATTGAATGTGCCACTTCGTGCCAAACTTTCCTTGATCCCCAGGCGCGAGTGCTTAGCTTGGAGTTCATGCGACTCGACCGACTGACCACGAAGACGCGCGAGGCCCTCGTCGCGAGCGAGCAGCTCGCGACGAGCGCGTCCAACCCGGAGCTGTACCCCGAGCACTTCCTGCTGTCGCTGCTCGGTCAGGACGGCGGGATCGCGGCGCCGATCCTCCAGAAGGCGGGCGCGAACGTGCAGGGCATCGCGACGCAGCTGCAAGACAAGCTGCGCTCGATGCCGACCGTCCAGGGCGGGGCCGAGCCGACGATCTCGCGGCGGCTGCGCGCGGTGCTGACCAACGCGTGGACCGAGACCGAGCGGCTCAAGGACGAGTACACATCGGCCGAGCACGTCCTGCTCGCCATCGTCCGCGGCAAGGACGACCTCGCCAGCGTCGTCGGGGTGGGCGAGGACTCGCTGACCGAGGCGGTCAAGGCGATCCGCGGCAACCAGCGCGTCGACGACGAGAACCCCGAGGGCCGCTACCAGACGCTCGAGAAGTACACGCGCGACCTCACCAAGGACGCGCGCGCCGGCAAGATCGACCCGGTCATCGGGCGCGACGAGGAGATCCGCCGGGTGATGCAGGTGCTGAGCCGCCGCACCAAGAACAACCCGGTGCTCATCGGCGAGCCCGGCGTCGGCAAGACCGCGATCGTCGAGGGCATCGCCCAGCGCGTCGCGTCGGGCGACGTGCCCGAGAGCCTCAAGGACAAGAAGGTCCTGTCGCTCGACCTGGGCGCGATGATCGCGGGCACGAAGTTCCGCGGAGAGTTCGAGGACCGGCTCAAGGCGCTGCTCAAGGAGGTCGAGGGCGCGCAGGGCGAGATCATCCTCTTCATCGACGAGCTGCACACGCTCGTCGGCGCCGGCGCGAGCGGCGGGTCGATGGACGCGTCGAACATGCTCAAGCCCGCGCTCGCGCGCGGCGAGCTGCGCTGCATCGGCGCGACCACGCTCGACGAGTACCGCAAGCACATCGAGAAGGACGCCGCGCTCGCGCGCCGCTTCCAGCCGACCTTCGTCGGGCAGCCGACGGTGCAGGACACCATCGCGATCCTCCGCGGCCTCAAGGAGAAGTACGAGGTCCACCACGGGATCCGGATCCAGGACTCGGCGATCGTCGCCGCCTCGACGCTGTCGGACCGCTACATCACCGACCGGTTCCTGCCCGACAAGGCGATCGACCTGGTCGACGAGGCGGCGAGCCGGCTGAAGATGGAGATCGAGAGCCTCCCCGCCGACATCGACCGCGCGCAGCGCAAGATGACGCAGCTGCAGATCGAGAAGCAGGCGCTCAAGGACTCGGGCGATCAGTACGCGGCCAAGCGGCTCGGCGAGGTCGAGGAGGAGCTCGCCGAGCTCGAGGAGAAGAACACCTCGATGCGCGCGCAGTGGCTCGCCGAGAAGGAGCTCATCGAGACCATCCGCGAGCAGAAGCGGCAGGTCGAGCAGCTCAAGCTCGACCTCGAGCGCGCGCAGCGCACGGCGGACTACGAGCACGCCAGCCGCCTGCAGTACGGCGAGATCCCCGCGGCCGAGAAGGCGGTGGAGGACGCGCAGGACCAGCTCGACGAGCTGCAGCAGGAGGGCTCGTTCCTCAAGGAGGAGGTCACCGACGAGGAGATCGCGATGGTGGTCAGCCGCTGGACCGGCATCCCGGTGAGCCGGATGCTCGAGTCCGAGCGCGCCAAGCTCCTGCGCATGGAGGACGGCCTCGCGTCGCGCGTGGTCGGCCAGCGCGACGCGGTGGTCGCGGTGTCCAACGCGGTGCGCCGCAGCCGCGCCGGGCTCGGCGACCAGGATCGGCCGATCGGCAGCTTCCTGTTCCTGGGCCCGACCGGCGTCGGCAAGACCGAGCTCGCGCGGGCGCTCGCCGAGTTCATGTTCGACGACGAGCGCGCGATGGTCCGCCTCGACATGTCCGAGTACATGGAGAAGCACGCCGTCTCGCGGCTGATCGGCGCCCCGCCCGGCTACGTCGGCTACGAGGAGGGCGGACAGCTCACCGAGCCCGTCCGCCGGCGCCCCTACAGCGTGCTGCTCTTCGACGAGGTCGAGAAGGCGCACCCCGACGTCTGGAACACGCTGCTGCAGGTGCTCGACGACGGCCGCCTCACCGACGGGCAGGGCCGCACCGTCGACTTCCGCAACACCGTGATCATCCTGACGAGCAACGTGGGCTCGCACCACATCATGAAGCTCGACGACGCCGACGCGATCGAGGCGGCGGTGCGCGCGGAGCTGCGCGAGCACTTCCGGCCCGAGTTCCTCAACCGCCTCGACGAGACGGTGGTCTTCCACCGGCTCGACGAGAAGGACCTGCGCTCCATCGTCGACATCCAGCTGCGGCGCTTCGCCAAGCGGCTCGCCGACCGCGAGATGACGATCGAGCTGACCGACGACGCGAAGGACTTCCTCGCGGAGGTCGGCTACGACCCGACGTTCGGCGCGCGCCCGCTCAAGCGCGCCATCCAGCGGCACCTCGAGAACCGCCTCGCCGAGGACATCCTCGCCGGCAAGTTCGGGGCGGGCGACACCATCGCGGTCGACCGCGCGCTCGCGGGCGGGCTGAGCATCCGCAAGAAGACCGCCGGCGGCGACGCGCCCGAGCCGACCGTCACCGCGTGACCCTCAGGCGCTGCGACGCCCCTGGTAGCGCATCCGGTGCGCGACCCGCAGCCGGCGCTTGACCTGCTCCGACCCGCCGTCGAACCCGAGCGCGCGCCGGTAGTAGTAGGCGGCCTCTTCGTAGTCCGCGAGCTCGGCGAAGACGTCGCCGAGCTCGGTGTGGATCTCGAAGGACAGCGCGTGGTCGCCCACGCAGTGATGCAGCGCGACGGTCAGCGACCGGACGGCGTCGTCCAGCCGGTTCAGGTCGCGCTGGATCCGCGCGCAGTGGGTCAGGGCGTGCGCCGCGAGCTCGTCTTGCTCGGCGATCTTCTTGTAGATCGCGAGCGCGCTGAGCGGCTCACCCCGGTTCTCGTAGCGCTGCGCCTTGCGGATGAGCTTGCTGGCGGTCGTGGTGCTGACGACGGTGTCCGAGTAGGCCTCGTGCTTCTGCACCTTGCGGCGCGCTGAAGCGGGCTTCTCGAGACGTGTGCTCACGGTGTACGGGGATTGCACTTGCCATGCCGAGGTGCCGAGTGGCGGGTGAACCGGACGCGACGGTGGGGTCGGAACACCCATCGTTCCCGATCCGGAACATCTCGGGTGACGCCCGGTGAACGAGTGGCCACCGTGTTGCAACTGATCCGAGCAGAACCCCCGAGCCGACGCTCCTCTCCCCCGAGTCACCGATGAACCTCCGATCGCTCACGCACGTGGTGTGGACGACGACCCTCGTCCTCTGCTTGTCCCTGCCCGCCGCCGCGAACCCGCCCCCCGCGGTGCGCGAAGCCAACCTCGCGCTCGTGCGCGCCGACCAGGAGGCGGTGCGCCTGCTGCGCCTGCTCGACCAGAGCCGGCTGTCGCGCAACGTCGCGCAGATCTCCTGCGTGGACACGTCGCTGTCCCAGATCAACAGCTTCTCGCGCATCCTCGAGCTGCGCCGCGACCGGATCCAGGCGGCCTCCGCACGCCGCGACGCGGCCACGGTGGCGCACGAGCGGCGCATCGTTCGGCGGATCTACCGCCAGCTGCGGGACGTGGCCCGTGAGGGCCGCGCGTGCGTATACCCCTCGGCGGGGGACGACGATCGGACGATCGTCGAGGTGCTGATCGACCCCCGCGTACGCCACCAGGACCTGACCCCGCCGGAGCCGCCGCGCGATTGATCCCCCGTCCCTTGCGCACCCCCGCGGCCCGTGCCACCTTCGGCGACCCATGTCTCAGAACAGCAGCGATTCCATCCCCGAAGCGGTCCAGTGCAAGCCCGTCGAGGTGGTGGTGGGCGAGAAGGGCGTCGAGCGCGCCATCAAGCACCTCAAGCGCAAGATGGCGTCGGAGGGCATCCTCCGTGAGCTCAAGCGTCGCCGTCACTACATGAAGCCGTCGGTCCGCCGCCGGAAGAAGGCCTCGGAGGCCGCGCGCCGCCGTCGCAAGCGCGAGAAGCAGCTCGGCGCGGCCCGCTAGGCTCCCGCAGCGCTCGCCATGTTCCTCGACCCTCTCGGTTCGCCGAGAGGGTTTTCGTGTTTCGAAGCCAGCCTGCTACGGCAGCTTCTTGTTCGAGATCTCCCAGGGCCGCCGCTTGGTGTAGACGCAGAGCCCGTCCGGCACCTCGTCGCCGTCGAGGTCCTCGGCGCACACGTCGTGCGCGACCTCGCCGCCGGGGTGAACGACGAAGCCGTCGGGGAGCTGGCTCCCCTTGCCGACGACCGCGAGCTTGCCGCCCGGCCCGCCGACCCTCGCCCCCGCCCCGACGTCCACGCGCTTGTCCATCAGCGCGCGCTCGACCACCGCGTCCTTGCGGATCACGCAGTCGTTGAAGATGACGGAATCGCGGACGACCGCGCCGCGCTCGACCCGGACGCCCGAGCCGAGCACGCACCGCTGGACCGTGGCCCCGCTCTCGATCGTGCAGCCGTGGGTCATCAGGCTCGCGCCGATCGTGGCCGAGCCGATGCGCGCCGGCGCGCGGCGCTCGCTGCGGGTGTGGATGAGCCAGCCGAGGTCGTTCAGGTCGTAGGCGGGCGGGTCGCTCAGCAGATCCATGTGCGCCTCCCAGTACGACTCGAGCGTCCCGACGTCGCGCCAGTAGCCGCGGTACGGCCAGGTGAAGACCTTCTCTCCGCGCTCGATCATCCGCGGCAGGATGTCCTTGCCGAAGTCCTTGCTCGACGTCTCGTCGAGGTGGTCCTCGAGGAGCACGCGGTCGAGCACGTCGTAGTCGAAGCAGTAGACGCCCATGTTCCCCACGCCGGGCGGCGCGTCCGGCGGCTTCTCGAGGAACGAGGTGACCCAGCCGTGCTCGTCGGTCTGGATGATCCCGAAGCGCGACTTCTCCTCGTCGGTGACCTCGATCGTCGCGAGCGTGACCGCCGCGCCGGCCTCGACGTGCCGCTCCACGAGCTCGGCGTAGTTCATCCGGTAGATGTGGTCGCCGCTGAGGATCAGCACGACGTCGGGCTTGCGGTCTTTGACGAACAGGAAGTTCTGCTGGACCGCGTCGGCCGTACCGACGAACCAGTCGGCGAGCTCGCGCGAGCGGTAGGGCGTGTAGATCCGGACGCCGCCGGCGAGCTCGCGATCCAGGTCCCACGGCCCGCCCGCGCCGATGTGCTCGATGAGCGAGTGCGGGCGGTACTGGGCCAGGATCATCACGTCCATGTAGCCGGAGTTCACGCAGTTGCTGAGCGCGAAGTCGATGATCCGGTACTTGCCCGCGAACGGCACCGCGGGCTTGGTCCGCTTGGCCGTCAGGATGCCGAGGCGAGAGCCCTCGCCGCCAGCCAGAATCACCGCGCTCACCTTCATCCGCTCGTCCCCTCCCGCGCCTTCACGACGCGATCGTAGGTCTTCACGTAGTCACGGGCAGACGCTCGCCAGGAGAAGTCCGAGCGCATGCCGTGGTCGACCAGCCGGTCCCAGACGGCGGGGCGCGCCTTGGCGGCGAGCGCGCGGCGCAGCGCGAAGCGCGCCGAGGGCACCGTCGCCTCGGGGAACACGACGCCGGTCGGCCGATCGGACAGGTCGACGTCGTGGACCGTGTCGGCGAGGCCGCCGGTCTCGCACGCGATCGGCACGCAGCCGTATCGCATCCCGATCATCTGCGCCATGCCGCACGGCTCGTAGCGGCTGGGCAGCAGGAGCATGTCGGCGCCCGCGTAGATGCGGCGGGCGAGCCCGGCCGAGAACCCGATCGTCGCGCTGACCTGGCCGGGGCGGTCGTGGGCGAGCTGGCGCGCTTCGTACTCGAGGTGCGGCTCGCCCTCGCCGAGGATCGCCGCGCCCACCCCGTGGGGCAGACCGCGCAGCGCGCCCACCGCCACGTCGATGCCCTTCTGCGCGACGAGCCGGCTGACGATCCCGACGATCGGCAGGTCGGTCCGCAGCCCGAGCTCGTGGGCGAGCGCCTCACGGCACGCGGCCCGGCCGGACCGATCGTCGGCGCCGAACGCGGCCGGCAGCGCCGCGTCGTCCGCGGGATCGTAGGCCTGCATGTCGAGACCGTTCAGGATCCCCGTGAGATCGTCGCGTCGACCGCGGAGCAGCTCGTCGAAGCCGTGGCCGTGCTCGGGCCCGAGGATCTCGCGCGCGTAGCCTCGCGACACCGTGGTCAGCGCGTCGGCGCCGACGAGCCCGAGCCCGAGCGGCACGCGGCGCAGGTGCGGAGGCAGCCGGCCGTCGTCGGTCCCCTCGACCCCGAACGCGTCGAGCGCTCCTTCGGTGCCGTGCCCCGCGTAGGGCAGGTTGTGCACGGTGAGCACGGTCGCGACCGACCCCAGCGCGGCCTCCACCGGGCGCCGCCGCGCGAGCATCCAGGCGCAGACCGACGTGTGCCAGTCGTGGCAGTGCAGGACGTCGACCCGCGGCTCGAGGCGCCGCACCAGCTCGAGCGCGGCCATCGAGAAGAACGTGAAGCGATGCCCCTCCTCGTCCATGCGACCCGTGTAGATCAGACCGTGCTCGGGGATCGGGCGTCCGCCGATCAGGTAGACGGGCACCTCGCCGAGCCGCGTCTCCCACACCTGCGCGTGCACGTCGCCGCCGCGGTGCGGGACGTCGAAGCGTTCGACGATCGTGGGATCGGGCGCCGCGTCGAGGACCGACGCCTGCGCGGGTACGCAGACGCGCGCGTCGACGCCGAGCCCGCGCAGCGCCGCCGGGAGCGAACCGACGACGTCGCCGAGCCCGCCGACCTTGATCCAGGGCGCGACCTCCGCCGCGACGAACAGCACGTTCATGGGCCCGCGAGCCTACCAGGCGAGCCCCCCAACCTTTGCCTTTGCCTTTGCCCTTGCCATTGCCCCAAGGCAAAGGCGCCCCCGAGCGATCAGGCCGCCCGCTCCTCCGCCTCGTCCTCGCCGCGCAGCCGCACCGGCCCGAACTTGTCCGGGTACATGCCGACCTTGTCGGCGTAGAACGCGCGGATCCGGTCCATGTCCGCGCGCATGTCGCCCGTGGGGTGCACGACCAGCCCGAAGCCCCCGCGCTTGCGCCCGTAGTCGAGGTATCCGCAGACGATGGGGACGTCCGCCTCGACCGCGATGCGATAGAAGCCGCTCTTCCAGTACTCGGTGCGCGAGCGGGTGCCCTCGGCCGGCATCGCGAGGACCAGGTCGGGGATCTCGTCGAACAGCGAGGCGAGGGCCTGGACCCGGTTGCCGCGCGTGTGGCGCACGATCGGGATGCCGCCGAGCCGCTTCATCAGCCAGCCGAACGGGGGCTTGAACAGCGTGTGCTTGCCCGCCCACTTGATCGGCACGTCGTAGACGAACGACAGCGCGAGCGTGAACGGGAGATCCCAGTTCGTCGTGTGCGGCGCGGCGATCAAGACGAATTGCGGGGGCGAGGGTCGCTCGCCCTCCTGCGCCCAGCCGGTGGTCGATAGATAGGCGCGCCCCAACAGCTCTTTGACCCGCTTCATCCCACGTTCATCCCGTGTCCATGGTGTCTCATGTTTGCGGGACTCCGTCGAGCGTCGGGGCGGCCTCAGAAAGCGAGGACCACGCCGCCGCCGAGGTCGCGGAAGTGGTCGCGCCCGAAGCGGTACAGCGCGGCCGGGCGGCCGCGGCCCTCGCTGCGCTCCTCGCCCGTCGGCTCGAGGATCGACAGCCCGTGGACCTTCCGGCGGAAGTTGCGCTTGTCGAGCGCCTTGCCGAGCACGACCTCGTAGACCTCCTGCAGCTCCGACAGCGTGAACGCCTCGGGCAAGAGCTGGAAGGCGACGGGCGCGTACTCGGTCTTGTAGCGCAGCCGCTCGTGCGCGTACGCGATCATCTTCGCGTGGTCGAAGGCGAGCTCGGGCAGGTCGTCGACGTCGAACCAGCCGACCCCGGTCGCGTCGGTGCCAGCGTGCGGGTCGAGCTTGCTGCCGTCGATGAGCGCGAAGTACGCGACGCTGATCACGCGCCGCTTCGGGTCGCGGTCCACGTCGCCGAAGCTGTACAGCTGCTCGAGCCAGCGGACGGTGACCCCGGCCTCCTCCTCGAGCTCGCGCCGGGCCGCCGCGTCGAGGCTCTCGTCGACGCGCACGAACCCGCCGGGCAGCGCCCAGGAGTCCTCGAAGGGCGGCAGCTGCCGCGTGATCAGCAGCACGCGCAGCGCGCCTTCGTGGATCGTGAACAGGATCACGTCCACCGCGACCGCGGGGTGCGGCCGCGAGAAGGGATCGAACGGCGCGGTCATCCGAACGCGCCGACCACCTCGTCGGTGGTGACGAAGCGGACCCCGGCGTCGCGCAGCTCGGCCTCGGCCTTCGCCCCGGTCTCCTCGGTGACCGGCGCGGTCGCGTCGCGGACCACGAGGGTCTCGTAGCCGCGCTCGCGCAGCCCGAGCGCGGCGGCCCGGACGCAGTAGTCGAGCGCCACGCCGAAGACGATGGCGGTGTCCGCGCCGGTGGCGGCGAGCACGCCCTCGGCGGCGGGGTTGTCGAACAGGTCGAAGGTCTCCTTGAGCAGCAGCACGCGGTCACCCTCGCCGTCGCCGCCGCTGCCGTCCGAGCGCACGACCCGCGGGTCGTCGAGCTCGGTCTCGGCGACGCGCTCGGCGCCGGGGGTCCCCGCGAGGCAGTGCGGCGGGAACTGCTCGAACTCCGGGTCCTCCGGCGGGTGGGCGTCGGCCGAGGCGACGAGCGGGCGGCGGTGCGCGCGGGCGGCCTCGACGAGGCGCGCGAACGCGGGCTTGAGCGCCTCGGCGCCGGGCACGTACAGGGCGCCGTCGGGCTCCACGAAGTCGACCTGGGTGTCCACGTCGACGAAGACGGTGCGGGCGGGGTCGAAGGGGGCGTGGGTCATGACAACGTCTCTTTCAGGGTGTCGGCGAGCTCCTGCAGCGCCGGTCCGATGCGGACCGGGGGCTCCTCGTGGTCGTGGAGCCGGCGCATCGAGGCGGGGAGGGCGGCGAGGCCGTCGGCGCAGCGCGCGCGCATCGCCTCGAGCGTGTCGAACGCGGCGTCGGTGAGCTCGCCGTCCTCCATCACGCGGCGCAGCAGGGGGAAGCCCTTCTCGGGGCCGCTCTCGTCGGCGAGCTCGATCACGTCGTGGTCCCAGGTGCCGTCGTCGGCGAACACGCGGTGGACCTGCTTGGGGCCGGGCCAGGTGATCTTGTTCTTCGACAGCTTCATCACCGGGATGCGGCGATCGCCGTCGGTGCGCTGCACGAGCTTGAAGACGCCGCCGAGGGCCGGCTGATCGCGCGAGGTGACGAGCTCGGTCCCGACCCCGAAGCTGTCGATCGGCGCGCCGTCGGCGATCAGCTTCGTGATCTTGTCCTCGTTCAGGTCGCCGCTGGCGACGATCTTGGTGTCGGTCAGGCCGCGCTCGTCGAGGATCGCGCGGCAGTCCTTCGCGAGCTGGCCGAGGTCGCCGCTGTCGAGCCGGACGCCGCGCAGGTCCTCGCCCACCGCGGCGGCGCGGCGGCAGCCCTCGAGGGTGTCGTAGGTGTCGATCAGCAGCACGCAGTGCTTGGGATACAGGCGGTGGTACAGCTCGAACGCGTCGCGCTCGTCTTCGAAGCTCATGATGAACGCGTGCGCGGCCGTGCCCAGCACGGGGATGCCGAGCCGCTGCGCCGCCGCGACGTTCGAGGTCCCGTCGAGCCCCGCGATCCAGCCGGCGCGGGTCGCGAGCATCGCCGCGCCGAACCCGTGCGCGCGCCGCGCCCCAAAGTCGACGACCGTCCGCTCGCCGGCGGCCATACGCACGCGCGCCGCCTTGCTGGCGATGAGCGTCTGCATGTTGATCGTCGACAGCAGGTAGGTCTCCACGAGCTGAGCCTGCGCGAGCGGCGCGTGGATGCGGACCATCGGCTCGTTGGGCAGCACCAGCGTGCCCTCGGGGATGGCGTCGACCGTACCCGTGAAACGGAAGTCCGCGAGCCAGTCGAAGAACCCCGGGTCGGCGCCGGCGAAGACGGACAGCCCCTTCAGGTACTCGATCTGCGCCGCGGTGAACCGCAGCTCCCGCAGGTAGGCCAGCGACTGCTCGAGCCCCGCCGCGACGAGGAACGCGCGCCCCTTCGGTAGGCGCCGCACGAACAGCTCGAAGGTCGAGGTCGCGTCGTCGGCGATGTCGGTCCGCGCGCGATACGCGGCCATCATCGTCAGCTGGTAGAGATCGGTCGCGAGGCCCAGGTCCTCGGTCCGCAGGAGAAAGTCGTCGGGTGGTCTGGTCACTTAGTGTCGTCCTGACACTTAAACTGCCCATCGGGTCGCGCTTGTCAAGCGCGCGGACGATCATATCGCATCGCGCGCGCGCCAAAACCGGCCAAAACCGAGGCCCGCGCGCTGGATCGAGTGCGGGGAGCGTGCGATTTCGTCCGTGTGGACGGGCGGTCATGTCGATGCCGCCCCACGGAGGTCCCACGGCATGTCCCCTCATCGTCTCGCGCTGCTCTTGCTCTGCATGGGGTGCAGCGCGCCCGACGCCGCCGAGTCGGCGGATCCGCCACCGGAGTCGCTCGAGCAAGCGCCGGTCGACGAGACCACCGCGCGGTCGGAGCGCGCCGACGAGCTCTTCGAGCGAGCCGCGGCGCGCCTGCCCGAGGACCTCGACGAGGACCAGCGCGCCATGGCCCTCGAGGCGATGCGGGGCGCCGGCCCCGGGCTCGCCGAGCGGGAGTCGGACGCCGAGGAGCGGGCGGCGATCGCTCGCACGCAGGACTGCTACGACGCCGTCATGGCCCGACACCACGGGGCCGACATCGACCCCAGCGACACCGAGCGGGTGATCGCGGCGCAGCTCGTCGGCGCGCGGGTCCGCCAGGCGCTCATGGCCGGCGACACGGCGTGCTCGTGCGACGCCCCGGGCTCGGCGGCGTGCGCCGCCCTCGTGCGGAACGCCGCGCAGCAATGATCGGCCCGCCACGGAGGAGCGGCTGATGTCCGCCTCGGGCGACGATCGAGCCTCGACGTGCCCCGCGTGCGGGGGCGCCCTGGAGCCGGAGACGGCCGGGTTCACCGAACAGGGCTTGGTGTGCCAGCGGTGCGTGCTCGCATCGCTGGACGCGGACGAGGCGCAGCGTGACGCCGCGCCCGACGTCGAGGATCTGGCCGCCCTCGGGGCGAACATGGTCGGCGTCTCGCTGCTGGTCGGGGTCGGGCACGGCTTCGCGGTCGGCGGTCCCACCGCCGGCGAGCGGCGGATGCGCGAGCTCGCCGCCGACCTGCCCGAGGCCGGGCACGTCGAGCCCACCGACGAGTACTGGTACGAGGGCATGGACGCGTGGCGCTCCGTCAACGAGTTCGTCTCTCCGCACGACCCCTTCTGACCCGTGCAGTGATCACCCGATGAGCCCGAAGACCGTAGCCCTCCTGTCGATCACCGCGCTGACCGCCGCCTGCGGCGGCGAGCGAGGCGACGCGCCGCCCGAGCGCCCCGCGCCCGCGCAGTCGAGCCCGGCGGCGGCCACTCCGCGTCCCCCGTCCGAGCCCGGCACGTTCCCGGGCGGCGTCGCGGCCGGCGCCACGCCCGAAGCGGTCCGCGCGGCGCTGGACGATCCCCCGAGCTGGCGCCGCATCCACCACGGCGACGGCTGCGTGGTGGAGAGCTGGTACTCGGCGGAGCTGACCCACCTGGGCGAGCCAGGGGGGTCGAGTACCACTTCTACGGCGACCTCGGCCTGGGCCTCGCCGGCTTCCTGCCCGACGACTCGGAGGCCTACGAGCGCGCGCTCGCCGCCGCAGGGATCCGCCTCGCCGCCGCGCCGCTGAGCGAGACCTCCGACGGTGACCTGACGGTGGCCCGCCTGCCGATGGGCGACGTGCAATGGACCGCGCCCGAGATCCAGGAGCAGGTGTACCAACGTCTCGCCGCCTGCGCGCGCTGAGATGCGCCCGCGCGAGGCCGACCGCACACGCAGTTGGTCAACGGAAGCGTGAGCCAGCTCCCGCGGATCCGCGATCGGCAGGCCCGCGGCGATCAGATCGGCGTTGACGAACGGGAGTCGCAGCGGGCCGAGGTAGACATCGCAGAAGGTCGACTTGTCGGCACCGTTCGAGCCCGCGAGGACGACGATGCTCCGCTCGTGCTCCGCGAGGAGGTCGTGGAGGCGGGCGTCGATCCGATCGCGGCTCACGTACCGGTGCGGGACGCGGCGGCGTCATCGTCGGGCACGAACTCGCCGTCGACCATCACCCCAGAGCTTCGTGTCCCGTCGGGCTCGACGCAGATCAAGCGGCCTTGATCGTTCACGCCGTACCTCGGTCCCCCGGACGCGGCGACGTGGGCGAGGGCCGCGCTGCGATCGGTCGAGCGGGCGAGCTCTTCGAGGATCTGGCGCACGCGCGCACGAGGCGACCCGACGGAGGCCACCGCGCCCCCTCCGAGACGCTTCAGCGCCAAGAGCTCGCGGTGATCGAGGAGCTTCTCCACGGCACGACCGAGCACCGCCCAGCGCTCCAGCTGGGCCGCCATCGAGCGGCTCGCGGATGCGGCCTCCTCGCGCGCGGCGTCGGCAACCGCGGCGGATCGAGTTAGGCAAGGGTCGCGTCCCCTTGACTAGCGTGGGACTAACTCCGGGGCGGCACCCGCGGATCGAGTTAGGCAAGGGTCGCGTCCCCTTGACTAACTCCGGAGGCGGCGGTCCTCGGGCCGGTTGGCTGTGTACTCGGGAAGGACGAGCTCCCGCACCGCGCTCGCAACGGCCTGGATGAGGGCGTCCGTCGCGATGTGTCCGAGTGTGCGACCCCAAACCTGAGAAGGAGTGGGGACGAGTCCGTCGCGGCCCCGTGGCTTCACGAGTCGGATGGTAGCGTGTCGGTCGTGCGGCCCGACCTCCGCTCGCGCCCCACCAGCCCGTCTCCCGAGGTGGCGAGCGCGAAGCGCGAGCCACCGAGGGCGGAGCGAACGACACCGTCTACACACCGCCGGAGGCCGTGGGCGAGGCGAAGCCGAGCCCGGCCGACCCGGCGCGCGCCGAAGGCGCGGAGCCGCTCGCGCAGCGACGGCTTCGTGCCGAGGACGCGCGTCGGCTCGCCGGCGCGCGAGGCGAAGCCGAGCACTCGCCGGCGGGGGGCGCGCGCCAGGTGAGGTGCGCGCCAGCGCACCGAGCATGGCGCGCGGCGGGGGCGCAGCCCCCGGCTATATACAGCCGCCGTCGGGCACGCACCATTCGGCGTTCGCGAGGCGCTGGTTGTCGGGGAGCAGGACGAGGAGGTAGCGGCCGAAGCCGACGGTGACGCCGTCCTCGCGCTTGACCTGGTGGCGGAACGGGAAGGCCGTGACGCAGTTGCGCGGGGTGTTGCCGCCGAAGGCGAAGCGGACCTCATAGATCAGCTGCGTCCGGCCGAACACGCCGCGGAAGACGCCGGCCTCCTCCTGCACTTCGAAGACGTTGTCCATCGGGTCGGCGCCCACCGCGCGGGCGCCCTCGAGGAACGTCGAGGCGTCGTAGTCGAGGCGGTTGGCGATCGGCAGCGCCTGGAACACGCCCGTGTAGGTCTCGCCCTCGCCGCGCACGACGATCGGCAGGCCGAGCTGCGCGGTCGCGTCCGCGACCTCCTCCATGAACACGAGCTCGTCGCGCGGCGGAGAGTCGGGCAGCAGCGGCGCGTAGCCGAAGTCTCGCTCGGCCCGGTCGGTGAGCCCGTCGCTGTCGCTGTCGACCATCAGCGGATCGGTGCCCCACGCCAGCTCGGTGCCGTCGCACAGGCCGTCGCCGTCGGTGTCGATGAACGGCTCGCCCGCGTCGAGCAGGTCGATCGTGCCTCCGTCGTCGGACGGCGGCGGGGGCGGCGGATCGTTCGGGCCCGGGCAACCGCCGAAGACGACGGCCGAGAGCGACAGGACGAACGCGGTCCGCAGCGACGACACGTAGGCCTAGTCTAGCGCCATTGTCCACTGAGACGAGTCGACTCACGCCGTCGCTCGACCAGGCTACGAGGGGGCTGCTAAACCCCCGGCGATGGCACTCAACGTGGACGCCGCGGGGACGCGCACCGATCCGATCGAGCACGTCTACCGCTGGCAGGACGTCGCGCTGTACGCGCTGGGCATCGGCGCCCGCGCGGACGCGGACCTGGACTTCCTCTACGAGAAGCGCGGCCCGCTCGTGCACCCCACCTACGCGGTCGTGCCGGCGTACGAGGGCTGCAAGCGGCTGTTCGACGCCGTCGACGGCGACCTGAGCGGCGTGGTGCACGGCAGCCAGAAGATCACGCTGCACAAGCCGTTCGCGCCGTCGGGGACGCTGACCACGATCGGCGAGGTCGCGGGGATCTTCGACCTCAAGCGCATGGCGCAGTCGGTCATCCGCACCGAGACCCGCGACGAGGACGGCGAGCTCGTCTGCGAGACCGAGTGGGTGATCATGTACCTCAAGGACGGGGGCTTCGGCGGGGACGCGCCGCCGCGCTCGCCCAAGTTCCGGCCGCCCGAGCGCGACCCGGACTGGGAGGTCGCCGGCGCGACCACGCCCGAGCAGGCGGCG
>Ga0209475_10003396_pt1 | contig 14687 bp, 7 predicted proteins | sample tdDd471_FD_187128 | JGI IMG/M metagenome (GOLD analysis project Ga0209475, IMG submission 187128) | Marine sediment microbial communities from the Atlantic coast under amendment with organic carbon and nitrate - tdDd47.1 (SPAdes)... | ecosystem: Environmental > Aquatic > Marine > Coastal >... | reverse complement strand
GATCCTGCTCTACCTGATCCTGGGTCTTTGTGCCGGAATCGTCGCCGGCTTCGTGGGGGTTGGTGGTGGAATCATCATGGTGCCGGTGCTACTGGAACTGTTCAGGAGTCGGGGAATTCCCGCCGATGGCATCGTCCAGGCGGCCATGGGTACTTCCCTGGCCGCGGCGGTCTTCAGTGTCGGCTCAGCCACGATCCGCCACGGCCGCCAGCACCGGGTGCGCTGGAGTCTAGTGCCGTTACTGGCCCCCGGCAGCCTCTTCGGCGGCTGGCTGGCAGCGCGATTGGCCGTGCTTTTACCAGGGGCCATTCTGCAGGTGACCCTGGCGGGCATGATGATTTTCGGCGCGATGCGCATGCTGCGGGACACCGATTTCAAGGAACGGGAACCCCGAAGGATCCGCTGGTGGCTGGGATTGCTCGTCGGCGTCGGCGTGGGTCTGGTCGCCGGATTCAGCGGACTGGCCGGCGGCATCGTTCTGGTGCCGGCTCTGGCCCTGATCCTGGCGGTACCCACCGGGTGGCTGGCCGGTACGTCTTCGGCCACGATCATCTTCAGCGCCCTGGCCGCCGCCGTGGGCTATCTGAGCGCCACACCGCCGACGCCGCTGGAGTCCGGATTCGTCGGCTACGTCTGCTTGCCGTTGTCCGCCTGTTTGGCCGCGGGCGCCGTCGTCGGCGCCCAGGCCGGTGCCTGGCTCAATCGGCGCACTGAGTCCAGGGTCTTTCGCAGGATCTTCGCAGTCCTGCTCCTGGTCGTGGTTGCACGGATGATCATTCAGCTCTGGCGGAGCACCGTAACCTCATAGCAAGCGGGGAGCGTTCGCCCATGCGCCCGCTCCCCGCCACATCAATCCTCCGGACTATTTCGCCAACAACTCCGCCGACCGCAGGGGATTCATCAGCAAAATCTCTCCGTGCTCGGCGTGAGCGTCGGCTCCCTGCTCGATGAGTTCGATGACCCGGTCCGGTTGTAGCGCAGGGTCCAGGGTGATGAGCTTCGCCGCCAGGTTGCAGACGTTGGGTGAGGCCATGCTCGTACCGGACATCTTCATCCGGCCGCCACCGGGAACATCGCTGTCGACCCGGAAACCGTTGGCGTAAACACGCACGTTGCGTCCGCCGCTGGTGAAGCCCGTCGGGTCCCCGGCCTGATCCACTGCGCCGATGACCATCAGGTTCGCCAGTTCGAAGTTGGACGGGATCACCACGTCGAACTCGACGTCGTTGTCGTCGTTGCCCGCAGCTGTGACATACAGAATCTCGGGGGTCGCGGCCATGGCGCCGTGCAGCCCCTCACTCAGGATGTCGATCATTTCCCGGGCCAGTTTGGCCCGCTCTTCAGCGGAGTCGCCGACACCATTGGCCTCCAGTCCCGACTCGATCTCCTTGAAGGTCCAGCCCCAGCTCATGTTTACCACTCGGACTCCATGAGTCCGGAAGTACTCGGTGGTCAACCGGTAATCCTCGGCCAGCCGTTTTGCAGTCTCGACGGTCAGGGCCTGGGGTGTGGTGTGATAGTCAAAGGTGATCCGGGCGACCAGAATCCGGGCGAAGGGGTTGCCCGCCGCGGCGATACCGGCCACATGGGTCCCATGCATGTAGAGACCGCCGAAACTGAGAGTGGTCAAGAATTCGCCCACGTCCCCCGGTTCCATGGTGGACATCTGCTTGCGCACGGCGGCGCCTTCTTCGCTTTCCACCGCTGCGGTCAGATCGGCGAAACCCTGGGCGTATTCGTAGACTTTGTCCAGCTTCTCGGCCTGGTCCCCCAGGGGATGCAGCAAGTCAGGGCTCTGCAATCCGTCCAGATCGAAGGCGATGCCGTGGACATCATCCACGAATCCGTTACTGTCGGTGTCCTTGCCATCGAAAGCCTCGGCGGCGTTGACGAACATCCGTTCACCGAAAACCTCAGCGTCGACGCCGGAATCCCAGATTCCGATGACCACGGGCGCTTGTTCCGGAGCCGGTGGCAACACCAGATCCCGCTCGGGCCAGATATTGGCCTTCACCCTGTCGTTGTTTGCGATGTACTCGGTATAGACCTCGGCAATGGCCGGATTGAGCTTCAAGCCCCGATCCAGGGCATACCGGATGCCAATGAGCGATCCCGCCAGGTCCGCGCTCAACTCACCTGCAGCCGACGCCGTGGGTTCCAGCCGGGACTGGACCATGCCCAGCAGCAGATTTTCGCTCATGAACTCGGCCCGGGCCTTGCCCGATTTGACCTGATCCTGGACGACGTCCCAGGGCAGTTCGTTCACCCGCTTGGCGAACTCGGCCTGGAAGACGGGCAACAATTGCTCGTCGGCGGCATCGGTACCGACCTTCCCCCTTGCGGCAATCAACGAGCGCGTACTCAGACCGGTCATCAGGCGGCTGGCTTCCTTGTCCTCCAGGGCGACGATCTGGTCGAGCCGCGCCAGGGCGCCCTCGTCGTTGCCGTCGACCATGTCCAGGGTCAACAGAGCGCGATACTTGCCCTGCAGGGTGGCGGCATCGTCGATCTGATACTTGGCCAGATCCGACTCCACGTCACGGCGGAACTGTTGCCGAAGAGCCGACATGATCTCGTCGGATTCGAGCATCTCACTGACGCTCCCCTGCAGCTCATAAGTGTGAACCGGCAACTCGTCCAGGGCAGTGACCTTGATCTTCTCCGGCGGTGGCGGTGGCGGCGCCGACGTGGTCGCGTTCTGGCCTGATCCGCCGCAACCGGCCAGAGCAATGACAGTCAGAACAAGAATCAGGGACATCGTCATGGACTGCGGATTCAGCTCGGAACGATTCATCTTCGCCTCCTCGACCCGGGTACGGGCCAATGTCTTGATAGTCCGGAATGCAGGATCTGCGTGCAAATGGTCAGCGCACCAGCGTCATGGGGACGGTGCGGCTCTCGCCACCATATTCTAAACGAGCCAGGTACATTCCCGAGGCAACCGCTTGGCCGGAGCGGTCTCGCCCCTCCCAGCGGACGGTCTGGAAGCCTGCCGGCCGGAGCTCATCGACCAGAGTGGCAACCAAACGGCCCCGGACATCGTGGACTCGGACTCGGGCGTGCCCGGCGTCAGGCAGCGAGAAATCCAGTCTAGTGCCGGGATTGAATGGGTTTGGATAGGCGTCGCCCAGCACCAGAACCCCCGGTACCGGCTCCGGCACCGTGGTGGTATCCTCATTGGCCTGGCCGGGAGTGGGCGGATCGTGGGCCACCCACTGGGTGGCACCGTCGAATTCCCGACCTTCGCTGATATCCGCAGACTGAGGCCCGTAGACGCGGCTGTCCACCAGGAAATTTCCCTGGGCCATAGACGTATATAGGCCAATCTCCTCACCCGCGGCGCCCAACTTGAAACCGGCATGCAGCGGACCATCGGCGGTCTCGTTGTCGCACCACACCAGCAGGTGCTCCCCCGGTCGCAGCAGAACCGCCGGCAGCTCCCATTTTGTCGAGTGGTCCAGATCGTCCGTCAGATACATCCCGGTCAGGTTCACGGTCTGCTCACCGGTGTTGTAGAGTTCCACCCAGTCGTCAAAATCGCCGGCCTCGTCCCGGTTGGTCATCACGTTGTCGGCGAGGAACTCATTGATTACCAAAGTGGCCGGATCACCCGCCGTGGCCGGAATTTCCCATTCGGCGTAGAAGGAATCGGCCTGGGCCAGAAACAGCTCGCGGCGGTCACTGACCCACTGGCGAGTGCGGGCGATGTTCCCCTCGTACCAGTCGGCCTGAAACCCCTGCCAGCGCTCGGCGTGGGCAGGAATCTCCGGCCACTGCTCCGTCGCCAAGGCGTCGATGCGCTGGTGCAGACGGGGCTCAGCCAGGGGTCCAGCCAGCAGATGTTCCAGCCGGGATCGGAAGAGCGAGCGAAAGTCGGAGTTGCCCAGCAGAGTGCGGAACATGGTCAACCACTGCTGGGCCTCCGGTGTCCAGGGTCGCAGATCGGTGGGGGAGCGGAAGCGCTCCCACTGTTCGGGTCCGTCGGCAGTGAAGAAGCGGAACATGTTCGTGGACAGCGCATCGTCGTAGAAGAGCAGGTCCTCGTCCCACATGATGAAGCGCCAGGGATGGTCTTCCTGCTGCAGCAGGGCCAGGTTCCAGGCGAATCCGTTGTCACCCGCCACACAGTACATGTTGATGATCTGCCAGTCGATGTACGAGCTCAGGTCCAGGGATGATCGCACTTCGGCAAACCATTGCGTGTCCTGCGGATCTCCGACCGACCCGAAGCTCGCGAGCAGCTCCCACCACGACTCGCCATCTCCGTGAACCGTGTCGCCGTCCTTGATCAGTTTGTAATCGCTCGTGACCACGTCCCAGGTGTGTTCGACGAACTCCTGGTCTATTCGTTCGCGCAGGCTGTAGCCGCCCCAGTACTCCCGGTTCAGATAGAGGGCAACGTACCGGTAACGACTGCCGAGGTGGCCCAGGTCCTGAAACAGGGTTTCGACCAGATTCGTGTTGATACTGAAGTCGTCATAGCGAGACGCCCGAACGACCAGTCGCCGGAACGAGTCCGGCCCTCCCCCGAAGAAAGGAAACTCCAGCTGGTTGCTGGACCCGTAGTCGTCGAAGTAGAAGCGCAGACCCTTCTGGTGATAATAGCGGCCGTAGCCTCCGTGAATCCGCAGCCCGATGGGTTCGTCGATCACCGCACCGAGTCCCGGCAGGTAGAATTCGAAGCGAGCATCACGCTCCCACTCACCGCCGTGCTGCAGGCAATTATCGTAGTTTCCCAGGACGTAGATGCCGGTTTCCGGATCCCAGAGCGCTGTTGAGTCGCAACTGATGTGGATGACCGGGACCAAGTGTGCCAGGGGATCGAAGGGACGCGGTGTGCCCGGCGTTACCTCGATGATGGTGGTGTCCCCCAGATCGTCCAGAAAAACCCCGGTGCGCGGCCCACTCCAGTTCCAGGGAAACAACGTCGTGAAGGTCCGATCGTCAGTGCGGATGAACTCGGGCTGGGTGAACGCCGGGAACAGGGGACGATCCCCTGCCAGGGTCACCCGAATGGCCCCCTCCTCATCGGAAGGAACCGGGTAGACCGGGTCGGGGACCAGGCGCCAGGAGGGCGAAGCAGTGATCACGGCCTGACGCAGCACCCCCCCGGCTACCAGTGCCGGAACCATCAGCGCCAATAATATGGCGAGGTTTCTTGGGAAACTGCGTTTTTCGCTGCTGTTGCGTGAAGCCAAGCTGATCTCTCTTTCTGCAATTCCACGGCTACAATCATACACCATATAGGCCCTTAACCCGGCAATAAACGGTAAACCCACCGCGATTCCGGACGATCAGGAACCAAACAACTCGTCCGGTGATCCGGGCAAAAAGCGAGGCCAGTCCGCACGATTCACGGCATTTATGGAGGAATTCCATGTCAACGCGGCATCTGCTGAACACCACCATGGGCGCAGTCGCTATCCTGTTACTGGCGGCAGTCGGCGTCGTCTTCACATCCCTGGGTGCCAAGGGCACGGACAACGCCCAGATCGATTTGGCGGTCCGGCAGCAGATGCTCGTCCAGAACCTGACCCGGGAAGTGGGAGACCTGTCCGCGGCTGAGAATCTTGTCGACGTCAACCAGGCCCGCAACCGCATGGCCCACACCATTGTCGCTTTTGACCAAACCCTCTCGGCACTGCTGCACGGCGGGACCGTGGAGAACGAAAGCGGCGACCGGGTGACCGTCAAACAGGTCAAGAACGCCCGAGCTCGCACGGCTCTCGAGAATGGAGCCGAACTCTGGATCGAAACGGGCATGCCTCTGGCCGACCTGGCGGCAGGCGAGTTCTCAGTCTTCAGCGCCGCGGGGCAACAGGCAGTCTCCACCCTGCAGTCCAACAATGTGGAGCTCATGGAAACCATGGCCGAGGCCGCCAACTCCTTTCGCGAAGATGGATCCACAAGCCGCGGGCTGGCAGCCACGGCAAGGTGGGCCGCCCTGGGCCTCGGCGGGTTGCTGATCCTGCTCGGGCTGATCAGGGTACGGGTGACCAGGTCCCCTGGCGTCGCAAAACAGTCGACACAGTCAACCTCTCGGTCGGCCAACACCATCGAACTCGCCGACACCCACGAGGTGGATGACGTCACTGGCGAACTGACGGATTCGGATCTCCCGGTCCAGGCGCCGGCGCGCTCCCAACACCAGGCCCAGGCCTTCGAGTATCCCATGGACTTCGACAACGTGAATGCCACGGTTGACCAGATGTCCGTGGACATGAACACCATCGCCGGCAGCACCGACAAGATGCGTCATGCAATCGACTCGGTGGGACACGCCTTACAGGGCATGCTGTACTCGTTGAAGGAGATGGCCGCCGACACCGCCGAGGGCTACAAGATCGTGCGCGGTGCCAACAACGCAGCCAGCTATACTTCCGAAACCGCCGGCGAGCTGGCCGCCTCGGCCCGTGAGATGAGCAAGGTCGTGACCCGGGTCACCCAGCTGGCCCTGCGTACCAAACAGGTAGCCGGCCAAATCGACGCCGAAGCGGTACATACCGGTCAGACCGGGGAAGCCTTTACTTCCGTCGTCGCCACCGAGGTCAAGGGGCTCGCAACCCAGACCTCCCAGGCCACGTCCGAGATCGAAGGCACTGTGGCCGAGATTCTGGGCACCGCCCGCCAGTACGAAGAAGCGATCGGGCAGATCATCAAGAACATCAGCGCCATCAACAAGGTTTCCCAGAACCTCGGTGAACTGATGCTGGCCCCTCCCAGTACCGTCGTCGCCGGCACTCCGTTGCCGGCTGCCCAACCTCAGGCCATGCCGTTGGCTCCTGCTCCCGCAGTGGTTCCGGAGGCCGCACCCGAGATGACCGTTCCCGAGCCGGCGCCTGTCGAAACCGCACCGACTCCTGCTCCTGCAGCCGCGGCTCCCGAGCCGGTCGCTCCGGATCCCGTTCCCGAAGCGGCACCGAAACCTCCCGCTGCGACGGCCGCTGAAGACGAGAAGGAAGAGATCATCGGGGCTGACGTGACGGCCGAGGACACCAGCAGCGCCATTGCCGACACGGCAGCCGACGAATCCGACGATAAACCTGCCGGCTCCAATGCCAACGTCTTCATGCTCAGCAAGCCCAAAGGCGAGAAGAAAAAATCCGTCCTGAACATTCCAGCCCCTGAGTCGGCGAGTCCCGCCGCCAAGACGGAAGCACCCGCAGCCACGACGCAACCCGCAGCCGAACCGGAACCCGCTTCCACGGCACCGACTGCCGATGACACAAGTGAGGATTCGGATGGTGGCGGCAACATATTCATGCTGAAGAAGCCCCAGAAGCCGGCGGCACCAGCTGAGACTGCGGCCGAGAAGGAAGCAGACCCCGAACCGGCAGCCACGCCCGAGGCCGTCGTCGAATCCGAGCCGGCGCCCGAACCGGAAGCAGAGGTCCCGGCCGAAGAGGACTCGGACAGCGGGACCAACATCTTCATGTTGAACAAGCCCAAGAAGACGTCCGCATCAGCGCCTGCCAGTGAACCGGCACCGACCGCGGAACCTGAAGCGGAGCCCGTGGCCGAGGAACCGGGCGTGACAGTGCCCGCCGACGAGGGCGAAAAGCAGGACGATGGTGGCAACATTTTCATGCTGAACAAGCCCAAATAGCTGGCGGATCGCAATCTGGATCGCTCAACCGGACCGGGACAACCCGGTCCCGTTTCGTGTATCATGAGCCCGTTCCATATCAGGAGAATCCCGAGCCCAGGAGCCGACATGGATCCGGCGGAATTTCGCAAGTACGGTCACGAGATCGTGGACTGGATAGCCGACTATCTTGCCGACAACGAAGAGTACCCGGTCATGTCCCGGTCCCGGCCCGGCCAGATCATGGCGCGTCTACCGACCGAAGCTCCCGAAGAGCCGGAGCCCATGGCCGAGATCCTCGCCGATTTTCACCGAGAAATCCTGCCCGGGGTCACGCATTGGAATCATCCGCGTTTCTTCGCCTATTTTCCGGCTAACAATTCGGGGCCCTCGGTCCTGGGGGAATTGCTGTCCGCCGGTCTCGGGGTCAATGCCATGCTCTGGCAAACCAGCCCTGCGGCCACCGAACTGGAACAGACCGTCATGAACTGGTTGGCCGGCCTGTTGGACTTGCCGCCGGGATATCACGGCGTGATCCAGGATACGGCCTCGACCGCGACCCTGTGTGCACTGGTCTGCGCCCGCGAACGATCGACGGCGTTTGCCATCAACGATACAGGTGCGGCGGGTCTGGCAGAAGGCGCGGCTCTACGGATCTACACTTCGGCCGAGGCCCACTCATCCGTGGTAAAGGGAGCGCGAGTCGCCGGCTTTGGCGCCGCCAACGTCGTCACCATCGATGTCGACGAGAATCGGGCCATGGACGCTCGCGATCTGAGCTCCAGAATCGACGCGGATTTCGAGGCCGGTCTGACACCCTGTTGCGTGGTGGCTACAGTGGGTACGACCAGTAGCACAGCCATCGACCCGCTGCCCGCGATCGGCCCGGTTGCGGCCCGGCACGGATTGTGGCTGCACGTGGATGCGGCGCTGGCGGGTTCGGCGGCAATCCTGCCCGAGCAGCGCTGGATCCTCGACGGAGTCGAGTACGCTGACTCGCTGGTTTTCAACCCCCATAAGTGGCTGTTCACCAACTTCGACTGCTCGGCGTACTACGTACGGGATCCCGAGCACCTGGAACGCACCATGGCCATCGATCCGGAGTATCTCAAGACCAGTCGCGATCAACAGGTCCACAATTTCCGTGACTGGGGAATTCCCCTCGGACGGCGCTTTCGCGCCTTGAAGCTCTGGTTCGTGTTACGCCACTACGGCGCCCGCCGCTTGCGCGAGATGGTCGCTGCGCACATCGAACTGGCCAGGGAGTTCACCGCCTGGATCGACGAGTCTGTCGGCTGGGAACGGCTGGCTCCGGTGCCATTGAACACCGTCTGCTTCCGATATCGTCCGGCAGGTGCCGATGAGCAACGCCTGAACGAGCTGAACCGAGAGCTGTTGGCCCGGATCAACAACGACGGAACCATCTACCTGACGCACACCGAACTGGACGGCCGTTACAGCCTACGGCTGGCCGTCGGCCAGACCATGACCCGCAAGCGCCACGTGACCGAAGCCTGGGCCGTCCTCCGCCGTCTGGCCTCCGAACTGACTGGAGACTGATAAAGGCAAAGAGAAGAACTCCCGCCGGGTCCGTGCCCGGCGGGAGTTCGTTGCAAACCGGTCGCGCATGGCCGGCATTCGTATCGGCCAGCTACCTCTCCCACTTCCGGCTGACGGCGATCGTTCCCGAAAGAGCGATCATACCAAGCACCACGAAGGTAAAGATGTAGACCCAGTTCGGTACCTGGGCAGCATCGCCCTGGGCGTAACTGTGCAGGCCGCTGAGAAAGTAGTTCACGCCGAAGTAGGTCATGACCACGGAGCCGATGGCCGCCGTCGCCGTCGCCGCATTCAGCCACATGGATCGCATCTTCGGAATGAACCGGAAGTGCAGAACCACCGAGTACACCAGGATCGTGATCAACGACCAGGTCTCCTTGGAATCCCAACCCCAGTACCGCCCCCAGGATTCGTTGGCCCAGACGCCGCCGAGCAGGGTTCCGATCGTCAGCAGGCCCAGACCAGTGACGACCACGTACTGATTGACCCTGTCGAGGGTCGTGATGGCATCCTTGACCTCACCGCGACCCGGGGCCTTCGCCATGTACAGAATCAGGACCAACGCTCCAATCAGCGCGGACAAGCCGAGGAATCCGTAGCTCGAGGTGATGATTGTCACGTGGATGTTCAACCAGTAGGACACCAGCACCGGGACCAGAGGACCGATGGCCGGGTCGAAGGTCGAAAGCATCGAGACTCCGATAACCACCACCGTGAGCAACGCACCCAGACCCGACGGTACGCCCATTCGGAAGGCGATCTCGAAAACGAGACCGGCCAGGGCAACCGCCAGACTGATGAACAGCAAGGACTCGTGGCCATTGCTCAGCGGAGCCCTGCCGGACGCGATCCAACGCATCACGTAGCCGAGGATCTGGCCCGAGAAGGCAATCACGTACAGGGAGAATCCGAGAGTGTAGAACGGATTTCGGAAACTGAGCCGGGCCCCCTTATGTCGGAAAAGGTTCCACACATAGAGGATCATCATGATGGCGAACGCCCCGAGGAAGGGCACCATCGCCCACGAAAAGATGTGAGCTTTGTTGTAGAAGAGCTCGGCGTCGACCTTGGCCTTCGAGGGCAACACTTCGGCTCCGTACTGTTGCTGCAGGTCGCGGGTCTGTTCCAGGCCGGATATGATCATCGCGTTGTCGCCGCTGCGCAGCCCCTGAGCCAAGGCCGTGTAGGCCGCACTGTAAGCCGCTGATTGCTCCGGATTCAGCTTGGGCGTGACCGTTTCGATGATTTCCCAGGTATTGTTGTCATCACCCGGCACCGGGTACAGACTCAGAGTGGAACCCCTGAATGTCATGTACAGCAGATTGAACCGCTCATCGAAGCTGATGAGTTTGCGCTGCACCTTGGTTCGTTCACGATCCGGAGTACGGTGCGCTTCTTCGACGATGTCCGCCAGGCGGTACTGGCCCTGGGCGTCGAAGAGACTGGCGGGCGAAACGTGTTTGACGGAATGATCCACACCCAACAGGTCCTTCAAGCCGATAAACCGCACCGCCACCAGCGGCTTGTCCCACCAGAAGTTGGGGTTCGTCGACCAGCTGAGATACTGGTCCACGGGCTGTCGGCCTTCGAACTTGCTGCGCTTGGCCACCTTCATGACCATCTCTCTCGCCATGGTGTCGAGGGGCTTCATGCGGCCCCGGAAATCCTGGATGACCAGGCGGCTGGCCATCTCGCGAGCCGGATCAGACAGGGTCACGAAACCGGTCGTGGGTGCGGCATGATTGTGTCCCGAATGATCCTGGCCGTCATTGGGATCGTGCTGGGCCAGGGCACCGGTCGCCGTACCCAGGGTCAGGGACACCAGCAGGGCCAGCGATGCTGCCTTGGCGGCGTCTTTCACCCTGGCACCGGAACTCCCCTTGCTCTTCGTGGGCCAGATCAAGTCCTTGGCGATGATCAGGATGAATCCGAGAGTGATCAGGGCATAGCCGAAATAGGTCGGCCATTTGCCTGGATCGTGATTCACCGACAACACCGTGCCCTTGCGATCGGGGTCGTAGGACGACTGAAAGTGCTTGCTGCCGCGGTGGGTGAGCGGGTGGTTCATGAATACGTGTACCTTCTGGCCTTCGATTCCCCTCTCCGGATCCGTCAACGTAACCCAGCTCTCGTAGGTCGCCGGATTGTCGCTACCGGGATAGGTCTGCAACACGAAATCGTCCAGATAGAGGCTGTAGGGCAAGTGCCGGACCACGGGGCCATAGGACAGCAGGACCTGCTCGCCACCGAGGACCACACTTTCACCAGGACGGTGCTTGAGACAGATAGCCTCGGCTTCACTTCCACTGTCGTTGCGAATGACGATGCGGGCCGCCGCCGGCGCATTGGCATTCTCGCTGTGGGCCGGGGCCAGAGTGACCGATTCCATGAGCTGCACGGGCACGAACGAGAAGCCGTTGGCGTCGTTGGCATACAGGAACTGTTCACGGACAGGGAAAACCTCACCTGCAGCGATCTCGGTTCGGTCCTGGCTGGTCATATCCAAGGCCTCCAGACCGAAAGAGGCCCGGGCCTGGATACCGGTGTCACCACCAGCGCTGAACTCGATGCCCCGGTTCACCTGGTACAACAGATCCAGATCGGCAAAGTCGGCGGCGGTACCACCGTGACCCATGTCGAAATCCGGGTGGTAGGCGAAGAGGATCCGCTCGCCGGTGTTGCCCTGGGGGTCGATCACCTGCAACCGCACCATGGGGTTGGTCAAGGGGCCCTCGGAACTGGACGGCCCCCCGACCTTGAAGGAGGTCTGGAACTCGATGATCTCGAATCGGTAGCCACCGCATTCGTGGGATTCCCCAGAGGGCAAGGCAACCGGGAATCGACAGGACTGGTCTCCGGCGTGAACCCGCAGGTCGCCAAAGGGAGACGCGGACATCTCACCGGTGAAGGACCCTTCCAGGAATCGCGCATCCACGCTACCCAGGGTTCCCGACTCGCCAGCAAGCATCGTTCTGGTGACGATGCTGCCGTTTTCAGAGACTCCCATCTGCAATCCCGCAGGGCCTCCAGGCCCCTCCTGATAGACTTCCTCGAAACGGGGCCAGAACTCGGTCACGCCCAGTTCGTAGGTCCGGCCGCCGAGAGTGACCTTTCGCCAGTGGTCGCTGGGACCCGGCTGCCAGAGACGTACGGCATAGGAATCGGTCTCGCCACCGATCTCGGCCTGCACATGCGGTTTGTCCGAGAGGATGTAGTCGGTGGACTGGCCTTCGCGAATCGGCATGACCCCTTCGTAACCGAAATAGCGGGTAATGCCCGCGGATATCAGGATCACGACGATGGAAATATGCACCAGCATGAATCCGTAGCGACGCCCCCGGTACGGCCAGCGACGAAAGAACGAGAAGATGAGGTTGATGATCAACAGCCCCAACACCAACTCGAACCAGCGGGCAGCGTACACCAGGGAATAGGCACCATCGCGACCGTAGTCGTTCTCGATGAAGGTGGCCTTGGCGCTGGCGAACGCGATGACGCCCATGAGCACCGCGCTCAACTTCACGGAAGACAGGAACGCGAGGACGGGATTCTTGAACAGACCTTTCACGGAGACCACCCAGGTTGCAGCGGCATCTGTCGGGACCGGAGAAAGCCCAGATTGCCGCAGGGTTCATCGGATTTGCAGAGAACTTTAGATGGAGAATATAGACCCTGCAGACCCGTCGCGCCTCAAAAATCCGCCCCCTCAGAGGATTTCCCATTTCAGAAATGGGAGATCAACGAATCCGGCGCCGTGTCAGACGAAATGAGCTCACCCTCAACCACAGGAAAACCGCTTTGTTCCCGCACCCGAGGTGGACTGATCGGCTCTCGGCGATTACACTGTCGTCGAGTCACGCCCAACCCTCAATGCAGGAGTCTTGAACCATGTCCCGAGCCACCCGTCTCAGCACCCTGGCCCTGCTGCCGATGATTCTCTGCGCCACCTCTGCCCTGGCGCTGGATTTGGGCGGCCACGACCGTGATGGTGGAGTACTGGGCGTGCAGTTGGGTGCCGGCTGGAACAAGCTGGAGTTCGCCGTCATGGACGACTCGGGCGAAACGATTCAAGGCAGCACCGGATGGGAATCGGCGTTCAGCGGCGGCGTCAGCATCGGTTGGGCTCCCAACGACAATTTCATCTATTCGGTGGGGATTGCCGGCTGGAAGAGGAGCTTCTATCAGCAGATCTCCCCCATCTCCGTCACGACCTTCCACTTCATGCTCGATCTGGCCTGGTTCCCCCGGGGCGAAGGATTCTGGATCAAGGCCGGCGCCGGCAGCGGCACCCTGGACTTCAGCATGGTCCTGCCCGAGGCGCGAGTCACTTTCAAGAAGGCAGGTTGGAATTTCGTGGGTGGTGTCGGCTACGAGTTGCGGGCCAGCGACGACTTCGCCCTTGGCCTGGCCTACGATTTTCGTTTCCTGACCGTGGGCCAGTTCGAGGGTCTCGAGGACACGAAGGTCTACAGCCACAATGCCAGCCTCAGTCTCCGTTTCTATATGTAAACTCAGGATGACACCTTTCCGGGAGGGCCCCTGAAGACCCGAGTCGGGAAAAAAAAACGCCGCTGGAGCCCCAATTGCGAAGTTTTCCGATGGTGAGTTGATTCTGGCACGAATCCGTTGACGATACTGATACCCACCCTTCAGCAGGACGCGAACTCCATCCGGCCCTGCCGATAGTTTGCCTGTCCCCAGTTTATCCCCCGCCGAAGATAACTAAAGAATGTTACACTCTTCATGTTACACACTAATCACTATACATCATAATGACCGAGTGCAATCCGGCTCATTTCCGTAACATATTCTCAGTATTGAAGTTTAAACCAAAAAAGACTTGACGGTAAAACAACCCGAGTGATACAGTGCCGTACAGATTTCATCAACTCGTTCAGGGTCGATCTACGTTGCTCGATCTCGCCCGGTGGTGCAACGACCAGATCACTCTACTGGATTCGCCTCCGAATCCTGCGTTTGTCCGGGACCTTGCGCCCATTCCCTGGAGCCGGCAGTTATGACGCCAGTCGGATTCCGACGCGGGGAGATCCTCTCCCTGGTTCTCCTGTCTCTCATGGTTCTGCAACTCTCGCCGCTGGGTGCCCAGCCCGCGGCGGCCAAGCAGATTCACAAGCCGCACAACCACACCGAAGGAGATCCGGGTGACGGTCTGCTGAGCCCGTCGCTGCCCGAGCTTCCGGCAATCATCAGTGAACCTGAATCCGGCGATATGGATCGTCGGATCGGTGGCGATGGTCGGGGAATCCGGAACGAATCGGACCTTTCCGTGTTTGCGACTTCCGGCTACTCGGCATTCGGGCCGGTCTTTATCGTACCCCTGCCTGGTGGCGGATACTTCTATATTGGCCGCCCCAGTATGGTTATGGGTAGCGGTATGCCCCGTTTTGGCAGTAGATTGGCAGTCCCTCTGGAAAGGAGGTGGTGATATGCGCCCTGAACAGTTCAGACGTGAAGCCTCCTCCGCCCGGAACGGCACCGACGACCAGCCGACGGCAGGAATCCCGTCCGCTCCGGATACGTC
>Ga0209475_10003395_pt1 | contig 14687 bp, 11 predicted proteins | sample tdDd471_FD_187128 | JGI IMG/M metagenome (GOLD analysis project Ga0209475, IMG submission 187128) | Marine sediment microbial communities from the Atlantic coast under amendment with organic carbon and nitrate - tdDd47.1 (SPAdes)... | ecosystem: Environmental > Aquatic > Marine > Coastal >... | reverse complement strand
GACGCGGTTAACCCGGTCAATGATGATGCCGTATATAGGTGCCCAGAGCATGATGGACAGGTTCAGAATGCCAAAGTACTGGCCGCTGGTGGTGGCAACTTCGGTGCTGTCGAGGCCCTGAGCGGTTCCAACGTGCATAAACCAGAGGGCAAAGTAAGTGCCGGCTACTGCCAGATCACCGCGGGCCGCAAACGCCGCAATAAACGACAGCAACAAACGGGGATTCTTACGCGCCTCGTTAATAGCATCCGAGACACCGGAGAAGACGCTCGGTGTTCTGTGTTCAGGATCAGGTAGTCCGCCATACAAGCCGAAGCGGGCAGCGAGTGCGGCAAAAATACCGATGCCGACACAGATCATAAACGTACTGATGACCGCTTCATTCTGGCTGGAGCCATCGGCAACGAACATTTCGGGCAGGCGCATGATGCCCACCGCCATGACCATTACACCGAGGCCACTGAACACGCTGTTCATACCGGTGTACTTACCGCGTGATTGATCCTGCGGGTAGTCCTGAATCACAGTGAGCATGGTGGTCGAGATAATGCCCATGCCTAAACCGACCAGACCGCGGAACATATACAACTGAGTGATGCCGTCGGCGCGCGGGTAAAGTGCCAGACCTGCAACTAAGACCAAAAAGCCTGCCATCACGATGACGCGGCGGCCGGTGCGGTCACATAAAGCACCGATAAAAACCATCACACCCAGAGCGATGACGTCGCTCAGTAAACCGAGATTGGCGGTTAACGTGCCCTGTTGCTCGGGCGGTACTTCCATGCCCTGAAAAACTAATGGCTGGATAAAGTTGATGAAGGGGACCAGCATCATCGATATCCAGTTCACCATGAACATGACAACGACATGCGAGCGGGCAATACCCGGCGATAAATGCCAGGGGCCGAATTTGATACCGGTAGGACTTGTACCTGCTACGTCACTCATCTATGCGGTCACCTGTCGTGTTGAAAGCACAACGTATGTCATTACATATAGAGTGAAATGGTGAATATCTCACCAAAAATCAGCGCTGTGACCATTTGCGGCTGATAAGCCGTTATTTTTAATAGGCGAAGCTTTGGTGGCGACACGACGAAGGTCAGCGCTCTATTTAATAGGTCCGTTATTCAAACTGTAAATGTCATTGCGTAGATGCACGGTGCCATCGTTCTCGACCCACGCGATAAGGTAGACAAACGCCACAGGCGTTGCCGGCGAAACCGATAGCCCTTGTGTCAGGTCCGGGTCTTCTGCCAGCGCCGCGTCCAGCGGCGCCGGATCCTGCAGCAGCCAGCGCGCCAGCGCTTCGGGTTGATCCATCCGGACGCAACCGGAGCTCAATGAGCGGTATGACAGACCAAGTAGCTTTTTGGCCGGAGTATCGTGCAAGAAAATATCGTGTTCATTCGGAAAGCTGAACTTGTAGCGCCCCAATGCATTATTGATGCCCGCGTCCTGCTGCAAACGGTACGGGAATCTGTCTTCGCTCAGACTTTCCCAATTGACAGTCGCCGGATCTATTTCTTTACTGTCTTTGGCCCAGCCACGGAAAACGCGGATATTGTTTTCAGCAAAATACTCCGGGTTCTCCTGTTGCTCCGGGAGCAGATCTTGCCGGGCAATCGAGTCGGGCACGGACCAACCGGGGTTCACAATCAACCGGTTGATGTTGCTGAACAATGTTGGTGTCGGCCGTGACGGCTGACCTACGATCGCGGGTAAGTTCAGTTCCACCTTACTGTCTGCAATAGCCGATACCCGGGTTTCCGGAATATTTACCCAGACCAGTTTCTGCCGGTCATACGCAGGAATTTCAATCCAGGCTGTTCGGGCCTTTTTTAGGTGTTGGACTTTTTCGGCAGGGCTCCGGCTGAGCGCTAGTCGGGTTAGCCTGTCCGGCAGACCTGATGTATCGAGGCCGTGTCGTGCCTGAAAGTGCTTTAAGACATTGCTTAGCGTGGCATCAAACAACAGTGGGTCCGCGTTCACGTAGCCGTCGAAGTCGCCGGTTAGCTGCAGAATTCTTCTAAGGGTGCGTACGTCTTCATGTCGCAGACCCGGGCGCAGCTCTTGGCTCAACGTTGTGTCAGGCCAGTCACCGGTGGCTGCCAGTGTTTCGAGTTCTGAAATAGCGGTGTTGATCAGGCGTATTTGTTCGCCTTCAATAAAGGCTGCAGCTGATGAGTAGCCTGATCCAACAACCGGGTCGGTTGCAGAACAGACCGAAGTGCCAACAAGTATCGAAAGCACCAAAAAAAACAGCCGCCGGTTTGCACCGGTGACTGCCCTATAAAAAGTTATGCGATCAGGCGCGGCGACGAGCCATTCCACCTAATGTGCCCAGAGCGCCCAGCATCAGCCACGCGGCTGCCGGAATGGGTATAACACTAACTTGTGCATCGCCGAACAGCGGTGTGAACTTGGTCGGGCTCGGGTCGGTGTTGAAGAAACTGCCGATAAACAGAACAGCATCGTCTATTTCCAGATCGATTAGGTCACCTGCTGAGCCGGTCACATTGAAGGTGAACGTACCGATGGTCCCGACATCATTGGCCAGGTCAAAGCCAAGTTCGATTACGCCGGGATTGTCATTGGTGTCGCCAAAGCTGACGGCAGGGCTGTTGTAGGTGAAGCCGGTGTAGTCAGAAAAGTTGCCGTAATCCACAGTGATTTTGCCGCGGAAGCTGCCCGGGTGATTGCCCGGAGCATCGGCTGCATCCAGCACCAGGTCAACGCTGAATGTTCCACCTTCGTTAACGGTGGTGGTAGATGGCACCAGCGATATTGTCGCTGAGTAAGCAGGTAACGCGAAGATGCTAGCGAGTAATGCTGTTGCAATTGCCTCAACGTTCATTTCCCTCACCCTCCGTATTTCAATATTTACTATTTTTGTGCCTGTGTTGCTTACGGCGTCACCTGCGGCAATAAGCCGACATCGGTAACACCACCTGAATTAAGAATTACGTCTACGGCTATGGCTACGGCCTGATCGCCTAAGGGGCCTAATGCCACACCTTGCACATATCCATCGGTGACGTTGGCGCTGAACTGTGCCGGGTCGGATATAAAGTCGACGCCAACCATGTCGCCACCGGCAATAAAGTTGTAGCCGCCTGCGAATGAGCTGGTCCAGGTGTTGCTGCCGTCGTAGTTCAGTGTGACGTTTGCGGTGGTGGTGTTATCGCCTGACATGACGCCCGAGAAACCCACGCTGCCACCCAGGTTGTTGAGCGCCTCAAGGTCATTGACGCCGGTTGCTGAACCCCAGGCATAGTTGCCTGAATTGACGGTGGTGCCGCTATTGTCCTGCGAAGCATTGCCCCAGTAGTCGGCACCGTATTGAACGGTGCTGCCATCCGCTGACTTCACGCGGGACTGCAGTTGCGAAACCTGCACGCCATCCTGATCGGCTTCTATTCCAAGAGAATCCAGTATGTAGAGCTCGCCGCCCTGAGGGGCAAAATTGGTGCTCATGTCTTCAACGGATGTAACTTCTTCGTTGGTGCCGGGGGCTACGGTGAAGCTGCTGCCATCGGCTGCGAGTGCAAAGTTAACGATCTCAGTATTGTCGGCATCATCGGTGCCGGATGAACCTTCAACGACTGTGGCAAAGCCGCACGATGTTGAGCCGGGTGCGCAGCCTTCAAGAGGCAGATCGAGATCGGGAACAACGTCCGGGTCATAGACGTTGCTCAATTCGGGACGGGGCTGCTCTTCGGAGAACACCACCGGTGCATTCGGGTTGCCACCCGCAGCGGGAGACAGTGCTGTCCAGGGACCCCAGCAATAAACCGAGCCTGCAGACTGGGGACCGCTGCAAGGATCTGATGCAGCAGCTGCCACGCCTGCGGCCGGAGCAATATCAGGAATAGCGCTGCAGCTTTCTAAGAGTTCGGGCGTAATTGATTTGGGTGTGATCGACGGGTCTTCAAGCAGCAACGCGCAGTCTTTTTCCGACAGCGGTGATGGTTGGTTTATCGCCAGAGCATGAGTACTGAATATCAGAGTGACCATAATCAGCAGGCAGCTGAAAAGTCCTGTTTTCTCTGAACGTGTTTTTCGGCCACGTTTAAGCATATCTTCCCTATCCTGCTTTCGACCGTTTTCCGGCCTGTTTTGGCAACGTCCCTGTTAAGAGCTGCCTTATCGTTATTTTTTGCCTATATACCTCTGACACCTGTCTTTGCAGAATGTTCAGCGGCTGGCATTTTATTCAATGCAATTATAAATGTTGGCTATTTTTTACATCATCCCAAAAGTGTGAACTGCGTCACACTTTTAAAAAGCTTTGAAACCCTTGTATGCGCAAAGACTTAACATAATTAAAGGTTTGTAAAAACTGGATCACCAGTTCTTGGCCAGTCCCAAACTGATCTGGTTGCGGTCAAAATCATACAAAGCGATATTCGATTTATTGTTGGTGTATATCCATTCGCCACGAACCATCCAGGTTTGGGCAAATATGTGTCTTGCGCCTACGATCAGCCGGTATTCATCATCATCACGGGCCTCGGGGAACAACGGTTCCGGTGCTTTAAATTTGAATTTTCGATAGCCCACGCTGGTATAGAGCGAGCCGCGTTCCCAGGCATTCCACGTACCACCCAGAAAGCCCTCTGGCCCGGTGTATGAAAAGCGGTTGTCGTCGCCGTCGAAATTGGCGTAGCCAATGCCGCCTTGCAGGCCGAGTATGCCCCGCTGGTAAATCGTCGAAAACCCAAGGTTGCCGCGGTATAGACGACCATCTCTGCCGTCATCTTCGTCTTTGCGGTAGTTGCGTTCAGTGATAACGAAACCGGCAGATAACTGCGTTTGATTGGTGACATCCCAGGTGACATTCGGGTTAAGCGTGGTGAACAAAGCCAGACGCTCGTCGCCCAGCCAGAGCTGATCCAGTTGCAAACCAATCGATGCCGACCACTTTTCCGGAACCACCCAGGCGGGACCGGTACGCAATGTAGCGACGCCTAAGTTGTAGTCCGTTTCTTCGAAGTAGCGGCGGTAATAGGCATTGAACTGCGACTGCCAAACCACGAAACCACTGTCTTCTCCGGCCTCGAAACTCCACCCCGGGTTGTAGGTATGCAGAGCGCCCGCATCAATCACCGCAGCGCCGTCTTCCTTGGGCTTCGAGCCGGGCAGTACCTGGAAATTGAGACCACCAATTTCCACAATGTCACGTGCAACGCCGAAGTTGACGTTGGAATCGTACATGGCACCGCCATAAACCTGGCCGCTCCAGCGGTGTTTTTTCTCAAAAGTGCGCCGGTCGTCACGGATTTGAGCCAGGAAGGCCGTTAGGTTGGTCTTTACTGATGGCGGGAGATCCGGGTCATTTAGCACTTCTGTGACCTGTGCTTCGGCGGCATCGAAATTGCGGGTCAGATAATCGACCCGGGCAAGTTCGAGACGAGCGCGATACAACGTCGGATAGTCGGCAAGCAGCTCTCTGAGCATTGCTCGGGCGGTATTAAGACGCTCTGCCTGCACGGCCTCCATCGCATCAGTAAAACGCTCCTGAATATCGTCGGCACGGACCGCTGACGGTCTCGCAAAGACTGCGAGAAGCAGGGCTAGGGAAAGCTGCAGCACAAAGCTGCCGCGCTTATTGATGGGACGAGATGGTGTCACTTGCCTTACAACCTGTTGAGTATCGGACTGGGAGTCTGCACGGGCTGTCCGGTGCTGCATCCTTGCCGCTAAATGAGCTTCTGACTCGTTGGTCAGTTCCTTTTGTTTCCGTAATGCTAATAGCAGCATTACTCGTTTCTCAACCAGTGAAAGCCGAACCCCTTGCCCGGGTATTCGGATATCCGGGCGAAATTCAGGGTCAGATCATCGATTTTCCAAAATGGACATCGGTCATTGATAATCAACATAAAGCCTCCGAAGTTTGTGACAACGAACAGGGCTGTATTACTCAAAAATGGCAGCAATTTGTTGATGATTTAGAAGGCCAGCCGGCACTAAAACAGCTTGAGGCCGTTAATCGTTATGTAAATCGCGTGGATTATGTGCCCGATGAAAAGAATTACGGGCAGGCAGACCACTGGGCTACACCGGCAGAGTTTCTGGCTAATGGCGGCGATTGTGAAGATTTCGCCATACTGAAAATGTTCTCTTTGCTGCGCTTGGGCTGGTCGCAGGACTCGATGCGGCTGGTTGTAGTGCAGGACACTAAACTGCGGACACCGCATGCTGTGCTAGCTGTGTCGTTGGGTGCTGACGTGATGGTCCTCGACAATCAGGCCAGCAAGATAAAGAAATCTGACTCGATTAAACACTACGCTCCTGTGTATTCGCTGAGCGATAAAGACTGGTGGCTGCATTCGCCGGCCGAACAGACTTTGGCCGCAGCACCTGCATCCCGCTGAAAACATTCTCCTTAGCTTTTGCACTTGAACACTTTCCTCGGCAGTATTGACGGGTATCCGCTTTCGGGTACCTGAGGAATTTTGTTGCCCGTGACCCGTACCTTTCATATCGGCTTGTCTGTGCTGCTGACAGCAGTAGCCACTGTGCTGTTGTTTAGCCTGCTTGGCCTGCCGATGAGCGGTATCGATGACGCTAATATCACCTTCGTATATGCGCGCCATCTGGTTGACGGCGCCGGGCTGGTTTACAACGTGGGTGGTGAGCGGGTCGAAGGCTTTACGTCGGTTACCGGCATGCTGACGGCAGCGTTGGGCTATGTGTTTGTCGCTGCGCCTGAGTGGTTGCTGACCCTCGCCAATGTGTTGTTGGTCGGTTTCGCGATTGGCATTGCGGGCCGATGTATTCAACAGCAGGTACCCGCCGGCACGGTGTTGTTCTATTGCTGGGTTTTCGCATTACCGACGTACTTCGTCTGGGGTACCGCGTCACTGCTGGAAACCGGCATCTATTCGGCGCTTCTGTTGATGTTGGTGACCGTGCAGTTGCAGGTTGTTTACGCGAATAGTTTGTCCCGGCAACAGGCGGTTGTTTTCTCCGGTCTGCTGATTGCTCTGTTATTAACGAGGCCGGATGCAATGGCCTGGGCATTGGCCTTTCTGACTTCCTGGGCGTTGATCCTGCGTTGGCGCGGCATCAGTGGACGTCAGTTTGTCGGGCTTATGTGTATACCGCTCATTGCCGCCGCAGCGTGCCTATTGGCATTAACCGCCTTTCGTTGGCAGTACTTCGGGTATCCATTGCCGAATACCTATTACGCGAAGGTATCGCCGGACCGTCTCTACAACATCGTGCAGGGCCTTAAGTATTCCATCGGTTTTGTTGTGAATAACCCGCTGGCCGGTGCGTTGTTCTTGGTGGCCGCAGTTGCGGGGTTATCGAATCTCATTCCGGCGCTGCGGGCACTGTTAAGCGGTAGTAAAACGCTCTCCGCCGAACGACTTGCGGTGTTCTTGCTGAGTGCGTTATTGCTGAGTGGTCTGACCATTGTGGTCCTGATGGGTGGTGACTATTTTTCCGGCTTCCGCTTCTTTCAGCCGGTCTGGCCGTTGCTTGTATTACTGCTGATTTTTGTCGCCGCCGGGTATCGCCCGGCTTGGCTGCAATGGAGTAACGGTGCAGTGCAGAGGGTTTGTATCGCGGTCGTGCTGTTGTTCAGCTCGGGAGTGACCTGGTTCAACTTGCACGCAGACCCGCACTGGTACGGGCATCAATGGGACATAGCCGGTCGGGGCCGGCTTATGGGTACCGAACTGCAAAAGATATTTGCGAACGAAGGCCTGCCATCGCTGGGCGTTACTGCTGCCGGTGGTACAAAAATGACCTACCCGGGCGAGGTCGTTGACTTGCTCGGTTTGAACTACACGCCGATGGCGCATGCACCGGGTGACCGCAAAGGCATTACCGCTCATGCATCGTTTAACAAAGATGTGTTTTGGCAGAATCCGCCCGGCCTGGTTGAGCCGATGTTGTGTCGTTCCGACAAGCTTGAGAATGCGTATGCCGACCCGGAGAACTGGAGTCATCGGATTCTTAAAGGTCTGCCGGCGGATGAACGGTTTATCGAAAAATACGCTTATGCGGCAATTGAAACTCCGGACCCGGATGTGGATTGGTGGGTTTGCACATTGATAGACAGAGAGCTGTTAGGCCGGCTGCAAGCCGGCTCTGGCCAGATCGTTAGTGACTAGGCCGTGCTTTCCAGATAGTCGTCGATTGCTTTGCCGGTAACTTCGGCGGCACTCTCAAAAACGCCCTGTTCGATATCCGGTCTTTCGCTGAAAGCCATATGGGGCAAGGCTTTCGCCGCATCCCGGGTGGGCTCTAGAAGACCGGATTTGGTTGCGATAATTGTGCCGGGGTGTTGCAACTGCTTAAAGGCATGTTCCGAGTCATAACTGAACGCAGCATGAAAAGCGTAGTGTGCTTTTTGGCCCGGACGCAGTTGTTCAACGAACAAATCAAAAGCCCGGTTGTAATCTAAGTAACTTAGTTTGCCGCTTACGTTGAACTCAAAACTTTTACGCAAGCATTCGACATTGTCATCAATAATATGCGGAGCTGCACCCGACTCGTACATGGTTTCGCGCATTGGCCCTGTGAAGTAAGGCACGTCGATTAGTACCAATTGTCCGATCAGATCAGGTTGCATCAATGCCATTTCAGCAGCGACCAGACAGCCGGTATGAAAGCCGAGTAGGTCGCAGGTTTCCACTTCGGCCGCAAATAGAATTTCTAGCATTGCTTCGGCAAAATAACGGATGTCGGGTAGTTCGTCCGGACCGGTCGAGCCGCCATAGCCCGGGTAATCAGGTGCGAATAAAACCTCGGGTGATTTGATGTGTGCAAGCCCTTCATCAAACCACGCGCCGCTGTATGGAGCGGGGTGCAACAACATTAACGGGTTGCCCTTGCCGCCGCTTTCGTACTGACGCAGATGTAATTCATCTTCGGAGCCGACGATGTAATGGCGGGTGAGTTTTATGTTGTCAGTAGTCATGATGATTGCCGGTTAACGTGTTGCCGGTAGGCCTTAATAGATTTTCTACCTAGCAATAATACAGGCAGTCCGTAGAGCAGTGGGACTATTGCGACAGAATAGCGGGCGCCGGATTCACCCAGAACCAGATCGTTGAGCAGTCCTACAGTCATAGGACCTAATACCAGACCTGTGAGGCTGATGATCAGGAAATAAACGGCAACCACTTGCCCCCGGATTTCACCCGGTGTGATGTTAAGCAGCGCTGTGGGCGCTGCAGCTGAGATCATTGCGATGCCGGTGGTGCCAAGCATCAGCGTGGCAAAAGCCAGGTACGGGTTAGGTAGTAACGGCCCCAGAAACGACAAGGGAATCATGATGAGTGCACCCGTTACGACGATGCTGACTGGCGCGTCGGCTTTGCCTTTGGCCGATAGTTTGTCAGACCACCAGCCCGACAGGTTGACAGTAATCGGCCCGATTATGATCAGTGCCAGTCCGTTCAGCAGTGCAAATTTTTCGGGTGCCCAGCCCCAGGTCCGTTCGAATGTCACCGGCATCCAGGTTTGGCTGTACGCTACGGTCGTCATGATGCAGACGAGTCCTACGAACCCGAGATACAAAGACTTGTTCCGCCACATAAACCCGAATGCATCTTTGATGCCTGCCTTACCGTCTTTGCTATGTTGAGTTAACCCTTGAGTCTCCTGGCGTGCCGGTTCTTTTAGCGTGAAGAGCAGGAAGGCAAAGGGGATGCCGACAAGGCCGACGACAAGGAACGCAAACTGCCAGGGAGCAACCTCACCTACAAAGGGAAAGCTCAGATTATCGACAGTGCGTGACCAGCCAATGATGGTTGCACCGACCAGCGAGGCAATGCCGGCACCTATCGAGACTGCGGCAGAGTAGAAGGCCACTGGCTTGCCCCGTTCTTTTGCCGGGAAACTGTCACCGATTATAGAAAGAGCGCAGGGACTGATAGTAGCTTCGCCGACACCCACACAGATACGGGCGATGAATAAATGCGTAAAACTCTTTGCCAGGCCTGAAGCTGCTGTTGCCAGGGACCAGAGAGTGGCACCGATGCCGACGATAATAGTGCGGGGTTTCCGGTCGGCAAGCCATCCGAGTGGTATGCCCATGGTGACATAGAAGATGGCGAAAGCGGGGCCGAGCAATAAGCCTATCTGTGTGTCACTCAGCCCGAGATCAGCTTTGATGGGCCCTACCAGTAGCCCGAGGATGTAGCGGTCTACGAATGAATTGACGTAGACCAAGGTCAGCAGTATGACGGTGTACCAGGCGTACTTACGGGATGGCATCGCGCCGGTATTTTCAGACATGAATTCAGGCTTTGTATGTGTGCTGGAGGACGACGGGATTGCCATCGTTATCAACAATAACAATTTATAGGCAGGTTCGCCCGTTAATCAACTAAGTCGTTTATCCAGCCGGGGATATTGTCCGGTTCTATGCCGGAGCGAATTTTGAGTGCTTCTGCCTCAATTTTTTCACAAGCGTCTTTAGACTGGACCCAGCGTTTCCAGAGACTGCTGCCCACCACTGACAAGCCTAATGTGGCAACGGCAGCGCCACCCTTAATAGCGGCGTCGGTAGGATTGGCGACGATCCGGGGGTTGCTGAGGGTTCCGCCTAGTTTGATGAAGGGGTTCACGATGTCACTGGCACTTAGGCCTATGCCTTTGAGTGCCGTGGTATTGAAAACCAGGTTAATTTTCTCAGTTCTGAGGTCAACGATACCTTTCGCGCCGATGGATATTTTGTCTGTTTGGATAATGAAAGCCGGCGCCGTTTCAAGAATGCCATTTTGTGCTTCAAGATAAATCCCGCCGCAACTCACAACGGTCTTATCGGTTGATTCATAGAACGGGTTGAGAGTTTCCAGTAATACCGAAACGAAATCGCCCATGAGAAAGTCGAGGCCCAGTTCCGGTCTGATGCCTGGACCAATATTGATCCAAAGATGACCCGTCATATTTCCGGCCATTTCAGCCGGGCTGTTGCCATTGGTGTCAAAGTCTCCACTGAACTGAAGTTTTGGCAGGGCACCTTTCTGCTCGCTAGTCATCTCGCGGGAAGCAAGCGCGATGTCACTTAAACGTATATCGCCTGTGAGCTTTTGCGTGTCTGCATTGAGGCTGAGGCTGAGGTCAATATCACCCTCTCGGGTGTCGGCTTTTATTCTTTTGATATCTAACTGCCCTCCGTTTAGAGCGGCATCTACCGTAAGGTTGCTGACTTCCTTATCAGCGGTAAGCAGTTTGTCTATACGAATATCAAGTTGAGCATCAAGGCGCTTCAGAGCAGCGTAGTTAAGTGGTTCACTGGAAAAAAATCTGGCGTCCTTGTTTTTTTCTGCGGCTTGGTTTGCATCAGGGTCTGCCTGGAACGGTTCAAGGTCCAATAGTTCCGACGTGAGTCGCACATCCAGAGCAGGTGTAGCTCCGGCCTGCAGTTTGACTTTGCCCTGCAGGCGGCTTCGACCCAGTTCCAGAGTAAGATCATCTGCCGATGAGCGCTGTTCATCGCCTTCTACAGTTGCCACCAGCCGGAACGGTATTTGCGGCATGCTGAGCCCGTCAATGCGCCCGAGTTCCGTGAGATCCGGCCCGCGAATGTCGACATCGATACGGGTGGCCTGAACTTTGGGTTGAAGTTCAAGCAAGCCGCTTATGTCCAGTCCGGCCTTACCAACGCGTGCGTTGAAGTTTTCGACATTAATTCTTGCCGACGTAAATTCACCCTTGGTCGACAGGGAGAAAGGTACTGAAGGCGGCGTGTAGTTACCGAGGGCGGGCAAGCTGTTTTTCAGGTTCTGTCCCTCGCCCGCAAGGTCAAACCCGATGCTCTTCCCAAGTGGCCATGCCGTATAGATTTCCCCGGAAATCCCGTTGTCTTTAATGCGGAAGTTAAGTTTGCTGAGCCTTAATCCGCTTTCCGAAAGCGTTAAATGAGTGCTTGCGGCATAGTTTGTGATGTCGGCGTACTCAAGATTAAGGCTTTTGAGAAGATGAGATAGATCGGGGCCCTGCAGGGTGATATCGGCATCAATATCAGGTGTTTTTTCGCCCGCGCTGAGTGATCCGTTGAAGCTGAATTGGTTGTCCTGATAGCTGCCTTGCCGGGTCCGGATGTAAATGGCTTTGTTAGCTGCTTCGATTTCACCAACTATATTTACCGGACCAACGGGTAAGTTTGGCAGAGGTTTTTGCCACGCAATGTTTGCCCCAAGCGTGTTCAAGTCCGGTGCATCAAATGTGAAGTCGAAGTTTGAGCCAGGTGAGTCGCCGGATAGACCGATCTGGCCATCCAGCGTGAACCGAAGGTTACCGGCTGCGGCTTGCAGACCGGTAATCTGAATTCGTGTAGCTTCCAGCAAAGCGTTGGCCGAAGCATTTAAATTAACCGGGCCTGTTAAGGGTAGGCCGATGCTACTGAAAAAGTCGCGCGGGTCACTTGAGTTAATGCGGGCACTAAAGGTCGAGCCGGTAAAGTCCGCCACTTCGGTGAGTTCCGCATCCACTGCAAACGTGATTCCACCGATACTGGCTTCAGAGATGAGTTGGTCGGGTACGTCCAGACCATTGCCTTCAATGGTGGCAGTGGCAGTAACCGGCAGATCCGGCAGCCCGTTTATACGCAGTAAGTTGCCAACCATTTGCAGGCTGGCTAAGCGTACGTCCAGATTCAGATCGATATCTTTCAGTTCGGGCAATTTGTGGATGACACCGTTTGCAAGAATGCTGGCGCCTTCTGTTTCAAGTTTGATCTCGCTGAGTTCTATGCCTTGCTTAGAGCGGAAAGCGTTCGCGTAGATAGAGAAAGGGGCATCAGGCAGTCCTTCGATACGGAACAGCTTGGCCGCCTTCGCTGAGCTGGGTCCGCTGGCATCTACTTTCAGGAAAAAGTCGCTCAGGTTGGTCAGGCTTTTTGAATTGATCGATGCGTCAATATTGATTTCACCAATATTCCCGCTCGATTCGATTAGTAGCTGGTCGTCGTGTCGCTGCAACGATGCAAATATATCTATGTTGCCGTCGATTTCGGTAGGTATATGAAAGCGTCGGAAAGCAATATTCGCTTCTTTGGCAAAGAACTTTATATAGAACTCGGGGTTCGTCAGACTTCGGAGTTGGTCTGTGTGGCCCTTAGAGTGAACGCGGGCATTGTTATTGCTCAGGCGAACTTCGTAGGCAGTGCTGCCTGCCACGATAAGATTCGGGAACGGTCCGATTAGCCCGTCGATCAAGAGTTGCTCATCACCAAATTCGGTATCCGCCTTGATGACCAGGTTATTCTCTGCATCAGCCAAGTGTTCAGCCGTGTTTATATAAAGTTGCAGCTTTCCATTCAGATTCGGGTGGGTAATGCTGAGAGAGAAATCATTGAGGTTCGCAGAAGAAAGCAGCAGTGGTAACGATTCCGGTATGGGCTTATCGGGACCGGCTTTTTTGGTGCCTGAAACCAGAAACCAGTTCATTGGCCGATCATCTGCCCAGCTCAAGTCCAGCTCTCCGCCGTTAACTTTTGCTGAGGCAATTACCACGGGCGGGTTGAGCAGGCTGCCGGTGTCTATGCTGACTTCCGCAGATTCAAGTGTCAGCATGTAGGGGTTGTCTGCCCAAGGGGCGTTTTCCCAAACGAGATCGCTGCCACGAACTTCTATTGATGCCCCCAGTGAAAATTCGAAGTCGCCGCGTATGCTTAACTCACGACCGGTGAGCTTACTCACACTGAGTTCAACCAGTGTGCGCACAACGTTGTCGTTGAGTAACAAGCCCGTTGCTACCAGAATGATAAGAAGCGCCGATAACAGTGTTATACGCAGTAGCCTGACAGGCTTGTTGACGCCCGGATTGTTGCTGCCTGTTGTCATGATTGTTGTAAGCAGACCCCTTTGGTCACAGTATAGTGCTTAACTCGTCAAAATAGCTCTTTCGTCAGGGCTGTTTGTCGGTATATGTTTGGGTCGGCATTTTGAGGAAGGTACGATGGAAACGTGGATTTTATTTTTCTGGTTTGCGGGTCTTTCTGATTCAGAGATCAAGAGTGTAGAGTTTAGCTCTGAAGCCAACTGTGAAGCCGCCGGAGAGCGTATTCAGGCAAGCCGCCAGCGTTGGGAATTCTTTTGTATTCGCAGGTAGGGCATTGATTCCGATGCGTTTGAATCTGTCCTGAACAGATACCCGAATTCCGGGTATTAATAAAAATTGTGTGAGGTGGTCTGTGCTGAATGTAAGTGTCGGTAAGTTTCTTTGGACGTTTTTAGTAGGATTTTTAGTTTGCAGTAACCTGAACTGGGGTATCGCCGAGTTTTTCCTGAATCCCTGGTCAGCGGAACCGTTTGAGGGGTTTGTGCGCACCGGTGAGGGTGCTGCCAGCGGACTGAATATTGTCAAAATGACCTTGGGGTTTATGGTGCCTTTGTTGGTTGCGGCCTGGTGGTTTTCGACGACTGACAAACCAGCCGGTTGGTTTGGCCGCGCGGTTTATACAGGTACGTTAGTCAGCATTGCCGCTTTCTTTGGTACCTACACGTTTATTTCTGGCTGGGGTAATGTGAATTGGTGGCCGCTGATGGTTACGGCGGTATGCGACACCGCAAGCATTGTGCCCGGCACAGTATTGATAGCTTGGTTGCAGCAGTTGGGCCGCTCCTGACGCGCATCCTTTAAGTGTCAAAAAAAAGCCCGGCGCATTTGAAATGCCGGGGCTTTTTTTATGACTTGAAGCCAACAATGCTAGTCGTAGG
>Ga0209475_10003394_pt1 | contig 14691 bp, 8 predicted proteins | sample tdDd471_FD_187128 | JGI IMG/M metagenome (GOLD analysis project Ga0209475, IMG submission 187128) | Marine sediment microbial communities from the Atlantic coast under amendment with organic carbon and nitrate - tdDd47.1 (SPAdes)... | ecosystem: Environmental > Aquatic > Marine > Coastal >... | reverse complement strand
CCTTCCAGACGCCCCTGGCGCTATCCACCATGGTGTAGATACCCGCCATGGCAGCAGACGGTGGCAGAAGATTCAACTTGTCCTTGAGCTCTTTGAGGATGGTGTTGAAAAGAGGGCTGATCTGCACCAGGGTATTGTTGAGAAGGGCCTTTTCATCCTCCCCCAGTGAGGCATCGGAGATCTGGCCCACAGCGGCCTGAAGTTGAGCAACCTTGGGGTCCGAGGCATCGGCACCTTCCAGGCCGAGTTCTTCAGAGATCAAGGATTTCAGGATATCGGCGTTGCCGATGTTCTCATAGCTGAGTTCCTGGTCTTGGACAATGGCGGTATTCAACCAAGGGTAGTAGGCCGTCGCAAAGTCAAGGTAGTTAATCCCAAGGGCGTTTCTAAACAAGTCGATGCAATCCCCCGAAGGGTCCTTGCGGTCTTTGTATCCGTCATAGACATCGAGAATGGCCACCCGGCTCCGCATCTTGCCTCCGCAATGCTGGAGGGCCGCCTGCTGAACCGCGATACAATCGGCTTTTTTAAGAAGCACCGCTTCGGGCATCACCACCATGGTGGGTTCCTGCTCCTTGATCAGCTCCCCGATCCCTTTTTTAAACCGGTCCGCTTCAATATCATCTTCGTAACTTCCCACAGAGACGACGTAACACGGCCCACCCCCGTTCTGAAAAAAGAGCCGCATGTTGTGGTAAAGGGTGTAATTCCCGGACGACTGCTCGAGGGAAAACGCTTTGCCGTTGAAGGTAAAATCCATCAGAAATGTTGCATGGCTTCTTGCGACTTCAGGCGCGCGGCCATCATCACCTTCCACAGGCTCTGCCGGTTCACCACCCCCTTTTTCAAAAATGGAGCAAACAGGAAAGGGAGCGCCGCCAAAGTAGTTTTGATACTCCGCCATCGAAGTAATTCGCCACGCCTTTCCGGCCAGAGACTTGCCTCCGTTAACCGCTTTTTCCGTGTGCCCGATAAATGCTGGCACGGCGGTTGCCACTTCCACCACCGAATTAGGAAATGCACTTTTTTCCACGATGTAAACACCGGGTGTCTTCATTTGCCCCATTATCACCTCCCATGAACGTAGTATTACTACCCGACGGTTAAACACATGACTACCGACAGCTAATCCCCACCTGCTAAATCAGCTATCTTTTCAACCTGATGATTCATATATTATGTGGCCGGATTAATAATGTGGAAAACCATCTATCCAAAAAGCTCTTTTGCCTTTGATACCCATGGAATGCAGAGGGTAAGAAAACGCCTTGAGCGCGTCCTACGTCGATGAGACACCCTGCATGTTAACCGAAAACACCCCCACTGAACCCACAGGCGATTAAACGTTGCGACACAAACCAGGGGTTCAGCCCGCACAACCTTACCCTCACTGAACATTCAAAACAGACATCGCCTTGAAGTTTTCTATGCCAAGGTAATCATGGACATCGCACGAATTAAAAGTGCACCAGGAGATTTTTCGCCGTTTAAAAAGAATCGTATCCCTTAGCCCGATATTTCATGGGTCAAGTGCGCTTATATGCGAGGCATCAGATATGTATACCCGTACGCCAGGAGGATAAAAAATCAAATAAAAAAACAGTGAATTATATCTTGCATTGTGGATATATCAAAACGTCCATCGGTAGCAGTGCTACCATCACAGCTATTGCATTGGCGTAACCGCTTTCTCATGAAATATTCGGGCTAAGAAAACAATGAGGCCTTAACTGTTCTGAAGATAGGATCAGGAAGTGTCTCTTCGGTAGTAAAAAATACCTGCCGCTTAAGAAAGGGGCACGTAAAAGAGAGACGCACAGCAGCAAGGCGAAGCCCGAAGCGGTTCTTGTTGCCTTTGCCGTAGCGGGGGTCGCCCATGACGGGATGCCCGATGGCATCGAAGTGGCGACGGATCTGGTGGAGACGGCCGGTGTGAAGGCGCACGAGGACCGTGGAGGTGTTTTTTTCAGTATCCACGCTCTCCACAACGAATTCGGTTTTCGCCTCTTTGCCATCGATGGGGCTGTTGATAAAGGGACCCACATCGGAGGCTGTGATATCTCCTAAGAGTTCTGCCCGGTAGATCTTTTCGATGTGGCTATCACGAAAAAGGGACGACAGGGCCGCTGCGCTCTTTTTGTGGTGCGCAAGAATCACCAGGCCGGCAGTTTCCCGGTCAAGGCGGTGCACGGGGTGAATATGGCGGGATTTGGCAAAATGAAGCTCGGCCTTTCGCTCCAGGGAGAAATGATCCCCGTAGAGGGTGCCCTGGGTAAGAAGCCCGGCCGGTTTAAACCAGACACTGTAATGCTCCCCGTCTTTCAGGCACCACGCTTCAGGGGGCGCGGCGGTAAGAAGGGCTTCATCATAATAGATCTCCAGGGTTTCACCTGGCTGAACGGTACGCTTGGCATGACGGATGCGACGTCTTTTTTTCCCTTGGCGGAGCCAGACGGCCCCCTGCTTCATGGCAAGTTTCACCCGTCCACGGGAAAGGCCCGTGGCGGCAGTAAGGCAGGCTCCGGCTTCAACCGGATGGTCGGCTACCGTTTCACGGTGCTGCCACTTTTTTGTTTGACTCACATCCATACAATCCATCCCGCATCTTGTTCGCGATCAGAAATATTAAAAACTTAAAAAAGCCTCCGGCGGCCCTGCCGGGGGCCAAACTTTTGAAAAGTTTGACAAACAGGTAAGATTTCGCATCCGCAACCCGCTTTCAAGGTATTTTTCCTAAGTAGCTTCACGCCCCGGCTAACAGGCATAAACCACGAAGAACACGAAGCGCCCTTCGGGCTACACGAAGGAGGTTGTTTTACCTCAGTCGTTGTTCACGGGCGAAGCCCGTCAACGAATGTGATCGACCTGAGGACCGAAGGTCGGGAGCATTCGCAGACCTGGGGTCCAGGGGTGGCCAAGCCACTTAAGCAAAAAATTCCCTGGCCGCCGGAGGCAAAACTCCGGCTTTCATTCGCCTATCGCCCCGCTTCTATCTGCGCCTGGCTGTCCACCACGAGTTCGGGGTGTTTATGAAACCCGATACGTACCCGGGAAAGGCAAATACGGGTGTCGTTTTTGGGGCGTTTGATCCCCTTGACCGTGTAGACGCGGACGGATCGGCCCTCACCGTACCGAAGCCAGCCTCCCCGGTAAAGGCCGCAGACCTTGCCCACCACCTCGTTTATCCGGTTGCTTTCGCGAAGGTCCACGGATCCGTCGACCTTGAGAAGATGGGGCTCGGGGTTTGTTTCCCCGTGCTTTACCACATCAGCCACCAAAGTGACCTCACGCAGCCCGTAGTAATCGTTCAGCCGCTTCACGGTGAGATCGACCACCCAGCCCGGTTCAAGGGCCGCTCCCGCTTTATAGAGATAGATGGCCCTGCCTTGCGGGGCCTTGACCACAGCATTTGAACCCGCCTTGTATAACACAACAACGCCACTGATGCGATAGTTGGCGGGACCGAGGGGAAGATTGTAAAGATCCGCTACTGATTTGTCCGTCCGGAGCATCGCCGGGATGGGAGTCTCCCGTGCAGCTTCATCCCCTGAGGCTCCAACAAAAGGCCCCACGACAAAATCCGCATAAATGGGAAGATGATCGGAGTAGCCCCTGCCAAGATGCTTTCCCTGCCCTTTCTTGGCGCGCTGCCAACGATAAATCCCCCTCTTGTAGAAAAGCCGGTCCGGAGCATAGCGGTCAAAGGAGCCATCCACATAACTGATCCCCCGATCATCATACATCGCCGCAGGCAAAAGGATGTGGTCAAGGCTCCCTTTTTTGCCGAAGAAGTTGTAACTCCAGCGTCGCCCGGGAGATAGCTCCATCCAGAGGTCGTAATGGTTGCCCTGCCCCTTCCCCACACCAACTTCGCTTGCCATGGCATCGTTGTACATGGTGCCAAGGAGGTGGTTGATTCCGGTTTTTCCAAGGGTGTCGTTGAGTCTCGGTTCCCCGAGAAAGCTCTGCCACTCGTTGTGGTCCGAGTTAAAATCACCGGCAAGGATGTAATCGGCTTGAGGAGGGAGCGTGGCAATATCGGCAACCAAGGCCCGGGCATACGGCAGCCGCTGGCTCTCAGGGCCTCGTTTCGATTTCCAGTGGTTGGAATAGACCACCACCGGGGTTCCCTGGATATCAAGGGTCACCCTTAAGATCGAACGACGCTCCTGCCCCGTTATCACCTCATGGACACCTGTGATGGGAAAGGTTGACAGAACCGCACAGCGAACCGTGGTGGGCCGTTTGGATACAGCCCCGTGGGCCATGGGGTGCCCCGCGCTTGTAAGAGCCCCCTGCAGAAGCCTGAGCACCTCTTCGTTTTCCACCTCGGAGAGCACCGCCACATGGGCACCGATCTCAGCAAGGACCGATGCAATGTTGGCGTACTTCACCTTTACCGCTGCTTCATTCCAACCGTAGCCTGTGTGGGGAATATAACCGGTGTACTCGCTGCCGTTTCGGGTAAGGTCAAAGAGGTTTTCAACATTGTAGGAGACCAGGCGGAACTGCTGCTGCGCCATGGCGGGAGGGGCTTGAAAGGAGAGGAAAAGAAAAATCAATGCAAAAAACCGGGCCCAGATCTCAGGTCGACAAAACAGAGCCGGTGCCATCGTAAAATATGGACACCCAACGCGGCTTGCGCCCCCCTTCAGGGGTGCCGGTTTCACCGCCCTTATCATGCGGCGTGTCGAGATCCATTGCTCCACGTTTAGCGAGGCCATCATCAAAACCCGGTAAAAAAGTGGCTGATTGAATCAATGGGCCGCTGCGGCCTGTGGCCCAGCGTCTATGGTGCGCTCTAAGGTCTGCTCGCAAACCTCTTCCCTGGCCTCAAAGCCTTCCGCCCCTTCCAGCTCACCCCAGACCCGGGTGTACATGGAGTAGAAGACGGTATGGAACATGGCGTGGATCAACCGTGCCGCTGAAACCTTCATGCCCTCTTCATTAAACCGTGCGGCAAACTTAGCGATCCCTTCGTACTGAACCTTGTACCCGTGAAGTGCCCGTAAAAACCGAACCGCTGCCACGACGCGCATGCGCTCCTGATCTGTTTTGTTTTCCCTCTTTTTCCAGGACGCGATGAGGCGGGCGATCTGCTCGGCACTGGCCCGCTTCAGGGTGTCAGTGTTCTTCTCACCCTGGAAGAGAGACTGAGCCTCAACCAGCTGCTCCACACGGGCCTGGAGGCCCATCTTGCAGAAATCAATCTCTGTCTTCAGGGTTTTCTGGTTTTTGCGAAGCACAATAATCTGGAAATCCGTCAGAATCTCCTTGTGTTCGGATAGCTTCCGCTCCAACTCCATCAGGGCTTTCTTGAAGTAGATACGGCTCACGTATTCGTACACCTCAGGCCCCGGATCGCCTTCTGCGGCGGTGAGAATGCGCAGCACCTCAGGAATCAACTGTGCTGAATCCTCAAAAAGATCTTTGCCTGTCACCACCTTGAAGGTCAGCGCGGCAGTAGCGTACCAGTCCTGAAGCCTTAAAATACGAGCAACCTCACCGAATTGTTCCCGGATGTCCTCATTTGAGAAAAGATTGCTCGGGGTGGCGTATTTTGGGGTCCCACCCAGGAGCGGCTGATCGATGCGCCCGTGTTCTCCCATGGAGAGATACGCGGCGGTCTCCACATCGATGATACCAATCTTAAACTCCGTGGGGCTGGTAAGAAAAGAGGGGTAGTTCTCCGGATTTCCTGCGATGAGAAGATTGTCCGGTTTGATATCCCGAATGGCGATGTATCGTTTATTAAGGCCCGCCAGCAGGTCCAGGAGATTGGTCACGACGCTGCAGATCATGGCCCGGGTCTTCACAATGTTCCTGGCAAAGAGATAGTCATGGATCATCTTCCGATAGGAGGCAACGGCCTCGGCCTGCTCTGCCATGGCCAGAGTAGCCAGGGTGTTGAGCTCATCCATGAAGGCCGCCGAAAGATTCTGGTCCGTGGTGGGGTTCTTTCGCCCCGCAAGATACTGGATAAACCAGGACCGCACGCTGAAAATAGGCAGAGAGGTGCTGATGCCGAACTGAACAAGCAGCCGGTTGACCTCCCCTTCGAAAATTTCAAACACCCCGACAATTTTTCCGCACAAGGCGGCCTGCTCTTTGCCGTAGCGCCCTTCAAAATCATTGAGGTCCCAGATGACATGGGGGTGGCCCACAATCTCGTCTTCGATGGACTTCTGGGATATATGGATGTCGTTCAGTACCTGACTCAGGAAATAGTAGCGGGACAGGTCCATGAAAAACGCGAAGGACGGTCCGATCATCAGGTGCTTCTGATAATTTCGGTTCACCGAGAGGCGCCCCACATGAGCCTTTTCAATTTCAGAGGCAGAAAGCGAGGTGTTTCGGTTCGCGGCCAGAAGATCCATGATCACCGTGACGTTGGGCACCACACACTCTGTGGGCGATAGCCTCGCGGCAAGGGAATTGCCGTACACCAGCTCTTTGATATAAGCGCTGTAGTCCGTCAGGGGTTTCGGGGGAATTTTCACCACAATGTAACGGTCATAAATAACAAACCAGGTAAAACTCCTCTGGGCACCGGCCTCTCCCAGGGGACCGATGGTCAACCGCCGGGTATGCCACTCACCACCCGTCATGACCCCCAGCTCATAAATCTTGCCCAACGTGGCTTTTAACCCTTCCACAGGCTCAAACCGGACAGGCGCATCCGGCCGTGCACCAAGCTGATCGCGATAGATCTCCAGAAAATGCTTCACCACGTCCTCTTCAACGTAGCGGTAGGCGACCTCCTCCACATCCTCGCCATCCACCGGATCGGAAACGGCCTCTTCACGGAGTCCAATCTTCTTGTTTTTATCACCGGATGCGGTGGAAAAAGCAAACCAGAGACCGGACAAAACAAGGGCCGCCACAAGACAAAAAGCCATCCCCTCTTCGGTGACTGGCGCGTCGTGATAAATAAACAACACAAAAAATGTGAGGGATTCTGCGATGGCTCGAAGCCAATGGTTAGCCAGACGCCCCAAGGCATCGGTCTTCTCAGGAAAAAGAGAGACGGCAACGGCAAGCAGGAGGAAGAGAATAAAGATCCGTTTGAAGGCTTTCATGGTGGTGTCCGCACTGATATGTGGGAGAAAAATGCCGTCCTAAAGAGCTGTACACAAGCCCTTTGGGCTACCCGCTCTAGGCAGGTCGACATCGAATACATCGCCATACGATATGTTGATTTTCTACAGAGCCGTCACGATTTACCATGCTCCGACAAGCGCGCCCATCACAACCGACAGGCACCTACCTTATGTAGCAGAATCCCCCTACGGCGGCAAGCCATTGGCTCCGCTACCCCACAGAATATACGATACAGAACCGACTTAACGGCCATGAAGGCATGGAGGCTGAATCGAAACCTGAGCCTAATTTACATAGTAGCCGAAGGTAAATCCGGCCTCCTCTTTTCTCAACCGCATTTAATTGAGAAACAAACAGGTTTTGGCGCAGCACGTACCCGTCACGATGGATATTGATGGCCCCCCGGAAGGATGGGTTAAACGCGGTGCGTGCCCATCCCTACGGCATCTCTGTCATTCCGCCAGTGTTGATGGATTTGCGGCTGTCATGGGCAGGGCCCGGATTCAAGGCATCAGAGCTGCTGATGTTGTGGCTTACCTCAATGTTCTGATAACGCAGAAGGTGGGTGCACTCAACTCGTGAAATATCCGGCTTAGTCATTTCCCCATGACATATCGTAACTCTTCAACTCCCCAAAAGCTGCCTCAAGCGGCAAAGTGTGCCACACTTGAAAGTAGTTAGGGGTAACTTTTAAGACCTGTTTGTTAAACTTTTTAAAAGTTTAGCCCCCGGCAGGGCCGCCGGAGGCAAAACTGAACAGTTACATCAGGAACAAGCCGTACGCTTTAGTTCTTAGTCATTTTCAACGGACGCGGGCTGTAGCAACCTCGCCACAACTCGTCGTACTCTTTCACCTCTTTATCCCACCGCGCATCATCCCATTTCAAGGGCTTTTGAACATACTCCCGGATGGTCTCCATCTGATCCAACCCACCATTTTTCATAATAAGCCCGATGCGAACCCGCCTGAGCAGCAGGTCTTCCAGATGGCACACCCCTTCATGCTCTGCCGCATAAGCCAGTTCGGCCCATACGTAATGGGATCCGGGAATGGTCTCCAACCCTTTCGGCCCGGTGCTTTTCAGCAACGTAAGGGTTCCTTTGCCGTATCGACTCCAGAGACGTTTGTAGAGATCATGGTCCACGCCCTCAGGGGTGGTCCCCCGCCGTTCGGAAAAGACGGCATCCGCCTCCCCTGTGAGTGGCTCTTCCCGAATATAGGGCTGAGCCTCCTTCAAGGTATCCCAGGCCAGCTTGCGGAAGGTAGTGAGCTTGCCGCCGGTCACTGTCACCAGACCTCTGTCCACCCAGACAGCATGTTCCCGGGACTCCTGGGAGGCATCTTTCTTGCCTTCGCTAAGCACCGGCCGCACACCGGCAAAAGAGGTCAGGGCATCATCCCTGGTGACATCCGTATCGGGAATCACCCGTTTAAGGGCTTCCAGCAGATAATCCACTTCGCCATCCGAGATGGCGGGTTCCAGGTTCACATCCCCATCATGGTCGAGGTCCGTCGTCCCCAGAAGGATCACCCCTTCCCAGGGAATGATGAAGAGCGGGCGCTTGTCCTCGGGATGAAAAAAGCTGATGGCTTGATCCACAGGGAGTTTTTCCCTGGAAAAGACGAGATGACTGCCCCGCAGGGGGCGAAGATGAAGATGGGCTTCCGGAGACGGGTGGAGGGTCTCGGCCCAGACACCGGTGGCGTTTATAACAGCCGGCGCGGACACCTCAAAGGACCTGCCGGTGGCAGCGTCTGTCAGAACTGCACCGCACACCTGCCCCTTGGCATCGCGAAGAATCGAGTCGGCCTTGGTGTAATTAAGCGCCACCCCACCCTCACGCACCCCTTCGCCAATAAGCCGAAGCACCAACCGGGCATCATCCACCTGGGCATCCATAAAGAGGTAACCCCCTTTGAGCCCGTCGGTGTTGATCCCCGGAACCAGCTCGTTTAAACGGCGGTTGCGCAGATAACGATGCCTGAACTTTTTTGCGATGATGTCATAGACAGTGAGCCCGGCGGCCATAGCCGCACGGCCGGGCCCCGAGGCCTCGTAGAGGGGCATGATAAAATCAACGGGCGAGACCAGGTACTCGGCTTCCGTCAGGAGCCGTTCCCGCTCCTTTACCGACTCCAGCGTCAGCTTGAACTGCGCCTCCTTCAGATAACGAAGCCCACCATGAATCAGCTTGGACGACCGGCTTGAGGTCCCCCAGGCAAAATCCTTCTGGTCCACCAGAAGGCATCTGAGCCCGTTTCGAACCGCTTCCCGGAAAACCCCCGCACCGGTGACACCGCCACCGACAATTACCAGATCAAACCTGCTCTCTTCCAGCTCTCGTTCCATCGTCTCCCCTTCCATCACCATCATGTCCCCACCATGGACTTCCAGAGGGCGGACGCATTTTCCATGGTCTTCCGCACCACCTCCGATGCCCCTTTGCAATCGCTGGCCTCAACGGCATCCCGGAGGACCTTGTAATACGCAAAGGACTCCTTGCGATGCGCCTCCTGCTCGAAGTAGACCACCCCCATATTGAGATACATCTCACCAAAATCATTTAAAATCATACGATAAAACGGATTACCGGACAGGTCTGCCAACTTCAGTTGGAGCCCCCAGTCATAAGCCACATAGCTCGTGGAATTTTCCTCAAGGCCATCGGCCTCCATCAAGTACGCAAGGAGGGTGTCCCTCTCCTCCCAGACGGCAAACAGGGCCATCCTCGGCAACAGAGCGGATCTGAGTTCAAGAAAATGGGAGACGAACGAGTTGGGCACGTACCCTTTGTGCCGGGTCAGAGTGGAGAGAATCCCCAGACCGCCCGTTTTCAGGTAATCGTTCACCACCGTTGGTTTACCGTGGGCAATGGTGATCCACCCTTCGGCCTCCATCTGTTTCAGGGTCTCCCGCAAGGTGGGCCGGGTCACACCCATCTCCACGGCCAGAGCGCGTTCCGCGGGCAACTTGGACCCGGGGGGATAGGTGCCGTCAAGGATGGCACTGACAAGTTTATGTTCTGCAAACTTGGTGGGACGTAAGGGGTTTGGACTGTTCATCGCCTGGTCTCCTCCATTTTTTTCTTTGCAACGAATGCTGATATCTGGTAAGAGGTCATACCACTACACAATGTTTTAGTCAACACCCTTACATGCTGGAAGATTCAGTTTTAAATCTCTGCCAACGCAGAGTAAACATGGTTACTTAAGAACTTGTGACGTTCACCGGATTACGCCTTGAAATCAGAGGCACCGGCATAGACTGACAATGAGGTCATCACAAAAAGGACGCCCATGAAACGCGTGATTCTCTCCATAGACTGCGGCACCCAGAGCATGAGGACCCTTCTCTTTTCAGAAGACGGCACCCTTCTTGACAGCGAACAAGTGGAGTACGCGCCCTACTTCAGCGACAACCCCGGCTGGGCGGAACAGGACCCGGAGCTGCTCTGGAGCAGCCTGATTACCGGGTGCCATGCACTTCAGCTGCGCTGCCCTGAGCACATGGCCGCCATTAAAGGGGTGGGCATCACCACCCAGCGGGCCACCATGATCAGTGTCGACGAGAGCGGAACCCCCTTGCGTCCGGCCATCACCTGGCTGGACCAGCGAAAAGCCGGCCCCGTGTTTAAACCACCCTTCCCTGTCAGCTCTATCCTGAACGCCGTCGGCGTGGGCGCCACCCTGAACAAATTCCAGTCAGAGGGAAAGTGCAACTGGATCCGACAGAACCAACCCGACATCTGGGAAAAAACCCATAAATATCTCCAGGTCTCTGGATTCCTGAATCACCGGCTCACCGGACGCTTTGCCGACTCCTCGGCCTCCCAGATCGGCCACATCCCCTACAACTACAAAAAAAGATGCTGGGCATCCCGCTTCGAGCCGTCGTCCCTGCTTTTTCCCATCGAACGGGAAAAGCTCCCCGAAGTGATTGCCCCCGGCGAAGTGCTGGGCCACATCACGGCCAAGGCAGCAGAGGAAACAGGCATAGCCGCAGGCACCCCTGTCATCGCATGCGGGTCAGACAAGGGCTGCGAAACCCTCGGCATGGGGGTCTTAAGTGAAGAGACCGCCAGCCTGAGCTTCGGTACCACGGCCACGGTTCAGCTCAGCTCCAAACGCTACTTTGAGCCCATCCGGTTCATGCCGGCCTACCCGGCCCCCATCCCCGGCCACTGGAACCCGGAGATGGAAATATTCCGCGGCTACTGGATGATCACTTGGTTCAAGAACGAATTTGCCCACAAAGAGGTGGCCCGGGCCGATGAAAAGGGAATCCCCCCGGAGGTGGAGATGGACCGCCTCCTGGAAAAAGCCCCGCCCGGCTCCATGGGCCTTATGGTTCAACCCTACTGGGGACCGGGGCATGAGCACCCGGACGCCAAGGGCGCCATGATCGGGTTCGGGGATGTCCACAAAAAGGAGCACGTCTACAAAGCGGTGATTGAAGGGCTGGGATATGCCCTGCTGGAAGGCTTGGAGTCCCTGGAGAAGAAAACAAAAGTCCCGGTAACAAAACTCGCCGTTTCAGGAGGAGCCTCCCAAAGCGACCAGATCTGCCAGATCTCGGCCGATATCTTCAACCGCCCCCTCGTCCGGGGCAAGACCACGGAGACCTCCGGCCTGGGAGCAGCCATTGTCACGGCCGTGGGCGTAGGCCTTCACCCCGACTTTTCAGCCGCCATCGACACCATGGTGCACTACGACACGATCTTTGAGCCAAACCCGGACCGATCCGCCCTGTACAACAAACTCTACCACCGGGTCTACAAGCGCATCTACAAACGGCTTGCCCCTATTTACAAAGAGATCCGTGAGATCACGGGGTATCCGGAGTAACTGCAAAAAACGCCTCCGGCGGCGAGGTGAGCCACCTCGAAAGCGGGTTGCAAATGCTCCCGACCCTCGTTCCTCGGGTCGATCACATTTGCTGACGGGCTGCGCCCGTAGTCAATGACCAGGAAGGGATCTGCAACACCATCACCCCGGCTGCTCAGAGGATATAAAAAGGCCTATTCATAGCAGTGACGGTGACAAAATATTGTAACCATACCGATTCTCCGGCGGCCAGGTGGGGGCACCAGAAACCCTATGGCGAATGTGTGAAGGGTATCGTTATACGATCACTTTTAAGGCATTCGCGTGGAGGGTGATACAAGGCAGCCCGTATTGAAAAGAGACCGGTGTAACCATGGAAGATTCTCGCCGGGCAGGACTCTTCGGGCGCGCCGCGCTCTGCCGCGGCATTTACGCGATATCCGTCAAGACTCAGCACTCGTTGGGTTTTGAGATCGTGGGAGTGGTTCTTGGTTTCTATATGATGACCCAGGCGATGGCGTATTTCCGATAAAAAAGAGCCGAGGCGGAGCACGGCGCGCCCAGACACGGTTACCCTAATGGGGGCATAGGTTCAAGTTTGACAACTCAACATAAAATACGTGAAGAATGCCACCGTTCAAGCACCGGCAATACCCTGGAGCGCCGCACTCCGGTGCGGCATTTACGACAGCATGAGGAACGTCCATAACGGCATATAACGTACCGATACCCGGTGTTCCATGATGTTCTGGCTGTAGAAAACGTTGATAACCTCGAAGACAGGCGCAGCCCACGACAAACGCACTCGCACTTGGAGCCGAGGAACGAGACTGCAAGTGCATCCAGCTTTCGAGGTGTTTTTAGCTATAGTGGCTTCGCCACCCTCGCCGCCGGGGGCATGTTTTTAGTCAACCGACCAAACCAAGTTTTATAATAAATATACGCAAGGAGGCCTGCCGATGAAGCGGAAAAAAACAACCTTTGAGCCCGAATGGCGAACCACCCCCCCTGAGCCCGGAAGCTGGCGTTCCATCTTCAAATGGGGAGCCCCTGACGGATTCAAGCATCCCAATGCCAAGCTTTACGCCCTTTTAAAAGAGACCTTCGGGCTCACCGACGATTCCTTCAATGCCCCCGTGGACACCGGGGACGAGCTGGTCACCCTTAGCGGCAAGGCCCCTGCCATCGCCCCCGAGACCGTTGCAGCTTTCACCGCCATCTCCGGCGAGGCGAATGTCTCGGTGAGCGACTACGACCGCGTCAAGTACTCCACCGGAAAGACCATGGAGGAGATCTACGCATTAAGGGACGGCAAGCCGGACAACGTGGCAGACCTCATCATCCACCCCCGGACCGAAGAGGAGATTGCGCAAATCGTGGCAATCTGCCATGAGCAGAAGATCCCCCTGCACATCTTCGGCGGCGGCAGCTCCGTCACCCTGGGGCTCGCACCCCAAAAGGGGGGCGTTACCCTGGTCATGGCCACCCACATGACCCGCGTGGTGGAGTTCAACGAAACCAACCAGACCATCACCGTGGAGTGCGGCATCATGGGCCCCGCCCTTGAAGAGCTCCTCAACAACGCCCCCAACACCTTCAATACCAAGCACCCTTACACCTGCGGCCACTTCCCTCAGTCCTTCGAGTTCTCCACCGTGGGCGGATGGATCGCAGCCAAGGGCTCTGGCCAGCAGTCGTCGTACTATGGCGATGCTGTGGACCTCGTCCTCGGCCAGACCTGCATCACCCCCACCGGCACCGTGGCCACCCTGGACTACCCCAGCACCGCCACCGGACCCATGGTGAACGACATCCTCAAAGGAGGCGAAGGCGCCTACGGCGTCCTCACCAGGGCCACCCTCAAGGTGTTCAGGCACACCCCGGAGACCCGAAAACGGTTCAGCTTTATCTTCCCCACATGGAAGGATGCGGTCAACGCCACCCGCGAGATCTCCCAGGCCGAGTGCGGCATGCCCTCCGTCTTCCGAATCTCCGACCCCGAAGAGACCTACATCGGCCTCAAGCAGCACGGCATCGAAGGGACCATTCTGGACACCTTCATGACCAAGCGGGGGTACAAACCCGGGCAGCGCTGCCTCCTCCTCGGCCACACCGAAGGGGAGAAGGGTTTTTCCAAAAACGTCTGCAAGCAGGTCAAGCGCATCGCACGGGCCAACGGCGCCATGAGCCTCACCGGCTACCCCGTGACCCTCTGGCAGCACGGCCGCTTCAACGACCCCTACTTAAGGGAAGACCTGAACGACTACGGCGTGGTCATCGACACCCTGGAGACCGGCGTCAAGTGGGACAACCTCCACCAGGTGCACATGGGCGTCCGGCAATACATCAAACAACGCCCCGACACCCTCTGCATGACCCACTGTTCCCATATCTACCCCCAGGGAACCAACCTCTACTTCATCTTCATCGGCAAGTTCAAAAGCCGCGAAGAATTCGTCAGCTTTCACCGCGGCATCATCGAAAGCATCGAAGCAAACGGCGGCACCCTCTCCCATCACCACGGCGTGGGCCGCATGATGGGTCCCTACATGGAAAAACACCTGGGCACAGGCCAGATGGACACCCTGAAAGCCCTCAAAAACCATTTTGATCCCCACAACATCATGAACCCCGGCGGCACACTGGGGCTCGACGAACCAACTGAATCCTGAAGGAGATCGGGCTCTGTGCTGCCGATCTCCAAATAAAAAACCGCCTCCCCCGGGTGACCCCACACCCGGAAGAGGCGGTTTTTTTTTATTGAG
>Ga0209475_10003393_pt1 | contig 14696 bp, 14 predicted proteins | sample tdDd471_FD_187128 | JGI IMG/M metagenome (GOLD analysis project Ga0209475, IMG submission 187128) | Marine sediment microbial communities from the Atlantic coast under amendment with organic carbon and nitrate - tdDd47.1 (SPAdes)... | ecosystem: Environmental > Aquatic > Marine > Coastal >... | reverse complement strand
AATGATGCCACATCAAAGGTACTCGGCTAAAGTTCTAGCTTTAACCTTTATTTTATAGTCAGCACCTTATCTTCTATAGCAACAACGCCTTTATCTACTTGTCCATGGTTGAACAGCAGGATGAAAAGTAGCCATCCATAAAAAAATACAGCAAGAATTGCCACAAACGGAAAAAAGTAACCTAAGGGGCAGAGTATGAGCACTGTCAGCCAGTGGAGCAATATCACTTTTTGAGAGTGAAGTCTGATGGGAAAGTCGCCATGTCTGCTGATCACTGCCAATCCGCTGAGGTTCCAGCCATACAGGGCGGTGAAGGCATGCATCCTGAGGAGGGGTAACGTTTCCTGTGGATTATATGAGTCGGAGAAGGCCAGAAGGATATAGATAATTCCGGTGATAGAAGTCACCACCAAAAATAGAATGCCGGAGGTGAGAAAGGCTTTTTGTTGCATGCGGATGCCCTGGTACAAATAGAGATAGAGTACGAGGGAAACAGCCAAAAAAAGAATCGAAGCGATGGCTACCTGGGGAAGAAACCAATTTGCCAGAATAAACAAAAAAAAGATAATCACCCCAAGATTGATAACCCAGAACGACAGTTCCTTAAGGAAATGGGTTGGCTGCTCTGAATGGTTTTTCATAAGAGCAAAGATCACCGACATACTGATCAGAGAGATAGGGAAGGAAAAACCGAGGAAAAAGGTATCGAGTTTCAGCTTATCAAGGGTCAGCCAGTGACCAAATTCGCTATTGAGAATGGCAAGGCTGGAAATGAACAATCCTAAAGAGAGGCACAGGAGTGAGGCCTGGTGAAATTTCCTGGAAGTGCTTTCTTTGGAAGAAAAGAGTGCTTTAGGAATGCAGCTTCCGAAATGATCCACCCGGACACTTTCAATGATTATCGACAGAAATAGAGGGATTATCAGGGTAGGCTCATACCATCCCATAAAGGCGCAAAGAGCAAAAGCAATGGAAAGCAGTAAAAAGGCGAGTGCCTTTTTGCTTAATCGCCTGGTATCTTCGGTGAAATAAATGAGCAGTGTACCGCCACTACAGAGATTAAAAGAAAAATATGCAGCCGTTCAAAATTCATGACCTCCGGTGCAATAACATGATGGAGGAAACCACAGGTCATGGCTGTGGTCATAATTATCCACAAAGTGATTTTAAAATATTGGTTCAATTTTTTTTGCACCGTACCTTTATTGTTGTGCGATTGTTTCTTCTGTCAGCTCTTTCCCAAGAAGGCTCCTGAGCGCCACCTCCAGGGTAGGATGTCGGAACCTGAAACCGGAATTCTGAAGTTTTAGTGGAGAAACACGACATCCCGACAGTAATATTTCCGAGGCCATCTGTCCATATATCATCTTTAAAATCCAACCCGGAAGAGGAAAGAGCAGAGGCCGTCCGGTGATCCGCGCCAGCGTCTGCATAAATTCTGCATTGGTCACTGGCTGCGGTGCTGCAATATTTACCGGGCCTTCCAGCATGGGGCAACTAAGGATATGGAGCATTGCGGAGACCATATCATCCCTGCTGATCCAGCTTATATATTGCTCGCCTGTGCCAAAACGACGAATAAAACCGAGAGGAGAAGACTTGAGGATATGTTTGAGTGCGCCGCCTTGCGGGGTAAGACCAATCCCTAGCCGCATAAAAACGGTCCGGATGCCAGCGTCCCTGGCTAATCTTGTTCCTTTTTCCCAGACTTTGCAAACCTCAGAAATAAAATCGTCACCCGGTGGGTTTGTTTCAACAATAACCTTGTCCAGGCCATTGCCATAATAACCTACTGCAGAGGCGCAAAGGAACACCTTCGGTATCTTTTTCTGGGAGGCAAGGGTCCGGGCCAGAAGCTTGGTTCCTTTTACTCGACTATCAATCACTCGACGTTTCTTTTCTTCCTTCCATCTGGATAGACCAATATATTCGCCTGCCAGGTGGATAACCCCATCGAGTTCCGGAAGGTCGCTTTCATTGAGCACACCATTGGCAGGGTCCCAGTAGATTTCTCTTTTGTCGGGATCGGGCTGACGACGCACCAGAGTATAGACCTGGTGGCCTCCTGTGGTTAAAAGGGGCAGTAAATCGCGACCGATGACTCCACTTGCTCCGCTTATCAGAATCCTTAAGGGAATGGTGCTACTGCGCTGGTGTAGAGAGATATCTTCCGTGAGTTGTCTCTGTCGGTGGGAAAAAAGATTTTCTAGACTTCTCTTGACATGTTCTTTGATAAAGCGTGGCAAAAAACGATGCCCCGGCAGGGAGTACTCAACCTGGTCGTGTAATAAAGATCCTTCGACAGAATTACTGAAATAGTGGGAATGGGACCAGTTTGCAAATGGGCCTTTTTCTTGAATATCCCGAAACATTTTACCGGGAGTATTTTCAATATGGCGGGCGACGAAACGGTAAGGAAAAGGACCCGCATGCATTTTTAGCTCAACCATACCGCCGGGTTCTATTCCGCCTTTTCTGGCAAGAACAGAAATATCCTCCCACGGTGGCAGGAGTCGCTCAAGCGCACCTTGCCTGCTGTGCCAGTTGTAGAGTTCTTCTGCTGAACATGGATATGCAGAGAGGTGTTTAAAAAGAACTGGGCAGATAGGTTTTCGCATAAACAAGTTTTTGTTAGACACCAAGATACCTGGTTCTCAATTGAGGATTGGATCGCAGTTCCTCAGTAGTGCCGTGCCAGGCAATAGTACCTTTTTCCATAATATAATGATGGTCGGAGATTGCCATTAAAGCATCAATGTTTTTGTCAACGATAAGAATAGCAAGACCTTTGTTCTTTAAAATATTCAAGCCTCGCCAAATCTCTTTACGAATTAAAGGGGCCAAACCTTCGGTGGCTTCATCAAGGATCAACAATCTGGGATTTATCATCAGTGCTCTGCCTACAGCGAGCATCTGTTGCTCACCACCTGAAAGCTGATTGCCATAATTTTCCAACCTGTCACCCAGTCTTGGGAAAATTGTCAGAATATCATCCAGACTGTATGGTTCTGGAGATCGCTGGTAATTTGATGCCGTGGCGATAATGTTTTCACGGACAGTAAGATTGGGAAATATCTGTCTTCCTTCCGGCACGAGGCCTATCCCTAAGCGAGCTATTTTATAGCTGGGAAGTTGATGTGTCTGCCTGCCTGAAAACCGGATTGTTCCTGAGTGTATCGGGGTAAGCCCCATAATTGAGCGAATTGTACTGCTTTTGCCCATCCCATTTCGGCCAAGGAGTGTGACTACTGCTGACTCACCAATGGTAAGCGAAACCCCGAATAGCGCCTGGCTTGCACCATAATAGGTAGTTATATTTTCAATCTTAAGCATCAGCTCTCATCCCCAAGATATGCAGCCCGGACCGTTTCATTTTGTCGGATTTCATCAGGAGTGCCGGTGGCCAGGTTTTCTCCGTACACCAGTACCGTTACCCGATCGGCAAGCGAAAAAACAACATCCATATCGTGTTCAACCAGCAGGATAGTGATTTTTCCTTTGAGCTTTCTGATAAGCTTTGCAAGCTCAGTGGTGCCACCTGGGCCCATACCAGCCATGGGTTCATCAAGAATTAGAAGCTCAGGATTGCCAATCATTGCCATGCCAACTTCCAACTGTCGCTTCTCCCCATGTGAGAGGTGCATTGCCATCAGATCTGCACGGTGGAGGAGATCGACACGTTCCAGTGCATTGTCAAGTTCTCTTGTAACAGGCCGTGACTTTTTCCAGTGGCGCAAAAATTTAAAATTGTGGCTGGCCTGAGCACAGATAGCAAGACTCATGTTTTCAGCCACCGTAAGGTTTTCGAAAATATGGGTAATCTGGAATGATCTGCCAATGCCCAATCGGGCACGCTGATAGGCTTTTAGCTGGGTAATGTTCACGCCGTTAAAGAGGATGCTGCCGGAATCGGGGAGCATGTCTCCGCTTAGCTGGTTAACAACTGTTGTTTTACCAGCACCATTAGGGCCTATAAGAGCGTGTATCTGATTTCTGGTGACACTGAAAGAAAGGTCTTTTGTGGCCTTTACGGCTCCAAATGATTTACAGAGTCCAGTGATTTGGAGAAGTGTCTCAGTCATCTTTTTTGCTTCCTCCGGTAACCAGCCCAAAAAGACCACGTTTGGCAAAGATAACAACAAGAATCAGTATTGGGCCCATATAGACCATCCAATGTTCCGTGTACATGGCTAAACCTTCTTCAAGCAGCAGGAAAACCGCCGCGCCTAATACTGGACCAAAAAGAGTGCCGAGGCCGCCTAGCAGGACCATGACCATCAGTTCGCCAGAAAGAGTCCAGTGCATAAGGCCGGGACTGACATATTCTGTCTGGTTGGCAAGCAGTGCTCCGGCAAGTCCTGCACCCCCTCCAGCGATCATAAAGGTTACAAGTTTATAGCTGTTGGAATGGATACCCAGGCTCCTTGCTCTTCTATCGTTGTTACCTGCACCACGGATAATGAGACCGAATCTGGAGTTGACAAGCCTGCATGTAAAAAAAAGAAAGAGGCAGAGAGCCGCAAGACAAAGGTAATAGAAATGTAAATCGTTGCCGAGGTCAAGCCCTGGAAAGGAGTTTCTCGAATAGAGCGAGAGCCCGTCATCGCCACCATATTTTTCCAGTGAAACAAAAAAATAATAGAGCATTTGGGCAAAAGCCAGAGTTATCATAATGAAGTGCATTCCAGTGGTACGAAGGCTGAGAGCTCCGATAATAAGAGCCGCAAAAGATGCAGCGAGTACGGCCATCGGCAGGACGAACAGTCCGTTTTCACTTCCTGAAAGAAGAAAGGGTGAGGTGAATAAAGGCGAAGAATCAAAGCTATGAAAGTGAAAAATACCAATCACATAGGCACCGATTCCAACAAATGCAGCATGGCCGAGACTGATCATGGCACCGTATCCAAGAAGGAGATCGAGGCTAACAGCGGCAAGGGCATAAATAAGAATTCTGCTACCAAGTGAAATCAGATAGGGGTCACCTGTTAGCTGGGCAACAATGGGGAGAAAAAACACCACTAGTGCACCAAGGCTTATGACTGCTCTTTTTCTGGTAAATATGAACATCATGCGTGGGCAGGAAAGAGGCCACGGGGTTTCCATACGAGGATGGCGGCCATAAGAATGTATATTGCCATCGAAGCGAGAGAAGCCGCAAGGCTGTTTGCCGTCGATGAATCTAGAACTAATCGGAGAATGGTAGGAAGAAAAGCCCGACCAAGGGTGTCAACCATACCAACCAGCAGCGCACCGGCAACTGCCCCTCGGATGGATCCTATGCCACCTATAACAATAACGACAAAGGTAAGGATAAGGATGCTCTCTCCCATGCCTGACTCAACCGCTAAAATAGGACCGGCCATAACACCGGCAAGACCTGCCAGCAGAGCACCTAAACTGAAAACCAAGGTATAGAGCAGTTTGATGTTTACCCCAAGTGCGCCGACCATGTCCCTGTTTGATGCCCCGGCCCTGATCTTCATTCCTGCCTTAGTTTTGGCAAAAAGCAGCCACAGACAGATGGCAACAAATAACCCTGCCACGATTACTGCAAGACGGTAGGAGGGATAGGGCAGACCTGGTATGATTTCGATGCTTTTTGACAGCCAGCCAGGTGTGTCCATAAAGAGAGGCTGTCTTCCCCATATAATACGGGTGAGTTCGTTGAAAAACATAATCAGCCCAAAGGTTGCTAGAACCTGGTCGAGGTGCTCTCTTTTGTAGAGATGGCGAAGGATAACTATTTCTACAATGGCTCCTACCAGCGCAGCAGCACAAAGTGCTGCAAGGATAGCCAGTAAAAAAGAACCAGTTTGAACCGCAACCGTTGCGCCCACATAGGCACCAATCATATAAAAGGAGCCATGGGCCAGGTTAATGACCTGCATGATACCAAACACAAGAGTAAGACCTGCAGACATCAGAAAAAGTGTGATGCCGAGTTGCAGTCCGTTGAGTAACTGTTCGATAATAAGGAGCATAATAAAGGGTCCCTCTCGGGACCCTGAAAGGATAGGAGATAAAGAGTTTTTAAGACGTCATTACATTTTACAATCTTCTGCGTAAGCATCAACGTGATTGGAAAAGACTTTCTTAATAGTTTTGTTGGTGAAACCATTTTCAGTTTGGATTACCTCACGGATATAAATATCCTGAACAGGATGCTGGTTTTTACCAAAGGAGAAATTTCCACGAACAGAAGCAAAGTCGGCCTTTTTCAGCGCTGTCCTGAAGGCGTCCAGATCTTCAACACCACCGGTTGCTTTTAAAGCTGAGCCGATTAACCGTGCCGTGTCATAGCCCTGGCTGGCATAAAGGGTTGGCATTCTGCCATAGGCCTTCTGATAAGCTGCGACAAATTGCAGATTTGCGGGGTTGTCGAGGTCGTGAGTCCACTGTGAACCGTTTTTTACACCAAGTGCGGCACCACCGACTGCACCAAGAATCCTTTCATCAAATGAGAAGGCTGGGCCGTATATTGGGATGGACTGGTTTAATCCGGCCTGGGCATATTGTTTCAAAAAATTAATCCCCATGCCGCCAGGAAGGAAAAAGAAGACGGCTTCTGGTTTAGCTGCACGCAATGCAGCAAGTTCTGCAGCGTAGTCGGATTGGCCAAGTTTAGTATACACCTCGCCCACGATAGTTCCTTTATAGTATCTTTTAAAGCCAGCTAAATGATCTTTTCCAGCAGGGTAATTTGGAGCAATCAGGTAAACGCTTTTGTGTCCCGCTTCGGTTACGTATTGGCCAACGACTTCATCAAGATTATCGTTTTGATAGGAAACACTGAAATAATTGGGGTTACAGCCCTTGCCGGCAAGTTTGGAAGGAGCTGCATTGGTACTGAGATACAGCACATCATCTCTCACAACTTTGGGTACCACAGCCATTGCAACATTGGAGAAGACAATGCCAGTCATGATTTTAACATGGTCTTTTTTTATGTATCTTTCAGCGATTTGTTTTCCTTTTCCTGGCTTACGCCCATCATCTTCGACCATAAGTTCGACTGGTACACCACCGAGTTTTCCATTTTCCTGATCAATTGCCAGCTTAAAACCGTCACGAATGTCCTCGCCAAGATAACCCGCCTTGGTTGATAAGGTGGTGACCATGCCAATTTTCACTGGCTCTGCTCCATAACTGAGTGCAGGTAGGATCATGCCCGCAAAAAAAAGTCCTATCACAAGGTTCTTCATATTTTGTCCTCTCTGGAAAATGGTTGGATATGCAGTGAAATACAAAATGATTTCAAAACATTTTGTGGTACCTGATATTTTATATCAGCCAAGGAGCCTACAAAGAAAATGTAGAAATAGGCAAGGAAAAATGTAGATGGATGTTTCAAAAAACCCACGTTTTACTGTGGGTTTTAATTTTAAAGCTATTTCATTTTATTAGGACTGAATCTGTTGGGTAGCTTTTTCTTACTTCTTTTTTTGGCCAGGGCAATTCGACCTGCTGCGGCACGTTTTTCAGCTCTTGCTATAAGCAGCTGGTGGACACAATTATCCTCTTTACCTTTGTCTGTGAACAGCTGGTTGTAAGAACCATCGCTCTGCATTTCCCATACATTCCTGGTATTGGTCAGTTGCAGATCAAGTAGTTCTCGAAGCAAGGCCTTGTGTTGAAGGGATGTTACGGGGGTGCAGACCTCAACGCGGCTTTCCAGGTTACGTTTCATGAGGTCGGCGGAGCCAATAAAATATTCTTCGTCACCGTTGTTATTAAAATAAAATACTCGGGTATGTTCGAGAAATCTGCCGACCAGAGAGATAACCCTGATATTTTCCGATAACCCCTTGATGCCAGGGCGCAGACGGCAGGAGTCCCGAACAATCAAATCTGAATGGACACCGGCCTGGGAGGCACGGTACAATGCTTCGACTATATCTTTGTCTACCAGAGCGTTTGTCTTCAACTGAATAAGTCCATTATTGCCCTTTTTCTGGTGATCGATTTCTCTTGCTATTTTAGTGAGCAGAGCTTTTTTTAGCATCTTAGGCGAAGGCAACAATTTAGTGTAACGCCGCATTGGAGTGTAGCCGCTTGTCAGATAATTAAAGAGTTCAGTCAGATCGGCACCAATGTCAGGGTCACAGGTAATAAGTCCAAGGTCGGCGTAGCCACGGGCTGTTCCGGCATGATAATTTCCAGTACCTATGTGTGCGTATCTGCGCAGACCATTAAAATCTTTTCTGATAACAAAGATGAGTTTGGAATGGGTTTTCAGGCCGACAACGCCATATGTTACATGGATACCGGCCTCCTCGAGAAAACCAGCCCATCGGATATTAGCTGACTCATCAAATCTGGCCATGAGTTCGACAACAACGGCAACCTGCTTACCGTTCTGTGCTGCATCAATCAGGTATTGGATAATCCTGGAATCCTTGGCAGTTCGGTAGAGGGTCATCTTGATGGCCAATACTTTTGGATCCAGACTTGCTTCTCTTAAAAAACGTTCAACAGAAGTGTCAAAGGATTCATAAGGATGTTGCAGGAAGATATCACCGTGTTCCCGGATGGTGTGAAAAATGTTCGGGTCGTCTCCGAGAAGTTCTGGGTTATCAACGGGTTGGTGCTGCTCAAAGTGAAGGTCCGACCTGTCGATAGCTGCAATTTGGAATAGGTCTCTAATGCCTAGTATCCCGTTAACCTCATAAACATCTTTTTCTTCATCAACACCGAGTTCTGCTGCAAGTTTGCCTTTATGTAGGTCGAGCATGCCGCTGCCAACCTCCAAGCGGACAATCTCGGCAAACTTTCGGTCTCTCAGTGCGGACTCTATTGTTACCAGAAGGTCGTTTGCCTGCTCCTCGTGTTTCTCGGTTATGGCGTTTCGAGTTACTCGAAAGGTTTCACAGGTCTCAATGAGCATACCCGGCAGCAGAAGTTCCAGGTTATTTGCAACCAAATCCTCAAGAAGAATATACGTATGGTCTTGATTAATAGCGATAAATCTCGGTAGATCAGAACTGGTAGGAATTTTAATACGATTCAGGTAGCTATGATCGCTATCTGGATATCTGACGCTAACTAACAGATTAATTGATAGGTTGGAGATGAAGGGAAAGGGGTGGGCAGGATCCATCCCCTGAGGAGTGAGCAAAGGATAAATTTCATTTCGAAAATAGATATCAATAGCTTCCTTATCCTGCTTAGCAAGGTCTTTATACTTTTTTATCTTAATACCTTTTCGCGACAGTTGCTGTTTGAGGTCCATTTCAAGAGCTAGTCGCTGTTCAAGAACTTCTCTGACAACTTTATGACAGTCATCAATTTGTTCCTGGGGGAGTCGACCATCAATAGATAGTCTTCTTACACTGGCTCCCACCTGCTGTTTGAGGCCACCTATCCTTTTCATAAAGAATTCATCAAGGTTTGAACCGACCACTGCAAGGAAAAAAACTCTTTCTAGTAGTGGATTTCGTAGATCCTGGCCTTCATGCAGCACTCGTTTGTTAAATTCCAGCCATGTCAGTTCCCTGTTCAAGTACCACTCTGAAGAGCTGAGATCGAAGAGAGTTTGCACTTTCTGATCATCGGGAATTTTGTCCACTGACTTTTTATTTGTTGGAGTTTTTGTTCTCATTTTTTATTCGCAATTTTTATCGAGTTGTCGGTGAATGTAACGAGTGGTTTCTGCTCTTTGTATGCTTATTATATGGTAGCCGATTTGTCTGTGAAAAGAAACTCTTGCTAGCTCTTTATTTAAAAATGTTACAACAACACTCGTCATTTGCTAACGACTAAAAGATTGTTAGGATGGCAATTTTTAAATTGAGTTGAATTAGCACTAAGTTTTTTGTATGCTGCCATGACGTCATGATATCATAGTGTATTTAAAGGAGCATTAACTATGGAAAAAGAGAAGAAAAAAAGTACCTCTCTTCGTTTGGGCCCAAAGGTTATAAAAGACCTTAAATTAATTGCTATAGAGCAGGAAACCAGTATTCAGGCAATAGTTGAATCACTGGTGACTGAATATGTTAAACGACACAAAACAAAGAGTTGAGCTGCTATGGAACCTTTCATCTATCATCTCCCGGTAGTGCTTAGTACTAAAAAAATACAGAAAAAAATATTGAGATTACAGTCGTATAGACTCAGTGTTGAAAAAGGCGAAAAACTTGAGGGCGTTCTCCTCGATACCTTTGACGAGGAGATGTTTTTTGCGGCGAAAATGCTTTTCCAGGTGAAACAAAGATTGTTTCTCTTTGACTTGCAGTCCGGTCAGTTGATTGATCAGGTTTCAAAAGAAGACTGGTCATTTGCCAGAGATCTGCAGAATGGCCCTGTGACCTCTTTATTGAAACGCGTCTCCTGTCTGCGGGCATTTCTTCCGGTCGCTTCGATTCAACTATGTTTTGAGCATGGCCTTCTTCTTGATGACGAAGGAAAAACTCGAGCCCGCTTTCACAATCTAACTATTGGCCATGGTAGGAATTCAGTAGGTGTTGGAAGTACTCAATACCTTCGCGGTTACACTCAAGCCCATAAAGATCTCTGCCGATCTTTGCAAAAGATAGGGGCCAAAGCCTGTCAGGATGTCGGACTGGTTTACGATTCTTTAGGGATTAAGGGAGAGCAATACACTGCTAAACCACCAATTAAGCTTAATCCGGAAGCTCCTGTCAAGGAAAGTGCCCAGATTATTATCAATGCATTTATTCTTACTGCACGCCGCAATGAGAAGGGTGTTGTTGCCGACTATGATACGGAATTCCTCCATGACTATCGCGTAAGTTTTCGTAAAGTCAGATCGGTTCTCAGTCTATTTAAAGGTGTTTATAAATTGAAGGATACCGTCCGACTAAAGCAGGATTTTGCAGCTCTCATGCAAAAAACCAATCTTTTACGAGATCTTGATGTTTATCTGTTAAATAAAGAGAAGTATTTCAACATGGTGCCGGAAGACACCCATGAAGGTCTCGCAATTTTGTTTAATTATTTTGAAGAGGAGCGGAAAAAGGAACATAAGATTGTCAGTAAAGTTATTCGAAGTAAAGTCTATAATAGAGAAGTTACCAGGCTGGAAAAATTGTTTGCAAATGGTTCGACTATTGGCAGTGGACCAAAGGGTGGGGAAAAATCTCTCGCCTTTGCTTGCAGAGTCGTCATGAGTCGCTATGGAAAGGTATGCAAAATTGCACGCAGCATAGATGATAAAACGGAAGATGAAGTTGTTCACGAGCTGCGAATCAATTGTAAAAAACTGCGCTATCTGATGGAATTCTTTTCTCCGCTCTTTCCAGACGATCAGATTAAAACCCTTATTAAATCTCTCAAGTTGTTGCAGGACAATCTTGGCAATTTCAATGATTACTCAGTACAGCAAATATTTCTGAGGCAGGTACTGAGTGAGAAGATGATCGATTTTGGCGGATGGGAAATAAAAGTTGCCGAGAGTGTCGGGGCGCTTACGGCTATGCTCAACCGTTTACAGCTCAAGGAAAGGCGGCAGGTAATGAAAAATTTCGCTCGCTTTGACAGTTTTGAAACCCGTGAGATCCTTAAAAAACTATTTCATATCGAGGGAAGTGTTCATGAAAATAATAGCTTGTTATAGCAATAAAGGAGGTGTTGGCAAAACTGCCACTTCCGTGAATCTTGCCTATGCCAGTGCCATGAATGGCAGGCAAACCCTTTTGTGTGATCTGGACCCGCAGGGCGCATCTGGTTTTTATTTTCGGGTAAAACCTTCCAAAAAACTTCAGAACAAAGCCTTCTTTAAAGATGTTGAACGGTTTATGAAGGCTATTAGGGCAAGTGACTATGAAAACCTTGACCTCCTTCCGGCGAATCTCACTTACCGCGACTTTGATATTTTTCTCTCCCGTATGAAAAACAGCCGCTCACGTTTGAAAAAGGTATTGAGAGAGGCTGAAAATGATTATGATGTTGTAATATTGGATTGTCCGCCTAATATTTCTTTACTCTCTGAAAATGTATTTAAAGTTGCCGACAAGATTGTGGTCCCTGTGATTCCAACGACCTTGTCTGTAAGAACCCTTGAACAACTGTATGATTTTTTTAAAGACAACGATTACCAGCGTAGAAAATTGTTGCCGGTGTTTTCCATGGTGCAGAAGTCTAAAAAACTGCATTTAGAAACGATGGTTACTCTAAGAAAAAAATATAAGAATTTTATGGAAAGTTCTATTCCATTCTCCACCAAAATTGAGAGAATGGGCGTCCACAGGGCTCCTGTTTTGACATATGCAGGAAAGGAATTTGCATCAAATGCGTATGGAAAAATTTGGAAAAACATTGAAGAAAAAGCCAAAATCAGTTAGCGGCCAAGGCAGTCTCTTCTTGTTTCTTCAAAAGTAGCTCAGTTATCCCTTAAGCTATTGGAGGTTTGGGATGGGAAAGAAAAAAAAGAAAAAGAAATGTTGTGAGAAGTACAAAAAAAAGAAAGGAAAACGATGTTCTAAATGTCCCAAGGCATAATGAAAATTAACTCTTAAAAGTTAGTTGCACTCGTTTCCTGAATAAGTTGATCTGACAAACAGCAATGTTAATGGAAAGAGTTGTCATCAATGTATCCTTCGGTGATCTCGCTGTTTGTTAAATTTGATTGAGTTGAGCACCAATTCGACGACCTTTGATTGATTTTATCACATAGCGCCCTCTCCTGAATAGCCTGGGGTTCCATGTACACCTGAATTGAACTTCTGAGCCCACTGATACCTTTCTGATATCTCTGGCGGCTACGTCGAAGCCAATGCCGGTATTTGAAATATCGAAAAGATCAACCTCCACGTCACTGTAATTACCGGTTGACATGAGCACCTTTCCTCTTTGCTGTTCTCTTCGGATCATGCGGCGATTGAAATTACAATTGGTAATCTCCCCACATTTATGACAACGGATGGATCTTCTCCGGATTCCGGGTGGAATTGCCATCATTCGCTTACCTTGGCAAGAGTAACATTTAAAGTTTATACGCCCTCTAATTATGAGGAATGTTTTAGATTTGGCCATGTCATTTCCCTCTTTCACTGCAATGAATAAAGCTTGATGTGATACCTAACGAAAAATACAGGTACTGTATCTGTAAAAAAATTTCAACAAAATCGGAATAACTATTTAAAGATAGCGTGTAATGTTCGATAGGCAATAAGTGCCTGAGTTTAATTAGCTTTATGGGCAGGCTTTGTTGGGGAGTTGTACGGTTTTTTTAGATAAAAGATGTCTGGAATTCATTTAATAATAAGAATTTTTCACAGAAGAGACCTTTTTGTAGGTCATTTTGTAGAAGAGCGTTTGTTACAATATAATATAGAAGATGAATTAAGAACTTAGTCGAGTAAACGGGGGGATGCAGGGGAAAAAAACTTTTTAAAGATGCATGGGGTGATCAGGTTTATGTGGGGTGAATCGGAAAACTGAACAAGGGGGACGCTATGTTACAAAATCATGAGGAAATAATTGTCTATATGTTGTTGTTCCCGGTAGTCTTTAACATTCTTCTACCATTAGCGATGTTGGTCGTCTGGCTTTTTAAACAGTTACTGGTAGGGAAAATGAAGAAAGTGAAGAAAGCAAAGAGTGATGTCGCTGGTGAACAAAGTCCAATTCCGATTGCAACATAGTACCTTCGGGAGGTGACTTTATCGCTGAGCATGGTTTTGGTTAGTTTCAGGCCTTGGTGGACTGCAAAAGCACAAATCATGTTACCTAGTCTGTGCCAGGGTGCAGACTAGGTAAGGGCAGGGAATGTGTTGTGGTGCTATTATGATGCAATTGGGGGTAGCAGGGCATCTTTCGTGTCAGCACCATCTATTGAAAATATTGGATATATCGGAAATTTAGTCAAATACCATAGATTTTGCCTAGATAATAAGGTTCAGTGGTGGAAAATCCTGAGCTACTCATTTCGAAAAGCCCAGTTCTTGGGCAGAAAGCTTATTATAAAATTTCTCTTTCAATTCAAATTACTCTTCGATTTAACTCAATCAACATGGAAGCCACTGGTGCTCTCTACTCCTTTTCCCATATCACTGATACGGAAAATAGTGGCTGTTCAGACATTTTGCTGACTTAGCAATGATAAAGTTCCGTAATGGCAAATGTTTAGCCAGTTAAGTGTTTGCGGATTGAAACTACCTGCAGGGAGATAAATTGTTGGGCATTTCAAGTATCAAAAAAAATTTGATACATGGAAATCAACTGTGATAAGCTATTGAATCAGATCAAGCAATTAGATGATCATTTTATGTTCGATAAACAGGAGATAGTATATGCTTTCGCTTGTCCAGAAAATAAGTCCCACTAAAGTAAAGACAAAGTTGCTCGTAACTTTGGGATTTCTTATTACCATGATGGTTGCTGTTCCCAGCATCCTTTCGTACAGAACTACTCTTAACAATACAGCCCTGAATCTGGAAGAAGAGCTGACGGCAACCATATTGCAGGTACGTGATACGATCACTATTGAAAAACCTGAACAGCTTGGCCTTTTGGCTCATACTGTTGCAGGGATGCCATCAATTCAGGATAATTTGATGTTTCAGGGCAGGGAAGACCTGCAAGCAGTGACTGCACCGCTTTATCAGGGGTTGAAAAAGATAATTGATCTCAATGTGTTCCATTTTCATCTTCCTCCGGCCACTTCTTTTTTACGCCTTCAAAAACCGGAAAAATTTGGTGACGACCTTTCGAGCTTCAGAAAATCGGTGGTCCAG
>Ga0209475_10003390_pt1 | contig 14702 bp, 14 predicted proteins | sample tdDd471_FD_187128 | JGI IMG/M metagenome (GOLD analysis project Ga0209475, IMG submission 187128) | Marine sediment microbial communities from the Atlantic coast under amendment with organic carbon and nitrate - tdDd47.1 (SPAdes)... | ecosystem: Environmental > Aquatic > Marine > Coastal >... | reverse complement strand
CCGCGTCGTCCCGTTGCTTGCGCGATTGTTTGAGGTCGCGGGTCATCTCCACATGGATTTGAACGGGGGGCGTCCCAAAACGGTCGGTGAGTGTGTTGACCAGCCGTCGCAGGGCGTTCAAAGCGCTGTGGACGGACGGGTTGTTTATTTTGCCGAAATATTTTTCCGGGTCACGCTCCGGGTCAGCTTGTTTGTCGGCTCCCAGCATGGATTGGGGGGCAACTTCGCCGTAATAGGGAAGGCGCTTCCAGCGCATGCCGTCGTCGCGGAGGCTGTGGTGCAGGGGGTGGCCGTATTCGTCTTTCAATTCTTTAACGGCGTCCGAATAGATCAATCCCTGGTCGCGCAAGACGGGGACGATTTCCTCCATGAAACGCCGTGAAACGCTTGCGGTTCCCGAGGCCAGCTTCAAACGGCAAAGGGCTTTTGCCTGTTCGTCCGTCAGACCGAATTTTTCAATCAGCTCGGTAATGGCTTTTGCATTGTCTTCGGCATGGTGGAGAGTTTCAAAGGCATCGTCGAGTAGGGACGCTCCCGTTTCTTCTCGGGTTTGCCACAGAGGAGCGAGGACAGGATCGTCCAGTAAAATCGCTGCAATTTTGTGGGGCTTGAGCCCCTTGCGTTTTCCTCCCTCAAGATTGAAGCGCCCAGGAGGTGGGAACAGTTTGTTTTTTTCTGGGTCCTTCAGTTTTTTCAGACTGGCGAACGTTACCTCCGATTTCCGGGTGAGCAAGGCGTTCAGAACGGTGTTTCGTTGCGGGAACGTTAGCCTATGCGCCACTTCATTTTCATCAATCCATTTAAGATTGTTCAGTTCCTGGTAAACCCGAAAGTCGTGTCCGATGGGAGTGTCTAACCAGTGACGTTTTTCATCCGTATAGAATTCGCACCAGCCCCGTTCGACCGGCTTCAAGGGGAACTGGTCAAGAACTTTGGAGCGAATAGCTTCCCAATCGTCAGGGGTCAAAGCATGGTGAGACTCTTGTTCGTTACGAATAGCGGCCAGTTCCGCTTCGTAAAGGGAGCGGTCGGCATAGAAAGGATTTTCGCCCCGGAAACGAATGCCGAAGCGCTTCTCTCCAGCGGTTTCACGCGCGTTCTGTTCCTGAAAGGTTTCCCAGAGATACTGTCCGAGAGTCCGGCCTTTTAAGGTTTTGTGCAGTTCGTCTATCCGTTCCTTGAGCTTGCCGCCGTCGTCGTCGGAAGCCTCTTTCCGGTTGGATTTGTAGCCCCGGCGTTTTCCCAGATTTGCCAAGGCGCGCCCCAGTTCGAACGGCTCCAGTGGACGCTTAAGCGCCTCGGCTCTCAATCGGTAAGGGTTGAAGCGTTCTGGATCGCCGTTTTTCTTTTTTTGATTTCGGAAAAGGCGGTCCTTTTCCTCTTGTACTTTCGGGAGAAGGCCGGTTTTCGTGAGGATTTTTTTAAGCGACTTTTCCCGGTTATTTCCCCGGTCTCGGTTGCGTCGCATGCTTCGTGCTTCACGGCGCTGGACGGCGTTGCTGTCGCCGACCAATCCACTTGTCGTGATCTCCCGGCCTTCAGGGAAAATGCCAACGCCACCGTCAAGAGATTCCGTTATCCGCCATCTTGCGTTCTCGCCAGCGCCATCCTTTGCGACCTTGAACGCCCACCAGCCGATAGAGTTGGTTCCCAAATCAATCCCAAGCCGCCAATACATGGTGCCCCCCTTAAGAGTATTTTATCTGGTTGCATCATGAATGGTTGGATAGTATATTTCCAGCGCTTAGATCATCCGGGCTTGAGTGGCAGCCCGTTAACAAGACGAATGTCACAAGATTTGAAGGCTCGCTCCGGCGGGCCTTCTTTCGTTTTTGCGCTGTGCCCTGTCGTCGGACTGTTATTCGTAGGTGCAGAGGTAGGCCGTGTCGGTTGAAACCTTGACTTGGAATTTTTGGTTGGCTTCGATAATGAAAGACTGATTGGCCTCGTATGTCGTCCAGTCGGTTTCGCCGGGCAATTTGACGGTCAAGGCGCCGCTGACCACGGTCATGGTTTCCTTTTGACTGGTGCCGAACTCGTACTCGCCGCAGGCCATGACGCCGACGGTTGCTGGAAGGGTTGGGGTGTTGAAGGCGATCGATTTAACCTTGCCGTCGAAGTATTCGTTTACCGGGAACATCGTCTCTTGATTCCTGTTAGCTGTCTGAGGCGGTTGCCCAAGAAAAAGGGCGAGACACTTATAGTCCCGCCCGTCATCCTTAAGAAATGTATTTCTTATTTTTCTTTCGGCAGCAAGGTGGCGACCCAGGCGTCGTTGCCGCCTTGCCCGAGCGAGCCCGTCCATCCGCCCGCAATTACCTGGTTTTCCTTTGAAAGGGCGATGCTGGCCCCCTCGTCATGACCTTCTTCGCCATGGGAAACCTGCCAGGCGAATTTGCCCTTTTCGTCAAAACCGGCAATCCAGATATCGTTATCTTTCTTTGCCAAATCACCCACACGTCCAATCGCTAGGATGTTGCCGTTTGAGTCGATCTTGACGTCGGCGATTTCGAGCTGTTTTCCTTTTGTGAAAAAGCGTTCCGACCAAACCGGCTTGCCGGTGGCGTTGTCGAGTTTCATGATCAGGCTCCCGGCAGTATCGTCGTCCGCCTGAGCCTTTCCGGCCAAAATGGGATTTCCATCGGTTCCCATGGTTACGGCGTAGAGTCTTTCATGGGTGCCCGGCTGGGCGAGAGTGCTTTCCCAGATCACCTTGCCGTTCTGGTCGATTTTAAACGCCCAGGCGGCGTCGTTGTGGTCTTTTGTCGCTTTTGTCCAACCGCTTAGAATGAGCCCGTCCGAGCTTCGCGCCAGCCCGGTGACCCTGACGTCTTCTTTACGCTTGAGGGCGATGATCGCCATGAGGGCGCCTTTGGCGTCGAGGCGGGCGATCCAGGGGGCGTTGTTGCCCGGCTCCAACGCATCGGTCATGCCGACGACCGTCAGGCCGCCGTCCGGGGCGGCGACGAGATCAATCGCTTCGTCCGTATGTTCTTTGCCAAGCGTCGTTTCCCAAAGGACTTCGCCTTTCTTGTTGAGCCGTACGACCCAGCCGTCGGATCCTCCGTTGCCTTTGGACTCGGTTGTCCCGGCCATGGCGAAACCGCCATCGGGCATTTGAATAAGCGAGGAGGGCGTGTCGTCTTTTTTGCCGCCGATGGTTTCATCCCAAATCATGCCGCCGTTGGCGTCCAGGGTAAAAATCCAGGCGTCGGTTCCGCCGTTGCCGTTTTCGGTCGTTGCCGCGACGGCAAATCCGCCGTTTTCGAGTGCGATGACCGAAGCAACGGATTCGTTTTGGTTGCTACCGAATGTCTCGCTCCATGGCTTCATGTCGGAGTCCGCATAGGCTGGCGCGCAAAACGTGGCCGCAATCAAAGCGGAGGCCATCGTAAGTTTGAAACATGACGTCATGGAGTTCTCCCTAGGATATTCAATAGAGTTCTAATTATAGAGGCGTAGTTTGCCTTTTCGTGGATCAAAGAAACCACGAAGACGTCTGTTTTCCAAGACCTTATCGTAATAGGGAGGGGGATATTACCTTGAGCGATCCGGTCCTAGCGCAATGCGCGCCTTTGCCACCGCATCCGGGTTCGTCAGCATGGTGATTGATCGGATGCGATTGTTGAGTTTTAGGTCGAGCAGGATGAGGGCTGTCGAAATGTCGTTGCGTCTGATGACTATACAGGGGTGCGCCTTGATGTCGCTTAGGTCGACGATACCCGGGACGGCAATTTCCTTGTTGTCGCCGGCCATCGTGGAGAAGCGTGTCTTGAACTTGCTTAATACCGATGTCTTCCCGATGAGAGAGCCTTCGAGGTTCTGCTGAGCAAAGACAACCTGGTCGTCGAGCATTGTTTCGATCATGGCGATTGCTTGGCGATTAAAAGCGTCGCAAAACTCTCTGGAGGTTTTTACGGCGCCAGTCCGGTTTTTCATGTCAGCCCTCGATAAAAACGCCCATTCTACAGCTATTTCTAATCACGAAATATCGTCCATTATTTTCCAGACGGACTTCAATATCAACCGAAGGTGTTCTTCTCTCCGCTGGTACGCGTCACCCTTTACGGCTATTATTTTAACAAAACATTTGCAGCCATAATAAATGCGCGCAAAAGGCCTTCCGTAAGAAAGGGCCGGAATAAAAGAGGAGGGAATAGCCTCATGAGCCTGAAACTCGACAGTCTTAGCGTACACGTCGTTGAAGATAATCCATTTATGCGGTCGATCCTGAAAGGGATTTTGGCGACGCTCGGCGTTGGGTCGGTTATTGAGTCCGAAAGCGCCGAAGACGCCTTGGAACTTTTGGCCGGTAGTTCTACGCCGGACATTCTGCTTATCGATTGGATGATGCCGGGAATGGACGGAATTGAGTTGGTCCAGAAAATTCGCAACGACCCCGACAGTAAAGTGCCTTTCGTGCCGGTAATCATGCTTACCGCATTCTCCGAGTATGAGAATGTGGTGCAGGCAAGGGATGTCGGGGTCAATGAATTCCTGGCCAAGCCGGTGTCGGTCAAAGGGCTGGTCAGCCGGTTGGACGCGGTTATCAATAAGCCGCGTCTGTTTGTCCGGACCGAGCAATATTTTGGGCCATGCCGTCGGCGCAGGGATATGCCGTTTGATGGGGAAGACCGCAGAAAAGCAGCGGTTCTTTCGCTTGAAGTCGATGACGATGTGATGCCGCCAGGCCTCTTTGATGAACCAGTCGGCGAGACGCCGGGCGACGAAGCTGAAAGTGAGTGGACGGTCAACGAGTTTGAAAGCTAGGACTCAGATGGCGCTTTAGTGAAGCGTAACCCCTGACGGCGTCTCTTGGCTTTGTAATTCGGTCAACGTTTTAATGACCTGCTGCCAAAAGTCGCTAGAGTCTTTATCGCCGTCGAGCAAGGATTCGGCAAGCCATTGTTCGGCGTGCTCGGAAGCTGCGTCCCCGTATTGGTTAATGAGATGGGTGGCGGCTTTGTATGTTTCCGTCGTTTGCCCCATTGCTTCATCTATTCCTTACGGAGATCGGTTTTGATGATTTCGGTGAGGCTGACGCCAAGCCGGTCTTCCTGAACCGTGAGTTCGCCTCGGGCCACCAACTGATCGTTGACGTAAATTTCCACCGGCTCTCCGACTTTGTGGTCCAGCTCGACGACAGCGTTACTGCCCAGACGTAAAAGATTGCGGACTTGAATAGGAGACTTTCCCAGTACCGTTGAGACACGGACCGGAATGTCGTAGATGGCTTCGGGATTTTTGCCAGTGTTCATAAAATTAGGAAGGTCGAGTTCAACTTCATTCACGCTCAATTCCTCCTTAAACCGCCATGCTATACTGAAAGCCCTTAAAGGACCCTTACTTCGACTTCGCCAATAAAAGCAAGGCCGGACGGCAAAATTTTCCCTAAGTGTAACGAACTTTCCTAGCCAGCTTGTTTTTTCGTTCGATGAAACGAGTGATAGGCAAGAAAAATCAAGTGGTTACGGATTTGGCTTGTTTGGCGCGTTGTTTGCTTGTCCTTTTCCGCCTCTTGAGAGGGCAGAATTATGGGACAATAATTGGGAACCAAAATATGAAATCACAAAGATTCGCGACGGAGTTTTTTGCTCTTCTTTTTTTGTTTGGAGCTGGATACGCCACACTGTGGGCATTTTGATCCACCTCAAAACGACACGTGAAAGGCGCGCCGAATTTATTCCGGCGCGCCTTTTTTCTGCCTTTTCACCGGAGGAGAGAGGTTAGGCAGCGTTCTTTTTGTTCTCGATGGCTTTTGCTTGTCCCGTTTCAATCTTGATGGTTTTGGGCTTAAGCGCTTCGGGAATTTCCCGCTCAAGATCGACATGCAAAAGCCCGTTGGCGAGGTTGGCGCCTTTGACCTTGATGTGGTCGGCCAACTGGAAACGGCGCTCAAATGAACGTCCGGCGATACCGCGATGTAGGTAAACGGTATCTTTGTCTTGGTTTTGGGCTTTCCCGGTAATGGTCAGGGTGTTTTCTTTGGCGATAATATCGAGATCGTCTTCACCGAACCCGGCGACAGCCATGGAAATACGGTAGGCGTTTTCGCCGGTTGCCTCGATATTGTAAGGCGGGTAGGACGCCGCCGTTTCGTCGAAAGACGGTACCGAGTCGAGCAATTGTTGAATGCGGTCGAAACCGATGGTGGAACGGAAAAGGGGAGAAAAATCGTAGTTGCGCATGTCCATATTCTCCTTTGAGCAACATGGTTTGTCTGATGGACCGCCGCTTGGGCCGGTCGAGGCTAGGTTTTGTACGGAACAACCCTTCCATAGGCATTGTTCACTGCTGTCGAACTTCAGATAGTTGGGCGGAAAAAGGACGCAAGCCCCCAAAAACAAAAATTTTAAGTTTCCGTGGATGGCGACGAGGGAGGCTTGAATGGCGGTAGGTCGAACTCCGGTTCTTCATCAAACAGCTCTTCTGAGCCGTCGTCCGAGTCGCCTGTATCCTCTGTTTGTGCGTCTTCTTCGAGACTTTCATCGACTTGATCGCCATTTTGCGGTTCATCGTCGGAGGTGTTTTCCGGTTCTTGATTGGCATCCGTTTGAGCGGACTCAGAGGCATCGGGTTCGTGTTCAGTTTCTGAAGGCTGAGACTGTTCGCCGGATAGCTCATCCTTTTGTTCGGTATCGGCCATTTCGGCCTTGTAAGCCGCGACCTCATCTTCTTTCCAAACAACTTTAAAAAGGGAAATCGGCTCTTTGAACCCCTTCAGTTCCACCTGGCTGTGTTCCGTGAAGAAGAATTCGTTCGATCCTTGGCAAATAGCCTTGGTCGCTCCGGAGACGAAAATTTCGCCAGCATCGGCCTTGTCGCAAATCCGTGCCGACAACTGAACCGTCGTGCCGAATAGGTCGTTTTCCTCCATGATCAATTCGCCGGTGTTCAGTCCTATTCGGACTTTCAATGGGAATTCAGGATCCTCTTTGATGTGCTCCAGAATGTCTTTTTGAATATCGATGGTCGCCCGGATGGCCTCCGACCCGGAAGCGAACGACGCCATGATGCCGTCGCCGGTGTGTTTGATTTCCTTGCCGCTGTGCAGCGCCAAGGCCTCTCGGACAATTGTATTATGGGTTCGAACGACGGTTTGCGCTCCCTGATCTCCTAGGGTTTGCGTCATATCGGTTGACCCGACGATGTCGGTGAAAACAACGGTAATCGGTTCTTTTCCGCCTTGATCGTCCTTTCGCCTGTTCCATCGCTCAATGGCTGCCAGCAGACGGTCACCGGGAGGAGCCTGGACTTCGATCTTATCGATCATCGCCTGCCGTCCGGAACGGAAGATTTCCATATAGCGGCTATCTTCAACTAGGTAGGTGTCATATTTTTCGGCAAAGGTTTCCGCCATGCCTTTGCTTGTCCCCAGCACGGTTATTAGGTCGCGCAGTAAAGACGTAAAGCCTAAATGCGAAAGGTCGTTGCGTTCCTTGACGACCTCCGCCGCGCCAGCCAGGAATAGACAGATGCCGAACTTGTTGAATTTCTCCAGCGGAATTTTTTCATTCTTCAGGCGGTCAATGCCGGTGCTGAGGAAATTCATCAAATTCTGCTTGTGGTTAACGGCTTGGCCAGCCCCTCCAGCTGTTGCAAACCCGCTTCCAGAATGTGTTGAATAAGTTTGGTTTAATGCACTGTTCTGATTGACGCTCTGAGACAGAGTACCGTTTGACTGCTGAGATACTTGCTCGCTTGGGGGGGCGTCAGGGTTCTCTTCTTGATCTTCTGAATTTCTCTTGTCTTCATCGGTCAGAACGCCGCTGGGCGTCGTTTCCGGTGACGGCATGCCTTCAGATACGGATTTCCGGGATGGGGGGGGATCTTCGACGGTGCGCCGCATATCTTCCTTGGTGACAAAGGAATAGAACATGGTGGCGCAAGACAGAAGGAAACCGACGACAAACAAACCGAAAAGAACCGATCCGGCGGTTTCCTGCTTCATGATTCCCGAAAAGACGGGAAACTTCGTGAGAACCATTGAGCCGAAACCGGTGAAAAGCGCTGCCAAGACGACGCTCATAAGCACGATCAAAATGATCTTTGGTGCCAGGCCGATGCTTGGTTTCTTTGAGTTTTCTTCCCAAACCTCTTGATCGGTCTTTGCCTTCGATCCTGTCCCACCGGCTTTGCCATCGACCAAGGGATCGGACTTGCCGCCCCCAGGGAGAACGACTCCCCGAGCGACATTGGTTTTTTGCTTTTCCGGGATGACGACGCCGCGGCCCTTTTTAGGGTCGGCTAACTCTATTTGGCCCTTGGAATAACGGAATACCGTGGTTTCGGAACTTTCCCCCGTCTGCCTGTCGTACTTTTCCTTGATGACCTTGACGGCGGAAAGATGGCCGAGTTGAGACAACTCCTTGCCTTCTTTGACGGCAAGGTGCTTCTCTCTGTGGTCGAAGCGGGATTGTAAGGTCCAGCGTCCGTCCTGCAGATAATACACTTCGTAATTTATTTGGGGCGGTTGTTTCGCCATTTGCCCGTTCCCAGAGCGCCTTTTCCCTAAAAGCGTTCAACTACCATACGAAAAGACGAGCCGGAAGAATAGGGAAAAGCCGAAATCCTTTTCGCTTACAAAGACCTAGTGGTTTGAGTCTGACGAATGGTTCCCATTCGTCAGGGGTCAAAAACCACGAGATTTATAAGAGTCGTGGTGCGCAAGGCACAAAACGGAAAGGACTCTTCCGTTTTGTTCGCACCACTAGAGAAGTGTAGCGTGGAGAAGTGAACTACGCTTTAACGAAAAAAGGCGTCTCCATTTTGGGAGACGCCTTTTGAATATCGCCCGTTACGAGAACGGCTAAGCAACCAGCTGGATTAATCGGTCTTAAGACCGAAACCGCCAAAACGCTTGTTGAATTTGGCAAGCTGACCACCGCTATCAAGCAAGCGGTGAACGCCGGTCCAGGCAGGGTGCGACTTGGAATCGATATCCAATTTAATAGTGTCGCCCTCATTGCCCCAAGTGGAACGGGTCTTAAAGGTGCTGCCGTCCGTCATTACGACGGTAATCTCGTGATAGTCGGGATGAATATCTTTTTTCATCTTACTGCTCCGGAAACCAAGGCGCGTTGTATACTCTAGCGGTGTCTGCAGCGCAACCCTTGTTCCGTCTTTTTTTTGCTCACAAGCCATTTGATTGCTATATGCAGGATCAACCATTTGAACAGTTGAGGACGGAGATGGATACGAGCGCCTTTGAAAAATTGGCCACGAAAACGCTGGACGACATGATGGAAGCCATCGACGACCAGCTGGGGAATTTCCTCGATGTCGATTTAAACAGCGGAATTCTGACCGTTGAGCTGGATGACGGCGGGCAATACATCATCAACAAGCATGGTGCGAGCAGCCAAATTTGGATGTCTTCTCCGTTTAGCGGTGCGACCCATTACGATTTCGACGAATCCGCGGATGCTTGGGTTTCGACAAAAGGCGGCGAGCCGTTGAAGGAAGTTCTCTCTGCCGAGCTTTCAAAGGCGACGGGCGAGAACTTCGAGCTCTAGTGGTGCGAACAAAACGGAAGAGTCCTTTCCGTTTTGTGTCTTGCGCACCACGACTCTTATAAATCTAGTGGTTTGAGTCTGACGAATGGGAACCATTCGTCAGACTCAAACCACTAGTTGGCCGATTGCATGTTCTTGCGGCCCAGCTGGATGGCAAGAACGACCACAATCAGCATAACGATGGCCCCGCCGAAGTAGGGCCAGTCTTTTCCAAATATGGCAAACAAGTAGCCTGCCCAGGTCGGCCCCAAAACGCGGGCCATCGTTGAGGCCGAGCGTGTGATGCCGAGCATGCCGCCGCGTTCGTCTTCTCCGACGTTTTGCGATACGAGGCTGTTCAGCGACGGGTTTATGATCGAGAAACCGTAGGCCAGAATAACCATCGCGGCGATCAGTACCGGCAATTCGGTGGAAAAGGGGATGAGAGCGATCCCGGCGGCGAGAGCAAGTCCGCCTTGAACAATCAGATTCCGTTCGCCGAAACGTTTCGCCAAGCGGCCGATGATACCGCCTTGGATTGCCGCGCTGATGATGCCGACGAATGCAAAGAGGTAGCCGTTCTGCATTGGCCCCCAACCATATTGCCGTTCGGACCACATGGCGAAGGTTGCCTCCATACCGGCAAAAACGAAGGTCGAAAGAAAAGTAACGAGGATCAGGGAGCCCAGTACAGGTCGTGTTAGTCCTTCTACGAACAACGTCCATTGCCGTTTTTTGGGAAGGGCTGCGTTGCGTTGGCGGACCTCGTCTGAAAGCGATTCTTTCAGCATGATCAGCGCCATAAGGAAAGATAACGCGCTCAAAGCCGCTGCTGCGAATGCCGGAAGCTGGTAGTTGGCGGTTGCCGCATCCGGTCCCGCCAGAATACCGCCAATTGCAGGGCCGACGATAAAGCCAAGGCCGAAAGCCGCGCCAATGAGGCCCATGCCCTTGGCCCGGTTTTCCGTTGTCGTAATATCGGCGACATAGGCGAAAGCCGCGCCGATATTGCCGGCCATAAATCCGCCGAAAGCGCGGGCCAAAAAAAGCAGCCATAAACTATCTGCGAAACCCATGACCACGTAAGCAATGCTCGATCCGGCCAGGCTGAAAAGCAAGATCGGGCGTCTCCCGTAGCGGTCGCTCAAACGGCCGAGGAATGGCGCGGCAATAAACTGCGTTAACGAATAGGTCGCCATCAGGATGCCTACCGTATCGGGTGAGGCTTTGAAAAATTCCGCGTAAAACGGCAAAAGAGGGATGATGATCCCGAAGCCGATCAGATCGACAAGTACGATTAGGAACAGGATCAGCATAGGATGTGACTTAGGCCTTGGGACGGTTCTAAAGAGTTGGCGAAGTTATACGGAAGCCCGGGACGATGATCAAATGATTACGGATTAGCGCTGGGTTAGTTTGAGTTCGATACGGCGGTTTTTCGCCAAGGATTCGGGGCTTGATCCGTCTTCAAGCGGTTGGAATTCGCCAAAACCGGTCGCGGCGAGCCGTTCGGACGGGATGCCATTCTCCACTAGGTGACGGACGACTGAAATCGCCCGGGCGGAGGAAAGCTCCCAGTTGGACGGAAATTTGAGATTTTTGATGGGGACTTTATCCGTATGGCCGTCGACCCGGAGAATCCAGTTTACGTCCTTGGGGATTTTTCTGGAAATTTCCTGGAGCGTTTGGGCCAGGACGGTCAATTGCTGTTGCCCCTCTTTTCCCAAGTCGGCGGAACCGGTTTCAAAAAGCACTTCCGATTGGAAGACGAAGCGGTCGCCGACGATTTTAACGCCCTCTGTTCCGCCGAGAATTTCCCGAAGTTTGCCGAAGAATTCCGAACGGTAGCGGGCCAACTCCTGAACTTTCCCTGCCAAAGCGGCGTTTAACCGGCTGCCGAGATTGGCGATTTGGACCTTCTGCTGCCGGGCCAGTTCTTCCGATGCTTCTAGCGCTGCATTGAGGGCCGCCATCTGTTGGCGCAGAGAATTGAGTTGCTTGTTCAACAGGGCGACTTGGGCGCGCGCACTCTCTGAAAGCTCTTTTTCCTTGAGGAGGGACCCTTCGGTATCGTCCAGCTTTCCGGCCAGCTTGGCGATTTTGGCCTCCAGTTCCTCTCGCAGCGCTTCCAGGGCATTGATATCGCTGGTCAGCCGGTCGACGTCGCTTCGTTTCGATGCGAGTTCTTCTTTGGTCGCCGAGTTCTCCCTGGTCAGCGCAGCAACCTTGGCGGTCAAATCTTCGCGCTGCGTGACGGAACTTTGAAGTTGCGCCGAAAGTTGCGAGATATCGAGCCGCAGGTCCTTGTTGGCTTTCCGCTCCAGCGCCAAAAGATCGGCCAGCTCGCTGACTTGGCTTTGCAATCGGACCAAGGCTTCGTCGCGCCCCGACAACGCATTGCTCAAAAAGAACTGGGACAAGACGAAGATCAGCAAAACGAAGATCAAGACGAGGAGCAAGGTCGCCAGGGCGTCGACGAACCCGGGCCAGATATTGGTTTCGCGCCGGTTGCGGCGGGAAAGACTCGCCATCAGATTTTACCCGCCGCCCGGCCGTTGGTTGCCTTGGGCGGCAATGGTCCTGGCTAGCAGCTTGATTTCGCTGCGGATTTGACCGACCGCGTCGGTGCGACCTTTGGCAGCCTCCTCGACGAAACGGGCGAGATAAATATCCATGTTGCGGATATGGCTGCGGGTCGCGTCGTCAATCGCACCGCCGCTTTTTCCGCCTTGTTCGGCCAGCTTGCTCAAAACCGGTTTCAACTCGGCCTGATGTTCCGCCAATTTGACCAAAAGATTTTGCTCCGCTTTCATTTGATCGGTCAGGACGGAAAGTTTTTCGGTCAGGGCCATGGTATGGCGCGAAGACTGAATGCGCGCCTCTTCGCCTTGGGTCAGTGTTCGCTGCAGGTTTTCGAGACTTTCCGCGGTTTGTTCCAGCAGGGCCTGTACGTAAGCGGGAACCGACTGTTCGCCGTCGCCGCCAAAACCGCCGCTCGGTAGGTTGGTGAAGTTGGAAAGCCAGTCTTCAAGGTCGTTGTAAAACCGGTTCTGCGCCTGTCCGGCCTGGAGATCGAGAAATCCAAGAACCAGGGAACCCGCCAAGCCGAAAAGGGAAGAACTGAATGCGGTTCCCATACCGTCCAAGGGCGCTTCCAAACCTTCTTTGAGGTTTTGGAAGACGGCATTGATATCTCCGCCGGCAACCGAAAGGCTGCCGATCACATCGCTAATCGAGCTTACGGTCTCCAAGAGACCCCAGAAGGTCCCGAGAAGGCCAAGGAAAATCAGGAGTCCGATGGTGTAACGCGAAATGTCCCGGGATTCGTCGAGCCGCGATGCAATGCCGTCGAGCAGCGAGCGCATGGCAAGGGCGGAAAGTTTTAATGTACCGCGTTTGTCGCCGAGCATGGTCGCCATCGGGGCGAGCAGGCGGGGAGGCTTGGCTTGCGAAACGACCGGTTGGTTTTGTGAAAAGGATTCAATCCAGGCGGCTTCCGGATACAGCATGCCCACCTGACGGAAATTAAAAATAATGCCGAGGAGCAGAACGCCAAGGATGAGGCCGTTGAGCGGCGCGTTGGCGAGAAAGGCTTCCCTTAACGGAAGGAAGAGCAGCACCGCTACGCCCCCGACCGCGATCAGAAACAGGATCATCCGCGTAAGAAAACGTTGCGGTCGGGTCATTTTTTGCTGTCTCCCCCGGTTAAAAAGGTTTCTCTCCCCTTAGTTGCTATCGGTTGACGACCTTGAGATCGACCCGGTTGGGATCGCCTTCCGGTACCTTATCGCCGAGGGCGCGAACGTCGATACGCGTACTTTTGACCCCCTGACCGATCATGTAGGAGCGAACGGCGAGGGCTCTTGAGAGCGACAGCCTTCGAGCCTTGCTCGACGAGAGATTGTCGCCGCCGGCGTAAGCCAATACCTGGAGTCTCATTTCCGTCGAGCCTTTGATCTGCTCGGCCAGTTTATCGAGGATCGGTTTCGCCGAACCGGGGAGCTTACTCGTCGTGCCGCTGAAGGCGACTTGTTCGACGTCTCCACTTTCTACCGGCGCTTTCGGCGATACGGCGGCGACCTGAACCGGTTCCTTGACTGGCTCGGCTTCGGTCTCGGGCGTTTTTAGAGGCATCGGCACCTTCGGCGCTTCGACCTTTGCCACCTGCGGCGGCGGCGGAACCTCTTCGCTTGTCACCGGCGGTTTTTTGACGGCGGGCGGCGCGGGCGGCTCAAGCGGCTTCGCCTTTTGCGGTTCCGGTGCCGTATTTGTTGGTTCTGGAGTTTTGACCGCCGTTTGAACCGGTTTGGGTTTCGGTTCCGGCTCAATCGGCATCGGTGCGGCGACCTTGGGCGACGGCGTCAATTTGGGGGCGGGGGGCGTCGCGGTCGGGACCGGCGTTTTAGCGGCGGTTGCCGTCGGTTTTTTCAGCGGCGGCGGCGCCGTGAAGCTGGATCCGCTGTCCGCTTGGGCCTTCGTGGGCTTTTTGAGCGTAATAGCAGGGCTTTCGGTGGCTGCCGGCGGAGCGATAAATGTCGAATCAGGCATGCGTGAGCCCGGCATGATCAAACCGGTTTGCGGAGAAATTGGAAGACTTGTTCCCCGCGTCGTCGTTGCCGCCATCCCGCCGTCGTCGATGACGGAGAGATCGACCATGACGCCGGATGAGGCTGCGCCGTACTGCGCCCAGGCCGGAGCCCCTAATGAAACGGTGACGCCTATTCCCAGGGCCAGTAGACCCGCCCGGAGATTTTTGTATTCCTGCATAAACCCAAAGCCCCCTAGCTTCACAAACAACAGGTCTTACGAACCGTCGTTTTTACTGCGAGAAACCAAGATAGCCAAGCGTTGTCTAGGAAACAACAATGATCAATTTTTAAACGTTGGATCAGGCGGTTGTTTTTCCGGCTTTTTTAAGGATACGGCCCAGTTCGGCGTGAATCTGGTCGTTGGCGGCGAGGATGCTGCCCGACTCCAGCATGTTCCGTTTGCCGTCGATTTCGGTCACGAATCCACCGGCTTCCCTGACAAGGATGATGCCTGCTGCGATATCCCAGGGTTTCAAACCGGTTTCCCAAAAGCCGTCATAGCGTCCGGCGGCCACATAGGCCAGATCGAGCGATGCGGCGCCGAACCGGCGGATCCCTGCTGAAACGGCCATTACTGCTTCAGCTTCCCGGAGAAAGGTTTTGTGCCCCGTTCTTCCTT
>Ga0209475_10003389_pt1 | contig 14702 bp, 13 predicted proteins | sample tdDd471_FD_187128 | JGI IMG/M metagenome (GOLD analysis project Ga0209475, IMG submission 187128) | Marine sediment microbial communities from the Atlantic coast under amendment with organic carbon and nitrate - tdDd47.1 (SPAdes)... | ecosystem: Environmental > Aquatic > Marine > Coastal >... | reverse complement strand
TGCTCATTCGCCGGCGCTGGCTTCCTGTTCCCGGTGAAGTCCTGCTCGAGGTCGGAGACCGAGTCACTGCCGAATCCGTGGTGGCCCAAGCTCCAGGCCGCGGCATTCTTCACAATGTCAACGCCACGCGCATCCTGGATATTTTGCCCGAAGAAGTTCCCGGAGCCATGCTCAAGCAACCCGGTGACCCTGTGGAAACCGGCGAGCCCTTGGCGCGCACCCGTGGACTCCTGGGCATGTTCGCCACCCAGTGCCTGGCCCCGGTCTCCGGGATCGTGATGGCGGTGTCGTCCCACACCGGCCGTATCCTGCTGGAAGAGCCGGCCGAGCCCCTGGAGGTGCGGGCCTTCCTACCCGGGATCGTCAGTGCCATCGAGCCCACCCGGGGTGTGACCGTGTCGGGCTGGGCTGCCCGAGCCGCCGGTGTTTTCGGCGTCGGCGGTGAGCGCTGTGGACCCTTGTTGCCCATGGTCGGCCGTCCTGAATCTCCCCTGGATGCTGCCCAGATCGACAACCGGGTGGAGGGCAAGGTTCTGCTGGCCGGATCCATGATCACCGCCGCGGCCCTTCAGCGAGCGGGGCGCCATGGGGCGGCGGGATTGGTATGTGGCGGGATCGCCGATACTGAACTGGCCTCCTGGTTGGGGGAACCGCTGGTACTGGCTGACACCACAGGAATCGAGTCCCCACTGACCCTGGTGATCACCGGGGGTTTCGGGCGGGTGCCCATGGATCCGGACACCTTTGCGCTCCTGTCCGGTCATGCCGATGAACTGGTTTGCCTCACCGGGCATACCCGGGTCCGGGCGGGCGCCGAACGACCCGAGATCATCGTGCCGCTGGCCGTGGAACCCGATGCGGGAATGCCGGCCGAGATCGCGCCCCCTCTGGCCGTGGGCAGCCGGGTTCAACTGGTGCGGGCCCCATGGTTCGGTCACCGTGGCCGGATCGCGCGTTTGCCCGTGGACCTGGGCACGGTGGAGAGCGGCGCTCATTGCCTGGTCGCAGAAGTGGATCTGGATGGGGGCGGAACTCAGATGGTTCCTCGAGCCAACCTGGAGGTCTTGCAGGGACCTGAAGAGGAGGGGCGCGGATGAGTCTGTGGTTGAACGCTGAATCATGGAATCTGCTGATCGTGATCCTCGCCATGATGGCGGCCCTGATCTGGGGCGTGAGGCGAGCCATGGCCGGACACCGTCCTCGAGTGCGCCGGATCGCCGGGGTGGAGGCCATGGAAGAGGCTGTGGGCCGGGCGACCGAATTGGGGCGCCCCGTACTCTACGTGGCCGGCACTCAGGATCTGGACAACATCCAGACGGTGGCCAGCCTCGGAATTCTGGGGTCTGTGGGCACCATGACCGCTCGCCACGGCTGTGAACTGATCATGCCCACCGATCGTAGCCTGGTGCTCTCGGCCGCACGCGAGGTCTTGCGGGAGAGTTACACGGCGGTGGGTCGTCCCGATGCCTATTCCCCGGATATCGCCACCTACATCTCGGATGATCAATTCGGTTTTGCCGCCCGGGTCGACGGCATCATTTCGCGCAAGAAGCCCGCTGCTTGTTTCCTGCAGGGCGCGTTCTACGCCGAATCCCTGCTTCTGGCCGAAGCGGGTGCCCAGGCCGGTGCCGTCCAGGTCGCCGGGAGCGCCACCAGTCATCAACTGCCTTTCCTCATCGCCGCCTGTGATCATGTCCTGATTGGTGAGGAATTCTTCGCCGCCGAGGCCTATCTCTCCGAAGACCCCGTGAAGCTGGGCAGCCTGCAGGGGCAGGACCTGATCAAGAATGCCGTGGTGGTGACCCTGATCGGTACAGCCATGCTGGTCAGCCTCGCCGGGGCCCTGGACTGGCCGTGGCTCACGAGTTTCAAGGACGGCGTGCTGAGGTTGTTGAGGCCATGAGAAACGGAGTGCGAGCATGAAGCGCCTGGTGCCGCGCGTGATCACTTCAGCCGTGGGGATCCTGTTGATCCTCACCGCGTTCATCGCGCGCCCTGACGAGGCGGGGGAGGGACCCTGGCTGGTTCGTGCCTTTGCCTACATCGACCGCAACTTCTCGGTGTGGTTCAGCATCCTGGCCGTCTTCGCCTTCATCCTCGGTGGTGCCAGCCTGCTCAAGAGCCACCTGAGCAAGATCATGCAGCGCCGGCCCGACTGGCCCTACTCCGTGGTCACGCTGGTCTCGTTCCTGGCCGTGCTGGTCATCGGCCTGTTCAAGCTGGGCGGACCTCCTGGTTTGCAGGGCGAGGTCACCGATGCCAGCGCCTGGTTCATGGTCGTCTTCGAGGCTCTCTATGAGCCGCTCATGTCCACGCTCTATGCCATGCTCGCCTTCTTCGTGGCCTCGGCGGCGTACCGCGCATTCCGGCTGCGGTCCCTGGAAGCGACCGTCCTGCTGTTCGCGGCCTTCGTGGTGATGCTCGGGCGGACCCCACTGGGGACCTGGCTCAGCGATTTCCTGCCCAAGAGCTTGAATTTCCTGCGCATTGACACCATGAGCATGTGGATCATGCGGGTGCCCAATGTGGCCGGGCATCGAGCTGTGTTCATCGGGATCGCCGTGGGAGTGGCGGCCCTCACCTTGCGTGTCCTGCTGGGGCGGAGCAGCGCTGAGGGGGACCAGGCATGACGACACCCAAGATCCAGCCTGATTTCCTCATCCGTCTCGGCAACCTGGACCGTCGCTGGTTATACCTTCTGCTCCTGGTCTCCCTGTCCTTGACCCTGCTTTACAGCCCACTCTTTCCCGATACGCCATCGGCCTTCACGCGCCCGATTTTCCAGCGGATCGAGGAATTGTCCCCCGGACAGTCGATTCTGGTGTCCCTGGACTACAGCCCCGCTTCGGCACCCGAGATCGAGCCCATGGCCTTTGCCGTGACCAGGCATCTGCTGGTCCGAGGAATCCGACCGGTATATGTCACCCTCTGGCCCGAGGGCAATAACATGCTCCAGGAAATCCGGAGCCAGGTGATCGAGGTCGATTTCCCCGCGCTCGAGGAAGGGCGCGACTGGGCGGCCCTGGGATTCAAGTCGGGCGGACCTCTTCTGATCAACGCACTGCGACAGGATCTGTCGGCCATGTATACCGGCGATCTGCGGGGGGTTCCCCTGGATTCGTTGACGGCCCTCGGTGGAGCGAAGAAACTGGCCGACTTTCCCTTGATCATTGCTTTTTCCGGCGGGACGCCGGGCCTCAAGGAGTGGATCCTGTATGGCGGCGACCCCACGGGCACGCCGGTGGCCGGAGGCTGCACGGGAATCGGAACTCCCGAGTTCCTGGCCTATTTCCCCGTGCAATTGATGGGGCTTCTCGGCGGACTGAAGGGGGCCAGCGAATACGAATCGGCCCTGGCAGCTCGCTATCCCCAGCGGGACTTTCCGCGACGGGCCGGTCGTCGCATGGGGCCCCAGACGGTTGCCCACGTCATCGTGTTGCTCTTCCTGGTCCTGGGTAACCTGTCATACCTGCGTCGTCGGTCGACGACCTCGGGGCCTTCCACGCCAGCATCAGGGGGGACACGATGAGCACGCACATCGAGGTCTGGATTGGTGCGGCCCTCACCTTGATGGTGTTGAGCTTTCTCTGGCGGGATAATCCGTTCTATAAATTCGCCGAGCATCTGTTCGTGGGCGTGTCGGCCGGGTACTGGATGGTCATGGGCTTCTGGTCTACCCTGTGGCCCAACGGCATCGTGAAGCTGGTGCCGGCTGCAGCCAGGGTCACTGATCCCGGGGCCGAACTGCCTCCACAGGAACCGTTGGTGATCATCCCCTTGATGCTCGGTTGCATCATGCTTCTCCGGCTCTGGCCCCGGTTGTCGTGGTTGGCCCGTTGGCCCACCGCGTTCGCCGTGGGGACCACCCTCGGCTATAATCTGGTTCGCGTGGTGAGGTCGGATTTCCTGGCCCAGATCCATGCCACGGTGGCGCCGGGAGTTCTCCTCGCCTCTTCCACTGGCGGAATTGATTGGGTGGCCTCGGTGAATCAGTGGTTGATTCTGCTCGGCACGGCCTGCGGCCTGATTTACTTCACCTACACACGTCGTGGGCGTGGTCTCCGCAATGGTCCGGCCCGAGCTGGGCTCCTGATTCTCATGGTCGCCTTCGGAGCCAGTTTCGCCTACGCCGTGATGGGCCGGGTGGCTGTCCTGGTCAGCCGCTTGCACTTCCTGCTGGGGGAGTGGCTCGGCCTGGTTTGATCCCCATCGGCGAGGGTCTTGATTTCGAAGGCCGGTGGCGCTAGAATTGTGCACCCGATTTAGGGTATGATCATGACTGCATCAATTCCGATCCGATGCCAGATTTCGATGGACAATACAATCCTGATCCGCTGTCCCTGGAGAGCTTCCATGACCCCCGACCTGCCCGGCCTCGTTCAGCAAATCGCCCACTTCGAGTCTCGCCTCCAGGCCGATCCGACTTCGCGTGTTTTTGTCCCCCTGGCCGACCTCTACCGGCGCACCGGTCGTCTTTCCGAGGGCCGCCGAATTCTGGAACGTGGACTTCATGAGCACCCGCGCTTCATCACCGCCTGGGCGGCTCTGGGACTCGTACTCACCGAGATGGGGGAGTCAGGCGACGCGCGTCGTGCCTTGCAGACCGTGATCCAGGCCGATCCCGAGAACACCCTGGCCCTTCGCCTGCTGGGGCGCGATGCTGCCGACCGCGGCGACTGGGAACTGGCCCGTGATCTGGGCGAACGCCTCCTGCGCCTCGAGCCCGAAGATGGCACGGTGCGCGAAGCTCTCCGCGAAGCACGCCGCCGGCTGGATGCGACTTCCATGGCCAACAAGATACCCGTGGCCGAGCCCGAACCCATGCCGGCCATCATCAGCCCTAAGCCGTCCGCCAAGGCCGGCCAGGCCTCAGCCAGCCCTGTGATGGGCTTCGAGACCGCGACCCTGGCCGAGCTGTACCTGAGGCAAGGGCATTCGGGAAAGGCTCGTGCCATCCTCCAGAGGATCCTGGCCAACAACCCGGAGCATCCTGAAGCTCTGGCCGTGCTGGCGCGTACAGAATCCGGAGAGTCCAAGCCCGAGGCCCCGCCTGCGGTTGCTCCCCGAGCGGCTGCCGAGAATTCTTCGCTCATCAATCAAGATGAGAACGTGCCGTCCCAGGTCATGGGTGGTGGCGATGATCTCGACCGTTTCCGTGCCTGGCTCGATGCCTCGGACGGAAGCAGTCAGACCCGAGGTTGATTCAACCCCAAGCTGAGTTATTGCCGGGACCGACGCGGGGCGTTATTCTTGAACGTCCTTCATTACACATGAACCAGAGTTGATGTTCAGAAAGAGAGACTACCGTGGCGGATACCAGCGATTTCCGAACCGGGTTCACCATGCGTCACCGGAATGACCTCTGGAGCATCATGGATTTTCAGCACGTCAAGCCCGGCAAGGGACCGGCCTTTGTCCGGACCAAGCTCAAGGGTGTGACTTCGGGCAAGGTGGTGGAAATAACCTTCCGCGCCGGTGAGAAGGTGGAGGAAGTCCGTCTGGAGCGGCGTGACTACCAGTACCTCTACAACAACGGCGAGATGTACACCTTCATGAACACGGAGACCTACGAGCAGGTCGAACTTCCCAAGGACTCCCTTGGCGATCTGCCGCTGTACGTGAAGGAGAGCGATATCTGCAGCGTGCTGCTCTTCGAGGAGAAGCCGCTCACCGTCGAGCCCCCGTTGACCGTGGAGCTGGCCGTGACCCAGACTGATCCCGGGTTCAAGGGCGACACCGCCCAGGGCGGTACCAAGCCCGCTACCCTGGAGACGGGCCTCGTGGTCAATGTTCCCTTGTTCATCGAGGAAGGCACGATGCTGAAGATCGACACCCGCACCGGGAAGTATCTGGGCCGGGTCTGATCATCCGAGGTGACTTCATGTATGGGCGACCTGCCGGCCGGCAGGTCGTCTTTGTTTTGTACCAGGAGGGCTGCGGGCATTCTCCTGGGGAAATCAGTGGCGAGGAGAACCCAAATGGGTGATCATGAGCGCGTTGTAAGGACATGGAAAGGTCTAGCCCGGAGGTTGAAATGGACATCAAGAAGATCCGGCAACTGGTGGACATGGTCGCCAAGAGTGGGATTGCCGAGCTCGAGGTCGAGGATGAGGGCCTGAGCGTACGGATTCGGGGTGCCGTGGATGCCATGGGGAATGCCGGATCGCCCGTGTCCGTGGCGGTGGCGCCCTCGATGGTTGCGCCGCAGGCCGCCATGCCGGCCTTGCCGGACCAGCTTGCTGCCGCGCCGGCCAACTCGAATCTTCGCGAGGTCAAGTCCCCCATCGTGGGCACCTTCTACGGTTCTCCCGATCCCGACTCGCCGGCCTTCGTCGAGGTCGGTCAACAGATCGTGGCTGGACAGACGCTTTGCATCGTCGAGGCCATGAAGGTGATGAACGAGATCGAGGCCGAGTTTGGCGGGACGGTCAGGGAGATCTGCCTGGAGAATGGTCAGCCGGTGGAGGCCGAGGGCGTGCTGTTCCGTGTCGACCCCGCCTGAGTTCAGCCGGACTCAAGTTTGAGGCTGGTCGGCCGATGATGGTCGTAGAGTTTCGATTCCCCATGGGGGATCTGTGGCGTTTACGACCGTCAAGGAGTCGAGGCCGTGTCTCTGGACATCAAGCGCATCCTCAAGGAAATGATCACCCGTGGCAGCAGCGATCTCCATCTGAAGGTCGCCTCGCCGCCCATCCTGCGGATCAACGGTGGGCTGGTCATGCTCGACATGCCGGCGCCCACGGTCCAGGACATGGTGGCCGTGGCCCAGCAGATTCTCACGCCCTCCCAGCGTGAGCAATTCGAGAAGACCCGCGAGATCGATTTCGCCTTCGGAGTGCCGGGCATTGCCCGTTTCCGGGCGAACTTCTATGTCCAGCGGGGAAGCATCGCCATGGTCTTCCGGCATGTGCCGGTGGAGATCAAGACCCTGGAGGACCTGGGGCTGCCGCCGGTGCTCAGGGATCTGGCGCGCAAACCTCGGGGACTGATCCTGGTCACCGGGACGGTCGGCTCGGGTAAGAGCACCACGCTGGCCAGCCTGGTGGATATCATCAACACCGAGTGCTCGAGCCATGTGATCACCATCGAGGATCCCATCGAGTTCCTGCACAAGGACAAGAAAAGCATCGTTAGTCAGCGCGAAGTCGGCGCGGATACAGGCAGTTACGAGGAGGCCCTGAAGTATATCCTCAGGCAGGATCCCGACTGCATCCTCATTGGTGAGATCCGGGATGCCGACTCCATGAAGGTGGCCCTGACCGCCGCCGACACCGGCCATCTCGTGCTCAGCACCATGCATACCATCGATGCGACCCAGACCATCAGCCGGATCATCAGCTTCTTCCCGCCCCATCAGCATCAGGAGATCCGATACCTGCTCTCGTCGACCCTGCAGTCGGTGATCTCTCAGCGTCTGGTGGCCGACGCCAACGGTCAGAATCGCTTCGCCGCCGTGGAAGTGATGATCGCCACCAGCTCGATCCGCGAGTATATCCGGGATCCCGAGAAGACCGTGATGATTCGCCAGGCGATCCAGGAAGGTTTCGTCCAGTACCAGATGCAGACCTTCGATCAGTCCCTGATGCAGCTCTATAAGCAGAACAAGATCAGCCTCGAGGGCGCCATGCATGCCTCGAGCAACCCCCATGAATTCCAGCTGCGCATCAAGGGCATCCAGGCCAGCTCGGACACCACCTGGGAACGGTTTGAACAGAGTGACGAGGGCGCTCCGGCCGGGATACCAGAGGGACTTCAGTAGCAGATTCTCTCATCTCAGAGCAAAAAAGGCGGGACTTTGACCGGTCCCGCCCTTGCCGTTTGTCCCTATCTCGCCGATTCTGATCGGCGAGCACCAGTCTGCCCTGGACTGGCCCCGAACCCGAGATGGACGGTTGTCTCCATGTTCAAGAAGATCCTCATCTGCAATCGTGGAGAGATCGCCCTTCGTGTGATGCGCACCTGCAAGGAGCTCGGGATCGAGTGCGTGGCCGTGCACGCCGAGGCCGACAAGGACTCGCTCCACGTCAAGTATGCCGACGAATCGGTCTGCGTGGGCAAGACCAGCAGTGCCGAGAGTTACCTCAAGGTCTCCAACCTCATCGCGGCGGCGGAGATCACCGGGGCCGAGGCCATTCATCCCGGCTACGGCTTCCTGGCCGAGAATGCCGATTTCGCCGAGACCGTCATGGAGAGCGGGTTCACCTGGATCGGTCCGGCGCCGGAGACCATTCGCAACATGGGCGACAAGGCCACGGCCCGGGCCATGGCCGACAAGGCCGGGGTGCCCACCGTTCCGGGGACCGGTCTGCTGGATTCGGTGGAGGAAGCCCTCGAGGCTGCGGAGAAGATTGGTTATCCCGTGCTGCTCAAGGCGACGGCCGGCGGCGGAGGCAAGGGGATGCGTCCGGCGGGCGATCCCGACGAGCTGCGCCAGGCCTACACCACGGCCGGTGCCGAGGCCAAGGCGGCCTTCGGCAATGGCAGCATGTACATGGAGAAGTACCTGGCGCGACCGCGCCATGTGGAGATCCAGGTGATCGCCGACGGTCACGGCAACGTGGTTCACCTGGGCGAGCGTGATTGTTCCGTGCAGCGACGTCACCAGAAACTCATCGAAGAGGCGCCTTCGCCCGCCGTGTCCCCGGAATTGCGGGAGAACATGGGCCGCGACGCCGTGGCGCTGGCCCGGCAGGTGGATTACCGCTCGGCGGGAACCGTGGAGTTCCTCCTCGACACCGACGGTTCGTACTACTTCATGGAGATGAATACCCGCATCCAGGTGGAGCATCCGGTGACCGAACTCGTCACCGGGGTCGACCTGATCCGGGAGCAGTTGCTGGTGGCCGCCGGCGAACCACTGGATTTTCGTCAGGAAGACGTCACCGTCACCGGTTGCGCCATCGAATGTCGGGTCAATGCCGAGGACCCGGCCCGGGATTTCCTGCCTCAACCAGGTACTGTGCGCGACTATCATGCCCCGGGCGGCCTGGGAGTGAGGGTGGATTCTCACCTTTACACGGGCTATGCCGTGCCACCATACTACGACTCTCTATTGGCCAAGATCATCGTACACGGCCGCGACCGCACGGAGGCGATCGCCCGCATGGTTCGCGCACTCGAGGAGTCTGTCTTCGAGGGCGTGCCCACGAGCATCCCCTTCCACATCGCGGTGTTGAATCATCCCGTGTTTCGGAGTGGGCAGGTGACGACCCGCTTCTACGAGGATCACGGCGCCCAGTTGTTGGAGGCGATGCATGTCCGGGCGCAAGCGCAAGAAGCGTAGTCGAGCGGCGGGTTCGGCCTGGTGGGAATCACCATGGCTGGCCGGTCTATTTCTGGTGGCGTTGGCGGTCTATCTCGGACTGGCTCTCACGGGTCCGGCGGTTCCCTGGTGGACCGTCCTCGATGGTGCCGCCCTCGAGAATCCCCTGGATTTCGACAACCCCGGCGGACCGGTGGGCTCGGTGCTGGCCTTCGTGCTCCACGTGTCCTTTGGCGCGGCCTGGGCCTGGTTCGTACCCTTGATCCTCATCGTGGCCGGTCTCGGCGCGGTCCTCAAGAAGACCTCTGGTGTGCCCTGGTTGCTGGCCCGAGCGGTTCCCACCTGGCTGGCCTCGGCCGCCTGGATGGGATTGCCCGGCTGGCCCTGGGGCGATGCCTGGTCCTCACGGCTGGCGGGACTGCCCTGTGCCTGGTTGGCTCGCGGGGCGGCGGAACTGGTGGGCCTCTGGGGCGGCCGGTTGTTCCTGACGCTGATCCTGCTGGTGGTTCTGCTCCTGGTGTTGAAGCCCTGGCTCGGCCAGATCTGGCGCGTCCTTCGTCCCATGCTCATGGTGATCTGGGTGCCCTTGCGCTGGCTGGGTAAGAATCTGGGGCTGGCCCTGGTCGACCTCGGTCGAGGCATCTGGGGACTGATCGTCTCGCTGTTCAAGCGCAAGCCTCGTCCCAAGAAATCCGCCCAGGCCAGGAAGCGGAAGACGAGCCGGTCCAAGGCGGCCAAGGAGCCGGAAGAGGACGAGTACGAGGACGAGGAGTTTGAAGATGAGGAACCGGCGCCCAAGGAGCGGCGCGTGCACTGGCCCGAGGAACCCGAAGAATTGCCCAAGCCGGCGGTGTCGGCCAAGAAGAGTGTGGATGACGAATTCGGCGTGCACCCGGCCCCGGCGCCATCCGGACCGGTGGATCTGCCCGGTGTCGAACTGCTGGCCGAGCCGCCCGCCGAGGCTCCCGAACTCAGTCCCCAGGAGCTGGACGCCAATGCGGATCTCCTGGAGGAGACCTTGCGCTCCTTCGGGGTCCAGGGTGAAGTGAAGGATGTCCGGCCCGGGCCCGTGGTCACCACCTACGAGTATCAGCCTGCTTCCGGGGTGAAGGTGTCGCAGATCGTTCAACGCGCCGACGACCTCTCCCTGGCCATGCGGGCACGCAGCCTGCGCATGGAGGCGCCCATTCCCGGCAAGGCCGCCGTGGGCATCGAGATTCCCAACAGCCTGGCTCAGCTTGTGTCGTTGCGCGAAGTCGTGCAGCAGGAGAAGGGCAAGAGCAAGAAACCCCTCACCGTGACCCTGGGCAAGGACGTGGTGGGCCAGGCCGTGAGCATCGATCTGGCCGAGCAGCCCCACCTGTTGGTGGCCGGCAGCACGGGCAGCGGCAAGTCCGTCTGCCTCAACGCCATGATCACCAACCTGCTGCTGACCAATACGCCGGCCACGCTGAGACTGCTCCTCATCGATCCCAAGATGCTGGAAATGAACGTCTACAATGGGATTCCGCACCTGCTCCTGCCGGTGGTCACCGACCCCAAGGAAGCGCTGCGGGCCATGAACTGGCTGGTGGCCCAGATGGACCAGCGTTACCGCGACCTCTCCAAGCACTCGGTGCGGAACATCGAGCAGTACAACAACAAGGTCGAGCGCGGGGAGATCCTGGACCGCGAGGGCAACCCGGTCACCGAGCCCATGCCCTATTACGTGACCATCGTGGACGAGCTGGCCGACCTCATGGTGCAACTCGGACAGGATTTCGAGATCCCGGTGACGCGCATCGCTCAGAAGGCCCGGGCCGTGGGCCTGCACCTGGTGCTGGCGACCCAGCGCCCCTCGGTGGACGTGCTCACGGGTGTGATCAAGGCCAATATCCCTTGTCGCATTGCCTTCCGGGTGATCCAGCGCAACGACTCACGCACGGTCCTCGACCAGAACGGCGCCGAGCAGCTACTCGGTCGGGGCGACATGCTCTACCTCATGCCCGGGCGGGCCCAGCCCATCCGGGTGCACGGCGCCTTCGTGGACGTGCCCGAATGCGAGGCCGTGGTGGAACACTGGAAGCAGTATGCCGGGGTGGCCGAGGAGATCAGCCTCACCGCCGGCGGCACCGGTGGCACCGGCGTGCATTCCGGCGATGACGAGCTCTTCAACGATGCAGTCAAGATCGTCGTGCTGCACGAGTCGGGGTCCACGAGCCTGCTGCAGCGGCGACTGCGCATCGGATACACCCGTGCCGGTCGTCTGATGGATATGATGGAAGAGGCCGGGATCGTCGGCCCGTTCACGGGTAGCAAGGCCCGGGACGTGCTGGTCAAAACCGGCGACTTGCCCGACCTTTTCGGGGAAGAGATGGAAGAGTAGACCCCAACGACCGTCCCCGGGCGGTCGATCGCGAGGATAGATCATGAGCCACGCCAAGAGCGTGTACTGCCATACGCTGGGTTGCGACAAGAACCTGGTGGATTCCGAGGCCCTGCTGGGCAAGTTCAACATGCACGGCGTGAAGGTGGCGCCCGATCTCGAGTCGGCCGACATCTGGGTGCTCAACACCTGTGGCTTCATCGAAGCCGCCCGACGTGACAGCGAAGAAGCCATCGAGGCCCTCTGCCAGGACAAGGGTGACCGGACCCTGGTCATCACCGGCTGCCTGGCCCAGGAGCACGGCGAACAGATCCAGCGCGACCACCCCGAGGTGGATGTGGTCGGCGGCGTGGGCGAGTTCGACCGGGTGGTCTCGGCCGCCCTGGCGGGCTTCGCCGACTGGTTGGCCGTGCCGGCCCTCGAAGCGCGTTACGAGGGCCTGGTCAAACGACCGCTGCTGACGCCCGACCATGTGGCATTCGTCAAGATCGGCGAGGGCTGCAACCAGAAGTGTACCTTCTGCCGCATTCCTCTGATCAGGGGCACGCTGCGCAGCCGCCCGGTGGACGAAATCGTCACCGAGGTCAACGGCCTGGTGGATCAAGGTGTCCGGGAAATTCAGCTGGTCAGCCAGAACACCAGTGATTTCGGCCGCGGTACCGGCGAGGACCTCGAGGAGTTGGTGACCAAGCTGGGCGCCATCGAGGAACTCAAGCGGATGCGGCTGCTCTATCTCTATGCCGGCATGTTCCCGGTGGAGCGGGCCCTGCACATCCTGGAACTGCCCAAGGTCGTGCCCTATCTGGATCTACCGTTCCAGCACGCCTCGCCACGGATCCTCAAGGCCATGAAACGGCCTGGTGACCCGGTGAAGGCTGCCCATTTCTTCAAGACCCTGCGTCAGGAGCGGCCGGACCTCGTGCTGCGTTCCACGGCCCTGGTGGGCTTCCCCGGCGAGGAAGAGGAAGATCTGGAGCAGCTCCTCGATTTCCTGGCTGACGTCAAATTTGACCACCTCGGGACCTACCGTTATTCTCCGGAGATCGGCACGCCGGCCGCCACCATGGCCAACCGGCCCGGTGATGCGGATGTGGCCGACCGTGAGGCCCGGGTAATGGACCTGCAGACCGAGATTTCCGGGCAACGCATGGGCGCTCGGCTTGATCAGCGGTTCGAGGTGGTTGTCGACGAGGTCCTCAGTCCCGATGATCTGGATGACTCGGCCAGGATGAACGAGCTGTCGTCGGCTCTCCAGGAGGGAGTCTGGCGGAGCAAGGATGATCAAGAGCGGGCCCTGGCGCTGGCCAAGGGACGCGGCGGTCTAGCTGTTGGCCGCAGCGAGCATTTCGGGTACGATCTTGATGGTGTGGTCGTCTTGCCTGGAACACCTGACCTCGTGCCGGGTACATGGTGCGAGGCTGTCTTCACCGGGGTGACGCCTTGGGACGTCTGGGCCGAACCAGCCCAGTAATCGCCTGAAAGAGGAAACTGCATGAAGCTGCATCAGACATCGGCTGTCCTCGTCTTTGCCGGCCTCTTGATCTTGGTCGGGGCCGCCCTGGCCGTGGAAGATGAGAGTCCGCCGCCGGCCGCTCCCAATGTGGTCTTCGCCATGGAAGGGCCCGACACCCTGCGGACCAATCTGGTCCTGGCCGAAGCACTGATGGGTGAAGCGCTGGCCGTGATGCAGGAAGAACTGCCTCCGCCACCGGCCGTGGTGGTTCTGGTTCCCCATTCCAGTGATCAGGCCGTGCGGCTCTTGACCACCGTGGCGACCCATCAGTTGATGGCCGCGGGTTATGCCATTCACGTGGACAATGTGCCCGGGGGAACCGATGGCCCGGTCTACGAGTTGCAGTACCGCGTCAGCAATCTGCAGCTGTCCTATCCGGACAACGGCCGGCGCTACCTCTTCTGGCAGAGCTGGTTCGACCGGGAGATGACCCTGGCGGCCGAGATGACCCTGGTGAATGCGGGCAGTGGCGAGATCCTCAGCAGCAGACGGCTGAAGCGCAGCTTCCAGGACCGGATTCCGGCCAAGTATTTCGACGCCGTGGAATCGCCCGAGTACACCTTCACCAAAGCCGAACCCCAGGGGGGCGGCTGGTCGCGGCGTCTTGAGGAGATCGTGGTGCTTGGCACGCTGGTCGCCCTGGTGGCCATCTACTTTGCGAACACTGAATGACCCCGATACACGAGGACCCCGACATTGATTGTCGGCGGGAGGATCCATTGACAGGACACCGAGAAAACCGTGGCCAGTGGGCCGGCATCTGGCTGCTTGCTCTGGGCGCGGTGACGCTGATCAGCATGGTCGCGGGTTGTGGGACCAGCAATCCCCACGCACTGGGAACATACGAGCGTGGCGCCTACTGGGTTGAAGCGGGGCGTTATCAGGACGCGGCCGATGCCTTCGAGATCTTCGTCCGCCAGCATCCCACGGACTCCCTTGCGGTCCTGGCCCAGTTCGAGAAGTCTCGCGCGTACATGGCCATCAAGGAATATCCTCTGGCTGCCGTGGAGCTTCAGATCCTGGCCCAGGACTATCCTGTCAGCCCTCTGGTCGAGGACGCCATGTTCTACGAGGGCGAGTGCTACTATTTCCAGGTCGGCCGCATCGAGCGTGATGTGACCCCGGCCTACGAGGCCCGGATCCACTGGCTCGAGTTTTCTCGCCAGTATCCCACCAGCAAGTACATGCCTCAGGTTCGCCACTACATGCAGGAAATCGCCGACCTCATGGTGGAGAAGAGCCTGCGGGCGGTGAAGGTCTACCAGCAGCTCCGGCGCTGGCAGGCGGCGGCCATCACCCTGGAGCGCGTCCTGGAAGAGGAACCGGCCAGCAACATCCTCGACGAGGTCATGTGGCTGCGGGCCGAGGCCGCCAAGCGTCTCGAGGAACCTGAGATGGCCAAGATGATGTACCAGCGCCTGATCAACGAGTACCCCGACAGCCGGTACCATGAGGCTGCACGCCAGGAACTCGGTGTCTTGATGTCCCTCGACGACGACGACGAGTGGCCATGATCCGCGCCCTCTACGGAGGGAGTTTCGATCCCATCCACGCCGGGCACG
>Ga0209475_10003388_pt1 | contig 14707 bp, 11 predicted proteins | sample tdDd471_FD_187128 | JGI IMG/M metagenome (GOLD analysis project Ga0209475, IMG submission 187128) | Marine sediment microbial communities from the Atlantic coast under amendment with organic carbon and nitrate - tdDd47.1 (SPAdes)... | ecosystem: Environmental > Aquatic > Marine > Coastal >... | reverse complement strand
GGCCGACACGATCTTCAAGCCGCGCAACCTGGAATACAAGATCCAGTTCCCCGGCCCGACCGGGACCAACGCGGTCGAAACGGCGATGAAGCTGGCCCGCATGGTCAAGCGGCGCTCGAACATCGTGGCCTTCACCAACGGCTATCACGGCCTGACCATGGGCTCGCTCGCGGTGACCGGAAACAGCTTCTACCGCGACGAATCCTACGGGTTGCGGGCGAACACCGACTTCATGCCCTATGACGGCTATTTCGGCCCCGACATCGACACCATCGATTATTTCCGGCGGTTCCTGGAAGACCCGTCCAGCGGCGTCGACCTGCCGGCCGCCGTCATCGTCGAAACGGTCCAGGGCGAGGGCGGCATCAATGTCGCCAGCGATTCATGGCTGCGGCGGCTGGAAAGCCTGTGCCGGGAATTCGACATGCTGATGATCGTCGACGACATCCAGATGGGCAATGGGCGGACCGGCCCGTTCTTCAGCTTCGAGCGCGCCGGCCTGACCCCCGACCTGGTCACCGTTTCCAAGGCGATCGGCGCCGGCCTGCCGCTGTCGTTGCTGTTGTTGCGGCCGGAGCTGGATCAGTGGCAGCCGGGCGAGCATACGGGGACCTTCCGGGGCAACAACCTGGCCTTCGTCGCGGCCGCCAAGGCGCTGGAATACTGGCAGAACACGGATCTGCAGGACGCCGTCGTCGCCAAGGGCGAGACCATCGAGCGCGAACTGCGGAGATTGGTCGAGAAGTACGACGAGGAGAATCTTTCGGTGCGCGGCGTCGGCATGGTCTGGGGCCTGGACTTCCACATGGACGGGCGTGCGTCCGAGGTCGCGGAAGCGGCGTTCAAGCGCGGCCTGGTGCTGGAAACGTCGGGCGCCACGGCCAGCGTCCTCAAATTCCTGCCGCCCCTGGTCATCGAGGAGGAGCTTCTCATGGAGGGGCTGGACATCGTCGACAACGCGATCGGCGACGTGGTCGCCAAACGCAAGCGAATCCATGCCGGAGGCCTACGATGATTGTCACGACCTTGGGCGACATCATCGGCACCGAGCGCGACGTCCGAGCCGAGAACAACAACTGGGTCAGCCGCCGCTTCCTTCTGCGCCGGGACGGGGTGGGTTTCTCGCTGAACGAGACCACCATCTTCGCCGGGACGGAGACGCTGATCTGGTACAAGAACCATATCGAAGCCGTCTATTGCGTCGGCGGTCGGGGCGAGATCGAGGACCTGACCACCGGCACCGTCCATCCGATCGCCGACGGGACGATGTACGCGCTGACCGGCCATGAAAAGCACCATCTCCGCGCCTTCGAGGATATGCGCATGATCTGCGTGTTCAATCCGCCGCTGACCGGCGCCGAAGATCACGACGCCGAAGGCACGTACCCGCTGATGGAGGAAGACGACTAAACCCATGCGACCCGCCGTTTCGACCCCGTCCGAGGACCCCTACCCCACCCGCGGCGCGCGCGAGAGGATACAGCCCCGGCGGGACCCTGTGGTGTATGGCGTCGGGGCCGGAACCGGCCCCCGCAGCCTGACCCCCGGCCAGGTCGCGACCTTCGAGAAGGACGGGTTCGTCGTTATTCCCGACGCCTTCTCGGAGCCGGAAGTCCAGGCGATGCGCGCCGAGGTCCGGCGTCTCGCCCGCGACGATTCCTTGCGCGGTCGGGAAGAATTCATCAAGGAGCCGGACAGCGACGCGCTGCGGACGCTGTTCAATCCCCATCGGTTCAGCGGCCTGTTCGACCGCGCATCGCGGGACCGGCGCTTCCTCGACCCCGTCACCCAACTCCTGGGAGACCGGGTTTATATCCTGCAAGGGCGGATCAACGTTAAGCCGGCATTGTCGGGCAAGGCCTTTCCCTGGCATTCGGACTTCGAAACCTGGCACGCGGAGGACGGGCTGCCCCGCATGCGCGTCCTCAGCGGCTGGGTCATGCTGACCGACAACACGCCGTTCAACGGCCCCTTGTTCGTCCTGCGCGGCTCGCACCGGACCTTCATTTCCTGCCGCGGCCGAACGCCCGAGAACAATCACCTGCGCTCGCTACGGAGGCAGGAATACGGCGTCCCGAGCAGCGGTGCCCTTCGCGATCTGAACGCGACGGACAGATTGGCCGCCCTGTTGGGGAAGGCGGGAACGCTGGTGTTCCATGACGGGAACCTGTTGCACGCCTCGCCGGACAATGTCGCGCCGGAACCGCGCACCAACCTGTTCTTCGTGTATAACGCGGTGTCCAACAAGCCGGCACCGGCCCCGTTCGCGGCGCCCAACTTCCGGCCCGGTATGCTGTCCAACCCCGACCATACGCCGATCGAGCCCATCGACGACGCCTTCGCCTAGCATGGGGCCGGACCGTGTTGATACCGGCGCGGGGCCCGTCCTTTTGCCCGAGATCTATGTCGATGCCGACGCCTGCCCGGTGAAGGAGGAAATCCTGCGGGTCGCCGGGCGCCACGGGCTGGCGGTCCATCTGGTCAGCAATGGCGGCATCCGGCCCCGGCCCGATCCCAAGGTACGGATCGTCGTGGTCGGGGCGGGCGCGGACGCGGCGGACGACTGGATCGCCGACCATATCGGCCCCGGCGACATCGCGGTGACCAACGACGTGCCCCTGGCCGACCGCTGCCTGAAGCGGGGCGCCGCCGCCCTGCGCCCCGACGGCCGCCCCTTCTCCGAGAACTCGATCGGCCTGGCGCTGGCGACCCGCGACCTGATGGCCGGCCTGCGCGAGCAAGGCGAGATCGCCGGCGGCCCGCCGCCCTTCTCGGGCCGCGACCGCTCCCGCTTCCTCCAGTCCCTCGACACCGCCATCCAGGCGGCGCGGCGGGGGTAGCGAGGGGCCGTCAGTCGCAGTCGAAGCGCGCGGCGAAGGTCTCCAGCATCTGCTGGGCGAAGCGGGCGGCGGCGACCGGGAGGGTTCGGCCGCGCAACTGGCCGACATAGAGGACCCCGGCCGGGACGTCGCGCTCGTCGACCGGCCGATGGATCACGTCCGGCGCCGCGCCGCGCGCCGGCAAGCCGATCTGGATCTGGAAGGTGAGAATGTCCTCCGCCAGCGCCTGGTGGCGGAGGAATTCGAAATTGTCCGATTCGACCACCGGGTCCAACCGCGACGAGGTGCGCCGGGCCGCCGCCTCCAGCAGATGGCGGACGCCATAGGCGGCGGTCGGCAGGGCGAGGGGAAAGTCCAGGCACTCGCGCAGCCGCAGGCGGTCCTTCCCGGCCAAGGGATGGTCGGCGGTCATCACCGCATAGACGGGCTGGCGCACGGTCAGCAGCACCTGGAACTCCATCAGGCGGACCGGCTCGAACACCACCGCGAGGTCGGCGCTTAGATCGACCAGCGCCTGTTCGGCGGCGGCCCGGTCCCGCAACAGGACGCCGAAGGTCACCGCCGGATGGGCACCGCGATAACGGGATATCTGCTCGGGCAGGAAATAGGGCAGCAGCGCCTGGCTGCAGGCGATCGAGATATGGCCGCGCCGCTCGCCCGACAGATCGGCGATCTGGCCCTTCACCCGCTCGATATCGCTCAATTGGGCGCGCACATGCTGGATCAGCAGCTCGCCGGCGGCCGACAGGCGGACGCCCCGGGGGAACCGTTCGAAGATCGCCACCCCCAGATCCTCCTCCAGCGCCAGGATCCGCCGGTTCAGCGCCGTCGAGGTGATCGCCAGCGTCTCGGCGGCCTTGCGGATCGATCCGGCGCGGGCGACCGCGTCGATATAACGGAGGATCGATAGATGGCGCATCGGACCGCCTTTCGCACAGATGCTGCAATTTTTGCAGCGGTATGAATAGAAATTAGCAGCATACCGTTTTGCTCGCGGATGTTTAAGTGGCCTTCGGAGCAAACGGAAGGCCCCGCATGGTCACGACCCAGCCCTTCGACCGGTATAGCCTGCACGCCGCCTATGGCGGCGGCCTCGATCCGGCGGCCGTGGTGAATGAGACGTTCCGGCGGATCGAGGCCGCCGGCGATCCCGGTATCTTCCTGCATTTGATCGACCGCGACGCGGCCCTGGCGGCGGTCGCCGACCTCGGGCCGTTCGACCCGGCCGCCAAGCCGCTCTGGGGCCTGCCCTTCGCGATCAAGGACAATATCGACGCCGCCGGCGCCCCGACGACGGCCGCCTGCCCGGCCTTCGCCTACCGGGCCGAGTCCGACGCGGCCGCTGTCGCGGTCCTGCGCCGCGCCGGCGCGATCCTGATCGGCAAGACCAACCTGGACCAGTTCGCCACCGGCCTGGTCGGCTTGCGCACCCCCTACCCGGCCCCGAAGAACGCGCTCGACCCCCTGCTCGTCCCCGGCGGGTCGAGCTCGGGATCGGCGGTCGCCGTGGCGCGGGGGCTGGTCAGCTTCGCCCTCGGGACCGATACCGCCGGGTCGGGGCGGGTGCCGGCGGCGCTGAACGGCATCGTCGGGCTGAAACCGACCCTGGGCGCGGTTTCCACGACCGGGGTCGTTCCGGCCTGCCGGTCCCTGGACGCGGTGTCGGTCTTCGCCCTGACCGTCGAGGACGCCTATGCGGTCTTTCGCGCCGCGGCCCGGTTCGATCCGGCCGACCCCTACGCCCGCGACGCCGCCCCGCCGCCCCTGGCGCCGGCGCCGCCCGCCTTCCGCGTCGGCGTGCCGGACGCGAATAGCCGCGTCTTCTTCGGCGACGCGCGCCAGGCCGAGGCCTTCGACAAAGCCCTGGACGGGCTTTCCGTGCTGGGCGCCACGGTCGCGGAGATCGATTTCACGCCCTTCTTCGACGTCGCGCGCATGCTGTATGACGGCCCCTGGATCGCCGAACGCCACACGGTGGTCGAGGCGTTGCTGCGCGACACCCCCGACGCCCTTCACCCGGCGACCCGCGCCGTCTTCGACCCGGTGGCCGGCGTCACCGCGACGGATGTCTTCCGCGCCCAGCACCGCCTCGCGGCGCTGAAACGCCGGATCGCGCCCCTGTTCGACGCGGTCGACCTGCTGTGCGTGCCGTCGGTCCCGACCTTTTTTACGGTCGGCGACGTCGAGGCGGACCCGATGGGCCCCAACGCCCGCCTCGGGACCTACACCAATTTCGTCAACCTTCTGGATCTGTGCGGCATCGCCGTTCCGACGGCGGCCCGCGCCGACGGCCGGCCGGGCAGCGTCACCCTCCTGGCGCCGGCCGGTGCGGACGGTCGCGTCGCCGCCATCGCCGACGCCGTGCAAAGGCTGGACCGCGCGCCGCTGGGGGCCACCGACTGGTCGCTGCCGCCGGCGCGCCCCAACCGGGACGCGGCGCGGGCGACCGAGATCCCGCTCGCCGTCGTCGGCGCCCATATGTCGGGCCTGCCCCTCAATGGCGAGCTGACCGGGCGGGGCGCCCGGTTCCTCTATGCGGCGGAAACCGAGGCCGCCTATCGGCTGTACAAGCTGGACAGCGGCCCGCCCCAGCGCCCCGGCCTGGTGCGCGACGCCGGCGGCGACCGCATCGCCCTCGAAGTCTGGGGCCTGCCGGCCGACCGGTTCGGCGATTTCATCGACGGCATTCCCGCACCCTTGGGAATCGGCACCGTAACCCTGGCCGACGGCCGCGCCGTCAAGGGCTTCCTGTGCGAAACCGCCGGGCTCGCCGGGGCCGAAGACATCACCCGTCATGGCGGATGGCGGGCCTATCTCAACGCAAGCGTCCCCTCCCATCCACGAGCCAAGGAGACCCACCATGCGTAGACGCGACTTCCTCAAGACCGCGAGCGTCGCCGGCGGCGCCTCGCTCCTGCCCTTCCTCAAATTCCTGCCGGCCAGGGCGGCCGGCCGCGCGGACACGCTGGTGGTCGTCACCGGCCACGGCATCAACAGCCTGGACCTGCACCGCAAGGGCACCAATCGGCCCAGCTATCAGGTGACGGTCAATATCTACGACCGGCTGGTCCGGTTCGGCGTCAAGACCCTCGCCGACGGGTCGATGGCCTACGATTCGACCAAGATCGTGCCCGAGGCGGCCGAGTCCTGGACCGTCGCCCCGGACGGCAAGTCGATCACCTTCAAGATCAACCCCAAGGCGCGCTTCTGGGACGGGACGCCGGTCACCGCCCAGGACGTGAAATGGTCCTTCGACCGCGCCGTCAGCCTAGGCGGCTTTCCCGCCGTGCAGATGAAGGCCGGCTCGATGACCAAGCCCGAACAGTTCGTCGTGGTCGACGACAGGACCTTCCGCGTCGACCTGCCGGCACCGTCCAAGCTGACCCTGCCCGATCTGGCGGTGCCGATCCCCTTCATCATCAATGCCAAGGTCGCCAAGGCCCATGCCACCAAGGACGACCCCTGGGCGACGGAGTATCTACACAAGAACCCGGCCGGGTCGGGCGCCTTCAAGATCGCCCGCTGGGATCCCGGCCAGCAGTTCGTCTACGAGCGCAACGAGGAGTGGGCCCTGGGGGCGAAACCGGGCGTCAAGCGCGTCATCGTCCGCGAAGTGCCGTCGGCCGCCACCCGGCGCGCCCTGACCGAGCGCGGGGACGCGGATTTGTATCTGAACCTCCCGGCCAAGGACGCCAAGGAGTTGAAGGCCGGCGGCAAGATCGCGGTCTCCGGCGCGCCGATCGACAATTGCCTGCATGTGCTGGCCTTGAACTTGAAGCACAAGCCCTTCGACAATCTGAAGGTGCGCCAGGCCATCGCCTACGCGCTGCCCTACGCCGATATCGTCTCCACCGCCGCCTATGGCCGCGGCAAGCCGATGTTCGGCGGCAAGGCGAAGACGCCGGCCTCGACCGACTGGCCGCAACCCTTCCCCTACGACACCGATCTGGACAAGGCCAAGGCGCTGTTGGCCGAGGCGGGCCTCGCCGGCGGGTTCGAGACCACGCTGTCCTACAATCTGGGCCTCGCCGACTGGCAGGAGCCGACGGCGCTGCTGATCCAGGAGGCGCTGGCCAAGATCGGCGTCACGGCGACCCTCGACAAGATTCCGGGCGCCAATTGGCGGACCGCCGCCCTGGTCGAGAAGCGGCTGCCGATGCATCTGGAGAATTTCGGCGGCTGGTTGAACTATCCGGACTATTATTTCTTCTGGGCGTACAAGCACGGCCATCTGTTCAACTCGTCCAACTACAAGAATGACGAGGTCGAGAAGCTGGTCGACGCGACGCTGCATCTGGAGGTGAGCCACCCGCAATACGCGGCCAACGTCAAGCGGATGATGGCCATCGCCTTCGAGGAGGTGCCGCGGATCCCGCTCTACCAGCCCTATCTGGACGCGGCGATGCAGAAGAACGTCTCGGGCTATGCCTCCTGGTTCCACCGTCAGCTCGACGTGCGCAGCATCGGCAAGGCGTAGAACCGAAGGGAATGCGGACCAAGCTCCTCCAGATCGGCGGGCGATTGCTGCAGTCGCTGCCGTCGATCGTCGGGATCGTCGTCATCTCCTTCGTCCTGACCCGGGCGCTGCCCGGCGATCCGGCGGTCTATTTCGCCGGGGCGATGGCTGACGCGGAATCGATCGCGCAGGTCCGCAAGAGCCTGGGGCTCGACCGGAGCTGGGTGGAGCAGTTCTTCATCTATGCCGGCAACCTGGCGCGGGGCGACATGGGCATGTCGCTCGGCACCGGGCGGCCGGTCCTCGAAGAGCTGCTGACCCGGCTTCCGGCGTCCCTGGAGCTGACGATCGCCGGTCTCGGGCTGGCGATCCTGATCGCCGTGCCGCTGGGCATCCTGGCGGCGACCCGGCAGGGGAGCTGGATCGACCATCTGTGCCGGATCCTGGTGACGGCGGGCGTGTCGCTGCCCACCTTCTTCACCGGGCTGTTCCTGATCTACGCCTTCTACTATCTGCTCGGCTGGGCGGCGTCGCCGCTGGGGCGGCTCGATATCTTCTACCTGCCGCCGGACCATGTGACCGGCTTCTACCTGATCGACAGCCTGCTGGCCGGCGACGGCGAGATTTTCTGGGCAAGCCTGCGCCAGCTCGTCCTGCCGGCGATCACCCTGGGGCTGTTCGCGCTGGCCCCCATCGCCCGGATGACCCGCTCGGCGATGCTCGGCGCGCTGGCCAGCGACTATGTGCGGACCGCGCGGGCGAACGGGCTGTCCCGGTCGACGGTGCTGGTCACCTACGCCCTGCGCAACGCGGCGCTGCCGGTCCTGACGACGCTGGGCATGGTGTTCTCGTTCCTGCTGGGCGCCAATGTCCTGGTCGAGAAGGTTTTCTCCTGGCCGGGGATCGGGTCGTTCGCCATCGAGGCGCTGGTGGCGTCCGACTATGCGGCGGTGCAGGGCTTCGTGCTCGCGATGGCGCTGCTGTTCGTCCTCGTCAACCTCGCCATCGACATTCTCCTGACCCTGGTCGATCCCCGGGTCGGGCTGGCGGATTGAGGGAGCCGGCCATGACCCGCTTCTGGCACCATTTCCGCTATGTGATGGGCGAGAACCCGGTCACCGTCGTCGCCTTCGGCCTGTTCGGGCTGATCGTCGTCCTCGCCCTGTTCGGCCCGTGGCTGGCCCCCTACGACCCGCTGGCCACCGACGCGGCGCGGACCCTGGCCCCGCCCAGCTGGGACCATCCGTTCGGCACCGACCAGCTCGGGCGCGACGTGCTGAGCCGGGTCATCGTCGCGACCCGGCTGGATCTGGGGATCGCGCTGTCGGCGGTCCTCCTCTCCTTCGCCCTGGGCAGCGCGCTAGGCTGCGCGGCCGGCTTCTGGGGCGGCTGGACCGACCGGATCGTCGGGCGCCTGTCGGACACGATCATGGCCTTTCCCCTGTTCGTTCTGGCGATGGGAATCGTCGCGGCCATGGGCAACACGGTCGAGAACATCATCTACGCCACCGCGATCATCAACCTGCCCTTCTACGCGCGTGTCTCGCGGGTCGAGACCGGCGTGCGGCGGAACGCCGGCTACGTCCACGCGGCGCGGCTGAGCGGCAGTTCGGACGTCCGCATCCTGGCGACCCAGCTCTTCCCCAACATCCTGCCGCCGATGATGGTGCAGATGTCGCTCAACATGGGCTGGGCGATTTTGAACGCCGCCGGCCTGTCCTTCATCGGGCTGGGGGTGCGCCCGCCGGCGGCCGAATGGGGGATCATGGTCGCCGAGGGCGCGACCTATATCGTGTCCGGCGAATGGTGGCTGGCCCTGTTCCCCGGCGCGGCGCTGATGATCGCGGTCTTCTGCTTCAACCTGATGGGCGACGGGCTGCGCGACCTGGTCGACCCGTTGCGGCGCACCTGAGGGGCCCGCCATGGCCGACCATCCGATCCTGAAGGTCGACGATCTGTCGGTGGAGTTCCGAACCCGGCACGGCACCGTCCGCGCCCTGGACCGGGTCTCGCTGAGCGTCGGCAAGGGCGAGGTCGTCGGCATCGTCGGCGAAAGCGGGTCCGGCAAGTCGGTCACCGCCTACACGGTGACGGGCCTGCTGGACCGCGCCGGGCGCGCCGTCGGCGGCTCGGCCTTCTATGACGGCATGGAGCTGACCGGGGCGAAGGAATCGGACCTGCGCGACCTGCGCGGGCGCGAATTCTCGATGATCTTCCAGAACCCGCGCGCGGCGCTGAACCCGATCCGCCCGGTCGGCAAGCAGATCGAGGACGTCCTGCTGCGCCACGCCCAGGCCGCGCGCCAGGACGTCCGGGCCAAGGCGATCGACATGCTGGACAAGGTGCGGATCGTCGATCCGGCGCACCGCTACTGGTCCTACCCGTTCGAGCTGTCGGGCGGCATGTGTCAGCGGGTGATGATCGCCATCGCCCTGGCCTGCGACCCGCGGCTGCTGATCGCCGACGAACCGACCACCGGGCTGGACGTGACCACCCAGAAGGCGACCATGGACCTGATCGCCGAGCTGACCCGCGAACGCCAGATGTCGGTGGTGCTGATCACCCACGATCTGGGCATGGCCGCCGCCTATTGCGACCGCATCCTGGTCATGCAGACCGGCGAGATCGTCGAAGCCGCGCCGGTGCGCGAGATGTTCACCCGCCCCGCCCATCCCTATACGCAAAAGCTGATCGCCGCCTCGCCCGGCCCCGACTCGTCCCTGGCCGACCTCGCCCCCGACTCCCCGCCGCCGCCCAATGCGTCGCCCAATGCGTCGCCGGTTCGCCCGGCGCCCGCCGCGCCGCCCTCGACCGCGCCCCTCCTCGAGGTGATCGATCTGGTGAAGACCTTTCCGCGCCGGGACGGCCGGTCCGCCGGCTGGCCCTGGAAGAAGGCCGACCCGGAAGAGGCCGCCTTCCGCGCCGTCGACGACATCTCCTTTTCCCTCGCCCGCGGCGAAAGTCTGGGGCTGGTCGGCGAATCGGGCTGCGGCAAGTCCACCACCTCCAGCATCGTCGCCAGGCTGATGGACGCGACCTCGGGCGACGTGATCCTGGACGGCGAGAACATCACCACCCACGCGGCCGCCCGGTTCGCCCGCCTGCCCCAGCGAACCAAGATCCAGATGGTGTTCCAGGACCCGACCGACAGCCTGGACCCGCGCTATTCGGCCCAGGACTCGATCGCCCAGCCGCTGCGCCGCCTGACGGGCCTTGGCGACCGTCGGCAGATCGCCGCCGAGGTCGAGGCGCTGGCCGACATGGTGGGCCTGCCCCGCGCCCTGCTGACCCGCCTGCCGCATCAATTGTCCGGCGGCCAGAAGGCGCGGGTCGGCATCGCCCGCGCCATCGCCGTCCGACCGCTGATGCTGATCCTGGACGAGCCGACCTCGGCCCTGGACGTGTCGGTCCAGGCGGTCGTCCTGCAACTGCTGGACCGGCTGAAGCGGGAACTGGGGATGAGTTATATCTTCGTCTCCCACGACCTGAACGTCGTCCGCCTTCTGTGCGAGCGGGTGATCGTCATGAACAAGGGCCGGATCGTCGAGACCGGCACCGCCGACGATGTGCTGCGCCACCCGAAGGAGCCCTATACCAAGGCCCTGGTCGACGCGATCCCCCATTTCGAGCCCGACAGGATCGCCGCCGGCCCGTGATCGACGCGGCCGTGATCGACGCGGCCGCGAACCCCGACGGGCGGCAGTCGCGCCGTCGGGGTTCGGACCGTCGTACCGGCCGCTAGAAGCCCATATCGCCGGCCCCCGCATTTGCGTGGGCCGCTTCCTTCTCGGGCTTCTCGGCGACCATCGCCTCGGTCGTGATCAGGAGACCGGCGACCGAGGACGCGTCCTGCAACGCCGTCCGCACCACCTTCGTCGGGTCGATGATCCCGGCATCGAACATGTCGACGAAGACGCCGTTCTGGGCATCGAAGCCCCGGCCGGCGTCGTTCTGCTCCAGAAGCTTGCCGACGACCACCGGCGCGCTGCCGCCGGCGTTGGCGACGATCTGGCTGGCCGGCGCCCGCAAGGCCTTGCGCAGGATCTCGACGCCGACCTTCTGGTCCTCGTTCGCGGGATTCAGCTTGTCCAGGGCGCGAACGGCGTAGAGAAGCGCCGTTCCGCCGCCCGGCAGGATGCCTTCCTCCACGGCGGCGCGGGTCGCGTTGATGGCGTCGTCGACCCGGTCCTTGCGCTCCTTGACCTCGACCTCGGTGGCGCCGCCGACCTTGATGACGGCCACCCCGCCGGCGAGCTTGGCGAGGCGCTCCTGCAACTTCTCGCGATCATAGTCCGAGGTCGTCGCTTCGATCTGCTGGCGGATCTGGTCGCAACGTCCCGCGATGTCCGCCCGCGCGCCGGCGCCATGGACGACGGTCGTCGTGTCCTTGGTGACGACCACCTTCTTGGCCCGGCCGAGCATGTCGATCGTCACATTCTCCAGCTTGATGCCGAGATCCTCGGAAACGACCTGGCCGCCGGTCAGAATAGCCATGTCCTCCAGCATCGCCTTGCGCCGGTCGCCGAAGCCGGGGGCCTTGACGGCCGCGACCTTCAGCCCGCCGCGCAGCTTGTTGACCACCAGGGTGGCCAGGGCCTCGCCCTCGACATCCTCGGCGACGATCAGCAGCGGCTTGCCGGACTGCGCGACCTTCTCCAGCAGCGGCAGCATGGCCTGGAGGCCGACGAGCTTCTTTTCATGCAGGAGGATGTAGGGGGACTCCAGCTCCACCTTCAGCTTCTCGGTATCGGTGATGAAATAGGGCGACAGGTAGCCGCGGTCGAACTGCATGCCCTCGACCACGTCGAGCTCGGTCTCCAGGCTCTTGGCCTCCTCGACGGTGATCACCCCTTCCTTGCCGACCTTCTGCATGGCCTTGGCGATCATGTCGCCGACCGCGCGCTCGCCATTGGCCGAGATCGTGCCGACCTGGGCGACCTCGTCGTTGGTGGTGACCTTCTTCGAGCGTGCCTTCAGGTCGGCGACCACGGCTTCGACCGCCATGTCGATGCCGCGCTTCAGGTCCATCGGGTTCATGCCGGCGGCATTGGCCTTGCATCCCTCGCGGACGATGGCCTGGGCGAGAACGGTCGCGGTGGTGGTGCCGTCGCCGGCCAGATCGTTGGTCTTGGACGCCACTTCGCGGACCATCCGGGCGCCCATGTTCTCGAACTTGTCGGAAAGCTCGATCTCCTTGGCGACCGTCACCCCGTCCTTGGTCGTGCGCGGGGCGCCGAACGCCTTGTCGATCACGACGTTGCGCCCCTTCGGGCCAAGCGTGACCTTCACCGCGTCGGCGAGGATATCGATGCCCTTCAGCATCCGCGCGCGGGCGTCGGACGAAAAACGGACTTCCTTGGCTGTCATCGGTCGTTCCTCTCCCTAGGCCGCTTTCTTCCGGGCCGGCGCCCGGTCGATCACGCCCATGATGTCGGATTCCTTCATGATCAAAAGCTCCTCGCCGCCGATCTTGACCTCGGTGCCGGACCATTTGCCGAACAGCACCCGGTCCCCCTCGGCAACGTCCAAAGGCAGAATGTCGCCCTTGTCGTTGCGGGCGCCCGGACCGACCGCGACGACCTCGCCCTGCATGGGCTTTTCCTTGGCGGTGTCGGGGATGATGATCCCGCCCGCCGATTTCTCTTCTTCTTCCAGCCGGCGGACGACGACCCGGTCCTGCAATGGCCTGAATTTCATGGTCTCCCTCCAATATCCGAAAGTTGCATAATCCATGACGCGCGCTGGCACTCTCTTGACCGGAGTGCCAGCGCCAGAGAATTTTGCATCGCCCGGGCCATTTTCAAGACCCGCGCGAAAATTTTTTCTCCAACAAAATCAAAGGTTTGCGAGAATGTGGCGTTCGGCCCGCTCCGGCCGACGCGCGGCCGCCCGGTCCGAGCATCCGTGACCGCGGCCCCGCGCAAAACGGTTGACTCCCACGGCGGCAAGTCGTGAAGTTTTCCGGACGAACGCATTTCCGGAAGCCGGGTCGACGCGCCCTGCCCCGCGCCCGATCGGGCGCCCCCGGCCCCACCGGACAAAACAAGAACGTCCGGTGCGCTCTTTGACATCGTAAATCTCCTTCGATATCAATCACCTACAGCAAGAGTGTTCCCCGCACACGCGGGGATGAACCGATACCTGGGGCCTCGGTTATACTATTACTGGCGTGTTCCCCGCACACGCGGGGATGAACCGGCCGGAGAGGGGTCGATTTCTGATGCGCAGCTGTGTTCCCCGCACACGCGGGGATGAACCGGCCTCCATAGCACTAGAAATCGCAGGAGAAATGTGTTCCCCGCACACGCGGGGATGAACCGGTACTGTGCCCCGGCGCGAACGCGCCTATTCGGTGTTCCCCGCACACGCGGGGATGAACCGTTCTCGTCGCGGAACCACTCGTTCCAAATCAGGTGTTCCCCGCACACGCGGGGATGAACCGCCGTCCCTGAACCGCTTCACGAACCGCCAGGCGTGTTCCCCGCACACGCGGGGATGAACCGTTCTCCCGGAGTACTAGGTGGGATTTCTATTGGTGTTCCCCGCACACGCGGGGATGAACCGTCGCGGAACAGGTCGATGTTCGATCTCATCCGGTGTTCCCCGCACACGCGGGGATGAACCGCAGACGCGCCGCCCGCGCCGCGCTGCCGACCCGTGTTCCCCGCACACGCGGGGATGAACCGCCGCCGTCGCCGCCCCGCGACGCGGCGGCCGGCGGGTCGTGTTCCCCGCACACGCGGGGATGAACCGTGCTGCGCGGTTTGTGAGAACGGAGACACAAAGTGTTCCCCGCACACGCGGGGATGAACCGGGGGCGTCGGTGGATCTTCCGCTCGGCACTGAGTGTTCCCCGCACACGCGGGGATGAACCGCCACGTGTCCAACGACGTAGCGTAATTGGACCGTGTTCCCCGCACACGCGGGGATGAACCGATCGAGGCGATGGACGCCCCGACCGAGGATGAGTGTTCCCCGCACACGCGGGGATGAACCAGGAATACGATTCTATGCTTGTGGAGAATATGGAGTGTTCCCCGCACACGCGGGGATGAACCGCTATCCTTGCTCCCACCTAAAAATCGCGAGGTCGTGTTCCCCGCACACGCGGGGATGAACCGGAGCGCAGGGAACGCCGTTCCTGCTTGATGGAGTGTTCCCCGCACACGCGGGGATGAACCGTTCAGCCGTAGCACTAGGTGGGATTTCTACTGGTGTTCCCCGCACACGCGGGGATGAACCGCCAGTTTATGGCGTGCCTGGACTGATCGATCAGTGTTCCCCGCACACGCGGGGATGAACCGGAATAGCAACAGGACGATCCGCATAACCGGCCGTGTTCCCCGCACACGCGGGGATGAACCTTGAACCGAGCACAACGCGCCTCCCTAGAAGTGGTGTTCCCCGCACA
>Ga0209475_10003387_pt1 | contig 14707 bp, 10 predicted proteins | sample tdDd471_FD_187128 | JGI IMG/M metagenome (GOLD analysis project Ga0209475, IMG submission 187128) | Marine sediment microbial communities from the Atlantic coast under amendment with organic carbon and nitrate - tdDd47.1 (SPAdes)... | ecosystem: Environmental > Aquatic > Marine > Coastal >... | reverse complement strand
CCGCGTAGCTGTTCCCCATGACCCCGGCGGACTGCAAGAGCAGCATGAACACCAGGAGCAGGAACGAACTCGTGGTCAGCGCCACCCCGAGGGTGCCGATCCGCGTCGAGGACACACCCCGCAGAAATAATCTGAAGCGGTGAAGCATGATCGCTCCTAACGCTCGGGGCTACTGGCCCAGAGGACCAGAGTACATGTCCTTGTACATGGCAGCCATCTTGCCGGACTTGATGTCCGCCTTGATGTCGCCCGTGGGTCGATTCAGCCAGACATGGAACTCGTCGGCCATGATCTCGTCGATGGCCTTGTCGAGGTCCGCATCGTGGAATTTGCGCAGCTCGGGAATGTACTTGAAGTAGAAGTGCTGAGCGACTTCGTACATGCCGTGCCACCAGGTGTAGTCCGGTCCCATCATGGCGGCGCCATGGCGAGCGCGACGGCCTTCGTGGTGCCAGATTTCCCAGTAGATCCACTCGTACTTGTTGGAGAAGTTGGCGACGCCGTCACCGAGCTTCTTCTCCTTGGCGATCTTGTGCAGCTTGCCGGCGGGCTTGGCGAACTTCTCGTTGTAGAGATTCACCAGACCGTCGAGCTGGGCGTAGTGGCCGTCGATGAAGCCCTGGCCGTGACAGGCACGGCAGACGTCCTGCATGTTGGCCCGCTTGATCTCCCAGTTCTCCTTGGTCTTGGAGACCGGAGGACGCAGGGTCCAGCTGATGCGCTCGCCGACCTCGTGGGTCACCGGCTGCGTCGAGGTGGCCGACATGTGGCAGGTGGCGCAGGTGGGGGCCTCGTAGTAATCGATGCCCACGACCCAGCGGTCGCTGTCCAGGTTCATCTTGTCGATGTTCGTGAAGTAGGCGTTGCCGTGCTTGCTCTCCTCGTAGATCTCCTTCTGCGGATGATCCGGGCCGAGGTGGCACTTGGAGCAGGCTTCGGGCTTGCGCGCCTGGGCGACGTCGAAGCTATGACGGGTATGGCACGCCGTGCAGGAGCCCTTGCTGCCGTCGGGGTTCAGGCGACCGATGCCACTGTTGGGCCAGCTCAGACGATCCAGCTTGTTGGGACTGTCGGGGTCGATCAGGATCTTGGAGCCGTGGCAGCTCTCACAACCGGCGATGGCCACGGGGTGACCGCCGGCGGCATGGGCCAGGTAGGCGTCCTTGGAGTCGAGGATCTCGCCCGCATGAGCATGGTAGCTATGCTGCACCTGATCGGATTCCTTGGCGTGGCAGGCGCCACAGTCCTTGGGAGTGACCAGGGTGGCGATGTAGGCGCCCTCGTGCAGGTAGGCATCGGATTCGCTCTTCTGAGCGCCGTGACAATCGATGCAGGTCACGCCGGCCGAGCCGTGATTACTGGCGAACCACTGCTTGTACAGGCCTGGGGACTTTTCCTTGTGGCAGGTCATGCATTTGCCTGCAGGGCTTTCGGCATCGACGGCCATGGCCAGGCCGGCCATCAGGGTGATCAAGCCGAAGCAGAGGAACAAACGTTTCATGGTCTCCGTCTCCCGGTGAGGGGGCGAAAAAGGGATGTCGAGCACCATTGAAGCTCTCTTTGGTTGTTAATTCAAGCACAGATCATGGGTAGCTTGATATTGATCAAGCTTTTACCTGATGTTGTAAGTGTTTATGTTCGCAGCGGTTATGATAGTCATTGTCAATTGACGGCGGGCAGGCTCTCCTGACATGTTCAGGAACATGATAGCCTGCATTCAGACACCGCCAGCATGCGGCCAGACGACACTTGCAGAAGTGGTGAAGGCAGCCCATTCTGAGGTGTCGCCACGGGACCCAACCTGGACAGGACGCTGAATGACCACGCTCCATCCGGCCGACCTCACCGTCATTGCCGTCTACCTCGTGGGCACCATTGCGCTAGGGGTCGCCTTCAGCCGACGCGCCAGCAAGGATGCCGACAGCTACTTCCTGGCCGGCCGTTCCTTGCCCTGGTGGGTCCTCGGAACCAGCATGGTGGCCACCACCTTTGCCGCCGACACGCCCCTGGCCGTCACCGGTTTCGTCCGCAACCACGGCATCTGGTACAACTGGTTCGGCTGGCACTACGTCCTGTCACAGACCCTGGCCGTGTTCCTGTTCAGCCGCTTCTGGCGCCGTGCCAATGTGATCACCGACAACGAACTCATCGAACTGCGCTATGCCGGCAAGCCGGCCGCCGCGTTGCGAGGCTTCAAGGCCTGTTATTTCGCCGTGCTCTATAACTTCATCGTCCTGGGCTGGGTGCTCAAGGGCATGGCGACGGTGGCCGAGACGGTGCTGGGCATCGATCCCACGGTGGCCGTTCTCGGCGGCGCCGCCTTTGCCCTGGCCTACGCGCTGCTGGCTGGATTCTGGGGGGTAGTGGTCACCGATGTGGTGCAGTTCGCCCTGGCCATGGTCGGTTCCATCACCCTGGCCGTCCTGGCCGTGGACAAGATCGGAGGCATCGGCGAGTTGCAGGCGCGCCTGGCGGCCTCGCCCATGGTGAGCGGAGATACCACGGCCTTCATTCCCGGTGGTGGGCTGGGCTTGGAATCCAATTTCTTCCGCTTCCTCATCTTCATCACGGTCATGTGGTGGGCCTCGCACAACGCCGATGGCGGTGGGTATCTCATCCAGCGCATGGCTGCCGCCAAGAACGAGCGTCACGCCCGCGCCGCCACCCTGTGGTATGTGATCGCCGTGAACGCCGTCCGCTACTGGCCCTGGATCCTGGCCGCGCTGGCTTCCCTGGTCTTCTTCCCCACCATGGCCGAGGGCCAGGGGGAGGAGGGGGCCTACCCGCTTCTCATGAAGGAGATCCTGGGTCCCGGGCTGCTGGGTGTCATGCTGGTGAGCTTCTTCGCCGCCTTCATGTCCACCATCGACACGCATCTGAACTGGGGCGCCAGCTACCTGGTCAACGACATCTACAAGCGATTCATGCGCCCTGACGCCGGACCCAAGGAAGTCGTGGCCGCGGCCAAGATCTGCGTCGCCCTGATGATGGTGCTGGCCGCCGTGGTGGCGTTCTTCCTAACGAGCATCGGCAAGGCCTGGCTCTTCGTCTGGGCCATGGGAGCGGGCATCGGCCCGGTGCTCATCCTGCGCTGGTTCTGGTGGCGCATCAATGCCTGGAGTGAGATCTCGGCGCTGGCTGCCAGCGTGGTCATGGCCGTGGGCTTCGAGGTGGCCACCGCCATTCAGGCCGGGAGCGATTACGCGCTCTTCGCCACCTCGCTCAAGGTGGGAGAGCTGACCCTCGCGACTCACCACAAGGCTCTCATCCTGGTTCCGGTGACCGTGCTCGTCTGGGTGACGGTGACCTTCCTCACCGCGCCGGTCTCGAAGGAACGCCTGGTCGATTTCTATCGCCGTGTCCGCCCTGGTGGAGCCTGGGGACCCGTGACCGCCCTCTGTCCCGAGGTGGTCAGCGATGGTCTCAACCGCCAGACCGTGCTGGCCTGGCTCGGCGGTGTGGCCATGGTGTATGGAATCCTCTTCGGCCTTGGAAAGCTGGTGCTCGGTGCGCCGGCCGCAGCGGGCGGTCTTTTCCTGCTGGCGGCCGCAGGGGCGGTTCCTGTCATACGTGAATTGCGGCGATAGTTGTAGGGAGATGATGGATGTTCAGGCGCGACAGCATTCCTTTTCTTGCTGGGCTGAGCGTGGTCTGGCTGACGACCCTGGCTTTAGCCCTTTGGAGTATCGATTACGGGTACCACTGGGATGAGCATCTGCTGACCGACGCGCTTCAGCAGCAAGCCGGTGAGGGACGCTATCTACCCGGCTGGTATAACTATCCCAGTTTTACCTATGATCTTACTGCGGCCGCCATGGCGCCCGAACTGATCGTCAGTGTGGTGCATCATCGTCGAGTCCGAGATCACACAGACGGTATGGCCGGCTACTGGGCTGAACATTTTCCCACTGATTTGATCGTTCGATCGCGCCGCCTATCTGCTGGGATGACCCTATTGCCGGTCCTGGGAGTGGGCCTGCTCGCCTGGTTCATCACCCGCGACCGATGGGCCGGCTTCCTGGGCACACTGATCATGGCGGGGTCGTTCGAGTACTTCTATCACGCCCGCTGGCTGGCGCCCGATGGCCTGATGGCTTGCCTGGCCTTCATGACCACCGGGCTGGTCGCCCTCTACTGGCAGCATCGTCGGTGGAGCCTGCTGATGGCTGCCGCCCTGGTAGCCGGCCTGACTTGCGGAACAAAGTATCCGGGGGGGATTTTCCTGGTTCCCGTCCTGCTGGCCTCCATGCTGTCCCGGGAGACGCGAAGCGGGTGGGGCTTGGTTTTGAGCTGGAGTCAGATTGTGGGACTGTTCCTCCTGGCATTCGTGCTCTCCACACCAGGGAGTCTTCTGGAACCCTACAAGTTTCTTGGAGACATCACTCGTGAGCTGAGCCACTACAAGAATGGACATGGGGCATATACGGTCAGCATGCCTCTGGAGCATTCTGCGCGCATGGCGAGATATCTCCTGATCGTGGCCCCATCTCGCCTTCCCGCGCTTTCATTCATTCTTCTGTTGCCGGCCCTGTGGGGTGCTGTTTGCCTGGGCCGTCGGGACTGGCGACTGCTGGTCCTGATCCTTGGTGCCCCTGCTCTCTATGCCCTCTATTTCTCGACACAGAAGGCCATGCTGGTCCGCAATTATCTGGTCCTGATCCCATTTCTCGGGTTGTTGGCGGCGTGGGGATTTCACGATTTCAGGATCCGTTTCCACCACGTTCGAGTTCAGTGGGGATTGCGTGCCGTTTTTATTCTGATCGGCGTGGCGAATCTGTCGATCCTTGGCTACACCTCATGGACTGTGAACCAGCGTTCCATGGCTGATCCGGTCGCTGAAATACGGCTGTATCTCGAAGATCATCCGGATCTCCGATACTCGGCCAGTGACATGGTGCTTGAGGCTCTGGGAGCCATTCCTGCCAATGTCGCCCGCGACCTATCCAGTCCTGTCCAGGGTCATCTGGCTTTTCTTCGAGAGCCCAGCGTCAAGCAGGTCGTCAATCGCTCAGGATATGTGATCCATGCCACCGGACCCTGCGAAGTCAATCTGGACTACTACTCCTCCTGGGCAGGGGATGATCGGATCGTGGTGCTGAATCCAGCTCACTCGCCGAAGAAATTCCGCTGATCGTAGAGGTTGTTGTCGTCTCCATAGGCCAGGACATGGTCCCCGTCGACGATGAAGGTCGCATGGGTCCCGAATTTTCGGCTGAAGAGGATCCTCTGGGGAGCATGGTCGGCCTTGTTGAGTTGCAATTCGGCGAACTGTCGATGCTCCTTCGACGTGAGGTCGACCGCGCAGACCGGGCAATGGAATTTCACCGAATCACCCGCCTTGATCATTCCATCCACATCCGGGCCGCCGATGATCTTGTAGTTTCCGGGCTGGGGGCTCAGCAAGATCAATCCCCGCCGCCGCCGATGATTCACCGCCAGGATGATCTTCACGTTGGGGTTGAGGGTAGTGCTGCAGTGAGGACAGGCGAAGTGGTTCTTCATGGCTGGAACCTCCGACACAAGAAGCGACGACACAGCGCGCCCAAGGGCTGGCCGCGAGCGTGGAATGAAAGCATCTAGTCTTTATGTGATACTAAAACAGGCAAGAATGGCCAGTCCAGCAGGGATCAACCTTCGGCTTCACCTTCGAGCAGGTCCTCACTGACAGCCTTCAAGTGGAAGCGGAAGCAGGCGCCATGACCCGGCTGGCTCTCCACGGTCAGCTGGCTTCCGTGACCCTCGACGATCTTGGCGCTGATGGCCAGACCCAGGCCACTGCTCTGACCCTTCTGGGTACGGGACCGGTCGACAGTGAAGAAGCGCTCGAAGATAAATGGCTGGTCTTCGAGGGCGATACCCGGACCATCATCACGAACGACGACCTCCACGGTCTTATCCACCTTGCTCCGCACGATGACCACGACCTCGCCACCCTCCTGGGTGAACTTCACCGCGTTCTCCACGAGGTTCTGCAGCACCTGGACGATCTGCACGGGGTCAGCCTGGATCAAGGGCAAGTCATCGGGGCAATCACAAGACAGGGCGATGCTCTTCTCTACCGCCTTCATCTCGCTGCGGCCAAGCACCCCTTCGATGAGCTCGGGAAGCGGGAACTCCTCGAGGTTGAACCGGGCTTGCCCTGCATCCAGCCGGGATAGCTGGAGCAGATGGTCGACCAGACGGTCGAGATGGGCCAGGTTCGAGGTGATGATGCCCAGGTAACGCTCGTACTCGGTGGTTTCGAGGTCGTGACCGTGCATGTGCAGGGTCTCGATATAGCCCCGGAGGCTGGACATGGGAGTTCGCAGATCGTGGGAGATGTTGGCGATGAGCTGACGCTGGAACTGTTCCTTGTTCTGCAATTCCTCGAAGATGGTCTCCAGGTTCTCGGCCATGGCGTTGAAGTCACGGCCGAGGCGACCGAGGTCATCGCTGCTGGTGGCGTTCACACGTCGGGTGAGGTCGCCCCTGGCGAAGTCGGAAACAGCGGACGAGAGAATGTTGATGCGCCTGGTCAACCAGGCCATGACGAACCAGCCCACCATGAAGCTGGCCACCAGACCCACCAGCATGGCCTGGAGCCAGAGCTGCCGTGGATCCAGGGCGACATCTTCCTCGGAGAAGATCATGGGCTTGAAGCTGGCCGCCAGGTAAGCCTCGGTTTGGCCATCCGTGCCGTGAACCTCGGCCACGTAGAAGATGCGGTTGACGTACGCATCGATATTCGTGGGATCCGGGTAGATCTCGTCGAACGCCCAGTCGGGACTGCTCATGTCGACCAGCAGGGACGGGTCCACCGAGCCGACGGCCGCCGTCAGGCTGTCGGGCTGACTGGTGGCCAGAGTATGCCCATCCTCAGCATCGAAGAAGATCACCTCGGCATCGAAACCAATGATTCCGGCCCCGTAGTCCACGGCCAGGTGCTGGTAGTCATCCTCACCCTCGGCCTCGGCCAGAAGGGCGAGACTGTCCACCTCGGCATCGGCGAGGTAGGCGTACCAGTTGGCCTCCACGGCATCCTGGGCCGGCGGCGCGAACACGGTCCGCTCCATCCACATGTAGTAGAAACTACCCACGGCGATGAGCAGGACCAGGAACAGGGCCGGGACCCGGAAGTGGAGAGTGGTGGTGACGCGCGGCCAGTTCATCTTGGTGTCAACCTACAGGTACTCTTCGGTGAACCGATAGCCGATGCCCCAGACCGTCAGGATCATGCGGGGCCGATTGGGATTCTCTTCGATCTTGTTGCGAAGCCGATTGATGTGACTGTTGACGGTGTGTTCGTAGATGTCCGAGTCCTGATCCCACACCAGGTCCAGCAACTGCCGGCGGCTGAACGTGCGTCCAGGACGGGCGGCCAGCGTGTGCAGGAGGTCATACTCCTTGACCGTCAGCTGGATGGACTCGCCGCGAGCCTCGACCTTGCGCTTGCCGTGATCGATCTTCAGGGGACCCATGTCGAGGATCTGATCACCGGCGGCGATTCGGGCGAGTTCTTCGGCCCGCTCGATGCGGCGGCGTAGCACCTTGATGCGCGCCACCAGTTCGCGAACGGAGAAGGGTTTGGTCATGTAATCGTCGCAACCCAGTTCGAGGCCGAGCACCTTGTCGGCTTCCTCGTTGCGGGCGGTGAGCATGAGCACGGGAGTGCGGGTGTCCTGGGTTCGGATCTCACGCAGCACATCGAGACCGGACATGGATGGCAGCATCCAGTCCAGGATCACGAGGGAGAAGGATCCCTCCTGGAAAGCATGCAGGCCGGCCTCGCCATCGGCAGCGGCCACGACCTGGAAACCTTCACTCTGCAGATGCATGCTCAGCAGGTCGATGAGTTCCTGATCGTCCTCGATGATCAACAGACGTTTGTTGGCACCGCTGCCGGTTTCGTCACTCATGATCGCTACCATCTCTCGTTCCGGGGGTGGGGCCCCGTGATACTTTCGGCTAAATGTAATTCTATCATGTTACTACATGAAGTGCCAAGCGCTGTATTGTGGATAAATCGGGAGACATTTATTAGGAATGGGCAGCTTTTAAGGTCAAATAAGTAATTGATCATGTAAAAAGAACCGTGCTGTGATGAAAATGTGATATCTGCCTGTCATCATTCCGGCACATGGGAATACCCTGTTGCTCATTCCCAGCAGAAATTAACCTGCGACTGTCTTTGAATTGTGGTCCACATCAACGAGCCAATGGTCTCCCTGTTTTCCTGCGGCGTCGTGATGACACCCGTTGGGAGGATGGATCGCAGGTTGAATCGACGCCCGGGGCGCATGGCGACCCGGGCGTTTTTTATCAGACGAAACTTCATGTTAATCTCAACGTAAACCATCCTGCTGATGACTCTGGTCGTCAGCCGGTTTTCGTGTCAGTATCCGCCACGAACCTGCCGCTTCCTGTCACGGACCCCCGACTCCGTCGGAAGGAAGGATGGACCTCTGTGTCCCCTACATCATTGACATTGCCTGCCGTGGGTGAGCCCTTGCTCACCGTGGCCGGGCTACAGAAACGCTACGGCGCCAAGCTGGCCGTCGACGACATCAGCCTGAGCATTCCCCGGGGGAGCATCTACGGCTTCCTGGGACCCAACGGCGCCGGCAAGACCACGACCATCCGTTGCCTCATGGACATCATCCTGCCGGACGCCGGTAGCATGAGCCTGGCCGGGCAACCCCTCAATCGCAAGCTGCGTGACCGCATCGGGTACCTTCCCGAGGAGCGCGGCCTCTATCGCAAGATGACCTGCCAGGACCAGCTCGCCTATCTGGCCGAACTCAAGGACGTGCCTCGGCGCGAGGCCTTGAAACGGGCGGAAGAGTGGCTGGAACGCCTGGGCCTCTCCGAGTACACCAAGCGCAAGGTCGACAACCTGTCCAAGGGCATGCAGCAGAAGTTGCAGTTCGCGGCCACGTTCATCTTCGAGCCCGACCTGGTGATCCTCGACGAGGTCTTCAGCGGCCTGGATCCCCTCAACATCGAACTCATGCGAGATTTGATCCTGGAGCAGCGGGAAAAGGGCGTCACCATTCTCTTTTCCACGCACATGCTGGCCGAGGCCGAGCGGATCTGTGATTCGGTCTGCCTCATCGAAGGAGGGGTCAAGATTCTCGACGGAACGCTGAGCGAAGTCCGCGAGGCATTCCCCTTCCATCTGGTCAAGGTCGCCTACAAGGACGGGACCGAGCCGCCCCCGGATCTGCCGGGTGTCGCCGACCGTGTTCTCGATGAGGGAACCTGGCGGCTGGCCATGGAGCCGGGTCGTGATCCCCAGACGCTGCTCGCACCTCTGTCGGATGCCGGTCCGTTGTCGCTCTTCGCGGCCAACCGACCGACGCTGAATGAGATCTTCCTCACGGCGGTGCATCGCCAGCGGGACACGACCTCCACCGAAGGGAGTGCGGCATGAAGAAGGTATTGACGGTCATCCGCAAGGAGTATCTGGAGCGTGTGCGCAGCAAGGCGTTCATCATCGGAACCTTGCTGGGACCGATCTTCATGGGTGCCTTGATCCTGGGACCGGCCCTCATGGCCGACGTGGCCGGTGATCAGGATGCCACCGTGGCGGTGATCGACCCGAGCGGGGAGATCATGGATACGTTGCGCGAAGCCCTGGTAAGCCGGGGCGACGATCATGTGGCCCTGGAACTCATGGATTGCGGCCCCGATCAGGAGGCCTGCATCGAGGAGCTCAAGGCCCTGGTGCTGAGCAAGGAAGTCGACGCCGGACTGGTCATCGATAGGGACTTCTACGAGAACCCCGAGCTGGTGTTCTACAACACGGCCGTGGGAGCTGCCGTCCTCAAGGACGAGGCCTTACGACCGGCGTTGAACCAGATCCTGCGCGAGGAGCGGTTTCATCGTGCGGGTGTGCCGGCCGACCAGCATGGATACATCCTGGAACGGAGCTCCTGGGAGAGCCGTCAGCTGTCGGCCGAGGCGGACACCGAGCAGAATGCCGAGGTCGGCATCATCGGAGGCATCTTCCTGGTGATGATGATCTACCTCATGGTGCTGGTCTACGGGCAGCAGAATCTAACGGTGGTCATCGAGGAGAAGAGCAGCCGCATGGTGGAGGTCCTGTTGTCCAGCCTCAAGCCCGAGCAACTGATGCTGGGCAAGGTGCTGGGCATCGGCCTGGCCGCCCTGACCCAGGTGCTGGTCTGGACCATGGCGGGGATTGCCGTGTCGGCCCAGGGTGTCTCCCTGGGAAGCGCGGAGATCAATCTCTCGCTGTTCGGACCGTGGCTCTGGGTCAACTTCCTGGTGTTCTTCTTCCTGGGGTATTTCCTGTATGCCACGCTGTATGCCGGCGTGGGGGCCATGTGCAACTCGGCCCAGGATGCCCAGCAGTTCGCCGGTGTCCTCACCATGGGGCTGGTGATTCCCATCATGCTCATGATGTTCGCCGTGCGGGCGCCCGATGCGGTGTCCACCACGGTCCTGTCCCTGGTGCCGTTCTTCTCACCCATCATCATGCTCATGCGGATCTCGGTGAGTAATCCGCCTCTGTGGCAGGTCTTGCTGAGCTGGGCCTTGATGGTGTTGACGATCTGGTGGGCGAACAAGGCGGCTGGGAAACTCTTCCGGGCCGGGATTCTCCTCTACGGCAGCACGCCGACCTGGGGATCCCTGGTCAAGGCCATGAAGGGTTAGGTTATACCATCGAAATTGTTTCCAAGGCCCGGGCAGCATGTCCGGGCCTTTCTCATTCACACAGCCAGCTTCAAGTCGTGCCGCCGGTTCACCTTGAGCCCCCGAGTCCAAACCTCCCCCCAGTAGTACTCCCGCCATCGGCCAACAAGTCCCACCTTGCCCACGAAAATCCGACGGCCCATAACCTCCTCCGGCGTCAATCGATGGTGACATAGCCCCACCATCATCGCCGGCGTTTCCGTGCACTTCCGCACCCACCGGAACCGTAGGTAGTTCCGCCACACCAGAAAGATCATGAGCTTCATCGCCGCAGCCTGACGACGCTTCGAGTAGCCGATCGTCTCCCGCTTGTGATTACCGCTGCAGTGTCGAATCAACAGGTCCAGCAAGTTGATCTCGAACATGTGGTTGTTGTAATCACGATGATCCTTCGACGAGGTCACGATGTGGACGATATTCACTGGCAATCCCCGCATGGATATCGGGTAGGCCTTGTGAGCATCACTAAAGATGGTGATCTCGGTGGCGCCGGCCGTGACCACCCTCAGGAGCTCCGCCATGTCCTTGCGTACCGCCTGAGGATCGGGCCGACCGAGCCGCCGCTCCTTCTCCTCTCTCCTCACTCGTTGCTCTGCAGTCATCCTGCCCTTCCTTCTCAGCTCACTTTCTGTGAACCAGTGGAAGAAACTCGTGTCCTTGTCCACGGCCAGGTGGAAGTGGAACGGATGGTACTGACTGAGCTCGAAGCTCTCAAACCCGTCGACCACAAGATTTTTTGGGGGTTTGAGATCCTTGACCATCTCGGCATGCCAGAGTAGACAGTGGCGGCCGAGGTGATTGAGCTGAAGATCGATGCATGTGGACGAGACCTTCAAGTCCTGGGCTATCTGCCGGTTAGCCATGCAGGCGACAGCCTTGGTCAGGAGCTTGGGTAGGATATCCGGCCGCTTCAACCAGTAGGTTGTGGCGAAGGTCTGTGAACTGAAGGTGACACCACAGTGGTTGCAGCGAAACCTGCGGACACGGTGCGGCTCGACCTTGCGCTGGTAGTAGCCCATTCGTTTGTAGGGCCAGCCTTCGTGCATCTCGTTGTGGAAATGGCACTTGGGATTTGTACAGTGCGGAGGGAGCCAGCTTGGATGATAGAGATCATGGGTATTCATGCCTCCTGAACTGCAAAGAGGAGGCCGGGAACATTTTCGATGGCATAACGGTAGGGATCAATACAGGCCCGGCCCGTCGCGAGTGACGAGCCGGGCCTGACTTTTACTTCAGTAGAGTCGCCGTTCGGCTGGCCTCGATTCCCTGACCATGGAGACGGATGAGGTAGACACCACTGGGTGCGGCATTTCCGTTGGTCGTCCGTCCATCCCACTGCACCTGATGACGCCCGCTCTGGAACGAGCCAGTGACCAGTTCGGCAATTTTCCGACCGCGGAGATCATGAACGGAGAGTGACAGCTCCTGGGGGCGGTTCACCTCGAAGGTGACGGTGGTCCTGGGATTGAAGGGGTTGGGATAGGGGGCGGACAAACGGCACGAGGCATGGGGTGTCGTCTCGTCCATGCCGACATGATCCATGGAGTTGTCCCTGATGGACACCAGCCAGCCGGACACCGTGAGGATGGAGCCATGGACTGCCAGGCCTTCACCGAAGGTGCCGTGGGTGGGGAAGGTGCCGGTAGTTTCCGGTGATTCCGGTGAGGCCAGATTCATGATCTGTCCGTGATTGAATCCCAGGGCGTAGAGACGGTCGCCGAAACGGTAGAGGCGGTCGGCCCGGTTGAGGAGCAGGTCGGTGGCCACGAGTTCGGGGTGGTAGGGGTCGGCGAGGTTGTAGGTCTTCAGGATGTCCTGGGTCGGGGTCTGGATGGCCAGGATATAGGCATAGCCATCGTGGATGGCGGCGTCGCGGACTTCATCGATGGATCGGATGGTCCCTCGGATCAAGGGACGGGAGGGATCGCTGACGTCGAAAATGGTCGTGGAGGATGGTTTGCCCACCAGCATCAGGCCGCGATCGACGTCGATGGGGAATCCGTATTTTGTTCCGATCTGCCCGACGGCCACGGGGGCATCGAGATCCTGGATATCGTAGAGCACGATGGCGTCGGGAGTGGAACAGAACACGGCGAAGAGGTTGGACCTCAGCATGGCACGGCGATGCCAGAGGGTCTCGAGTCTGGCCATTCCTCGCAACTGCGGTCCGGCCGGGTCGGTGTTGTCGATGAGTCTGAAGGAGTTGGGACCCACCATGACGGCCAGGCCTCCGTCCGCGAACAGATAGCCGTTGATGCCGGTGTCGACGGGATCGCCCAGGGTCGGATTCCAGGCATTGGTGACGTCTATGGGGCGAACCACGGACCGCTGAGAATGAAGCTGAGCAAGCTGTTGCGGACCCTCGCCCGTGACCGTGGCCAGGCGAGGGAGCATGGTCCGTTCCACCGGCGGCCCAGGGGCCACATCCGCGGTCGTGCGGGCAAAGATGCAGACCTCGTCACTGGATTCCACGAAGAAGAAACTGGCCGAGACCGTCAGGTGGTCGGTGCTCAAAGGAAGCACGAAGCCCGGCTCGGGCTGGAGAGGGTTCGTCAGGTCGAATGCTTGCAGGTGGTCGAGGTTGGTGCCCACCAGCATGGTCTCGCCATCGACAGAGAGGGCGCGTCCCGAGAGGGCCTCGCCCGAGAAGACGAGTTGCCGATGCACTTCCACGGGATTCAAGGCATCGGCGAGGCTGAAAGTGACGAGTTCCAGATCTCGATTGTCGGCCATGGTGGTGGAGGCCAGCAAGACGTAGAGCACACCGTCACCGCAGGCCAGGGCGTCGATGCGGGAATTGCCCAGGGAGAGGGTGCCGCCCTCGACAGGATTCAACGGGTCGCTCATGGACAGCATCCGAAGGGCGTTGTCGTGTTCCACGAAGTAGAGGATGTCATCGTGGAGGGAGAACCAGCGACGGCCGTCGCGGGGTGTGGTCATGGTGATGGTGGTGAAGACCGGGTTGCCGGGGTCGGTCAAATCGTAGGAGATCAGGATGTTGTCGGTGTTGACCAGGAGACTGTTTTCCAGGAGGACGCCGTCGTTGTAGTAATTCCCCTCGAGGCGGCTGGAGATCTGGATGGCGCTGAGATCACTGAGATCGAGGACTGTCAGACCGCTTGACCCCGAAGAACCCAGGGCGACGCCAAGGTCGTCATGGTGGAGGAACAGTTCCATCATGTAGGCGTTGCCGTGGTCGTTCCAGCCGATCCAGCTTGGCCGGTTGGACAGGGGGGCGTAATTCCTGACCGCATCGACGAGGCCCGATGAATCCAGGACGATGTCGTCTTCGAGGGCGAAGGGCCGTCCGGTAAAACCACTGCCGACCATGGTGGCGCCGATCAGATCCTGGGCGATGGCCGGCCAGATCAGGCCCAGGGAACACAAGATCAGGGCAATGCCAGGCAGAGAATGATGAATGCGGTTTCTACGCATGAACGGATTCTCCCACGGTCAGGGCATGAGCAGCATTGGCGGCGGGCGAAGCGGCCGAATTCGGAATATTGAAACTACAATAAACCAAGGCTCAAGAGAAGAGGGCCGCACACCTGTATTTGCAAGTCCAGTGCCTACGGGGACACCATCTCCATCCGGTAGGTGTCTCCCCGTTCGATTCGATCCACCACATTCATCCCGCTCGTGACCTCGCCGAACACGGTATAGCGACCGTTTAAATGCGGCTGATGCGAATGGCAGACGAACCACTGGCTGCCGCCGGAGTCCTTGCCGGAGTGGGCGATTCCCACCATGCCGCGTTTGAATGGCTGGCGTGACCATTCGCTTCTGATAGTCCAGCTCGGGCCTCCCCAGCCGTCGCCGCGGGGGCATCCACCCTGGATGACGAAGTCGGGGACCACGCGGTGGAAGGTGAGGTCGTCATGGAATCCGGATTCCACCAGGTCCAGGAAGGTGGCGCAGGTGTTGGGGGCCCGGCGGGCGTCCAGGCGAATGGTGAACGTTCCCTTGGTCGTGATACAGCGAACCTCGGGGCCTTCAAACGGCAAGCTGAGCA
>Ga0209475_10003386_pt1 | contig 14708 bp, 18 predicted proteins | sample tdDd471_FD_187128 | JGI IMG/M metagenome (GOLD analysis project Ga0209475, IMG submission 187128) | Marine sediment microbial communities from the Atlantic coast under amendment with organic carbon and nitrate - tdDd47.1 (SPAdes)... | ecosystem: Environmental > Aquatic > Marine > Coastal >... | reverse complement strand
TGCCTCAGCGCCCTGGTATCAGTCCGGCTTGCGCTGGGCAAACGTGCGCTCCAGCGTCGTGCGCCAGTCCTCCGCCTTCAGCACGTCATCAGGCCGATAGTTCAGCATACGCAGGTAGCGCCGCCTGATCGCATGATCGACCACATCGACATCGAAGATGTTCAGCGCCGCCGTATCCTGCTCATAGGCATACATGGTCGCCAGCCCGCCACCGGTCAGCCACGACAGGATTGCCCGGTTCGTGCCGCCGTGCGCGACGATCAGCATGGTCTTCCAGCCATCCTGCAGCAGGACTTCCTCGATCCCCTTCGTCACCCGGGCGTAGAAGTCCGCATAGGCCTCACCACGCGCGAACCGCGCACCGGGTTTCGCCGCGTGCTCCATCGAATAGACAAATTCGTCGATGGCTTCCGACCGTGTCATCAGGTCGGTGGCACCCGACTTGATCTCCCGCAGGTCCGGGGCAACCTGCAAACCCGGCTCTGTCCGTCCGCCCAGCGCACCCTCCGCCGTCTGACGCGTCCGCAGCAGACCAGTGCAATAGGCGCGGTCGAACTGCGTCTCGGCCAGCAGTTCACCCATCATCCGGGCCTGGTCCTGACCTCGCTCCGTCAGCGGCACCAGATCCGGATCCGCGACGCGTTCCCCCCGGTCGTTGTAGTAGCGCACATCGCCATGACGCATCAGATAGACGCGACGGCGGTTCCCGGCTGGATTGTCCATGTTTCTCGCTCTCCCTCTCGATTGGTGCGTGCCTTCATAGCACTACCCGACGCCAATGAAATGACAGGTCCCGCCGGGCGGGCGCTCAGGAGCCGATCTTCAGCGTGCTGACCAGCCCCTCCAGCGCCGCGATGGCCGAAAGCGGTGTCAGGCGCCCGGTCGCGGGGTTCCCTTCCGAGGGGACACCGGCGATCTCCATGCGGAACCGGGTACTGTCCGCCTCCACCTCGATCACATGGGTGTTCCGGCTGACACCAGGATCGGCCCAGATCTCGTAGCGTGTGCGGTCCAGCCCGATCCCCGCCAGCGCCAGCGCGACCGAGACATTGACGTTGGCCGGAAACTTCTGCGCTGCGTCCCGCACCGCGCCCTCGTAGAGCTTCAGTGGCTCCCGCAGATCTGTCAGGTCGATTCCCTGCTCCAGCACATGCGGCGTGTTGATCAGCCCGACGGGCGGTTTGCGGGTCATCATGGTGACGGAACTCACCTCGCCCTTCGCCGCCGCGCGGACAGCATCCAGGCCCAGGATCGCCCCGGTCGGGACGATGATCCGCGCGCCGGTGCTTTCGGCCAGGTCGATCAGATCCATGTGCAGGATCAGCTGCGTCACGGTCAGCGGCACCAGGATCAGTCCCTGCCCCAGCACCCGCTCCGCCAGCGGGCGAAACAGGTCCGGCGGCAGCCCCTCCACCACCACATCCGCGCCGTCGCAGAGCGCATCCAGATCGCGGATCGGCGGCTGTGTCCCGAAATCGGCCATCTTGCGCGCGGCACCGTCGTGATCCCGCGCGCTGACGGCATGAAGCGCCAGACGGTCCTGCCCGGCATCCAGCCAGCGCGCCAGTGGCAGGCCCACGGCCCCCAGCCCAGCGACGGCAACCTTCAGCGGTTCGGTGGGTACGTTCGGCATGTTCAGATCTCCCCTGCGCTCAACGGACCACGACACCAGCCTGCCGCAGCAGGGCATCCCGTCCCCCACCCTGATGGTGGGCCAGACAGATCGCGGCGGCCAGAGCATCAGCGGCATGTTCGTTGGCGATCACCGCACCGGGCAGCAGGGTCTTCACCATCAGGTGAATCTGTTCCTTCGCCGCGTGACCGGTGCCAACCACAGCCTTCTTGATCGCGTTCGGCGCATATTCCGTCACCGGCAGGCCGTTCAGCGCCGCCACCAGCAACGACACCCCGCGCGCCTGCCCCAGCTTCAGCGTGGAGACGGGGTTCTTGTTGACGAAGGTCTCCTCCACCGACGCGATATCAGGCTGCCAGTCGGCGATCACCTGCTGGATGCCGTCATGCAACTGGCGCAGGCGGGTGGCGAGATCGTCCTTCGCGTTGGAGGTCACGGCACCGTCGGCCACCCAGCTCAACCGGTTGCCGCGCTGGTCCACGATGCCCCAGCCGGTGGCGCGGAGGCCCGGATCAAGGCCGATCAGTCGCGTGGTCTGCACGTGGCACCTCCGGCGTATGCGAATCAGGCAGACCAGAGTGCCACAGTCCGCTGCAGGTTTCACTTTCGTTCCCTGCGCCAGATGATACCCTGCCGCAATGCAGCAAGCCGCCCCCGAATTCGATTTCCGACTGCGCCCTTACCGGTCGCTGGGTCCGCGCGGATTCCTGATCGTCATGAGCCTGATTGCCGGTGTCAGCTTCGTCACCGGCCTGTTGTTCATGCTGAAGGGTGCCTGGCCGGTTTTCGGCTTTCTCGGTCTGGACGTGGCCCTGATCTGGTTCGCATTCCGCCAGAACTACCGGGCGGCACGGGCGGAGGAGCGGCTGCATATCCAGGGAAGTGATCTGGTCGTCTCGCGGCACCATGCCGACGGACGGCAGCAGATCTGGCGCTTTCCGGCCTACTGGGCGCGTTTCGACCTGACGCCGCACCACAGCGGCGACAATGTGCTCAGCGTCGCCAGTCACGGGAATCACCTGGCCATTGGCGGGTTTCTCTCGGCGGAGGAGCGGATGGAACTGGCCGACGAACTGACCGTCGCCATCCGGGACTGGCGCAGCCGTCGCCCGGCCTGAAACCTCAGTCCTGTCCCGTCAGCGGCCAGACGCCATCGGCGATGATGCGTAGCGCCAGAACACCATTGATCCGGTCCATGGACCAGAAGCCGCCCCGCCCCCAGACGTCCGGTTCCGCCTGTGCCGCAACATGGCCGAAGTCGGCCTTGGCAACCATGGTCAGGCAGAGCATCCGCTCCCCCTTCGACATGGGGAAATCATTTGCCGCCACCCGTTCGAGAACGCCGTTCGCGGCGATCTGTTCGCCGAACGCAAGCCAGTTGGTGAAATCGTCCGGGCTGACCTGAAAGAACCGTTCGATGGCGGTCGTCGCGGCGCAGGCTTGGGCGTACAGGGCCTTGCTGTCGAGGTGGATCACGCGCTGCGGCCCTGCGCATGGAAGATGAACCCGAGCAGGTTCATCAGCACCTGCGCCGCCAGAAACGCCGTCGTGCCGTCCCGGTCATAGTCGGGTGCGACCTCCACCAGGTCGATGCCGACCACCTGACCCCGGGAGGCCAGTCCCTGCAGGAACTCCAGGATCTCGTAGTACAGGAACCCCCCATGGCTCGGTGTGCCCGTGCCCGGTGCGATGGAGGGATCGAAACCGTCGATGTCGATGGTCAGATAGTACCGCACCCCTTCCGGCACACGGGCCAGCACCCCCGCCGGTCCCAGCGCCCGGAACTGGCGCACCGACAGGATGTCGGACCCGGCAGCACGGGCAGCGGCATAGTCGTCGCGGTTGGACGAAGAGACGTTGCGGATGCCCAACTGGCTGAACCCCGTGACATGCGCCATCTCGGACGCCCGGCGCAGCGGGTTGCCGTGGCCATAGCGGACACCATGGCGCTCATCGACGAAATCCAGATGGGCGTCGATATGGATGATGTGGACCGGTGGCTGATCATCGAAGGCGCGGATGCAGGGGATATGCACCGAATGGTCCCCGCCCAGCATCACCGGCATCGCACCGGCAGCCAGGATCGCCCTGACCCCCTTTTCTATGTTGGCATGGCTTGCCATTGTGTCGGTGTGGATGATGTCCGCATCGCCCACATCGACGATCCGCACCTGGTCCACCGGCAGATAGGTCACGTCATCCTCATGATCATAGGCACCGCCATGACCGAAGGAGAACAGCGTCGAAGCCTCCCGGATCGCGCGCGGACCGAATCTTGCGCCCGCCCGGTACTGGGTGCCCATGTCGAACGGCGCACCCAGCACCGCCACGTCGGCGTCGATGGCGGACCAGTCGGTGCAGACCGGCTGCTTGCCGAAGGTGCAGAGGCCGACAAAGGGCAGGTCGAGCCTGCCGCCATCGTAACTGTTGCTGCTCATCGTCGTGCCACGCTCCGCCGGTTGCTGTCGATCTGCGCCATCCTTGCGTGCCTCGGCCTGCTGCCGCAAGCGGTGAAGGCGCAGTCGGGCGGAACGGTCGATGTCGCCATCGTGCTGGCCGTCGATGCCTCCGCCAGTGTCGATGCGCAGGAGTATCTGCTGCAGATCGGCGGCATCGCCCATGCCGTCAGCCATCCGTCGGTGCTGTCGGTGATCGGCGGCGGCCGGAACAAGGCCATCGCCATCAGTGTCGTGACCTGGGCCAGCGTGGGGGAACAGCATATCCTGCTGCCCTGGACCCGCATCGACGGCCCGGCGGCGGCACAGCGGGTCTCTGCGCATCTTCTGGATTCACCGCGGCAGAAGTTCATTCGCGGCGGCACCGCCATCGGCGCGGCACTGAGCTATTCGCTGCTGATGTTCGACCGGCTGCCCTGGCCGACGGAGCGTCGGGTGATCGATGTTTCAGGTGATGGCCGGAATTCGAAGCCCCCGCTGATCCGCAGCCTGAGGCCGGAAATCGCACGCCGTGACGTGGTCATCAACGGCCTGCCGGTCACCGACAACGACAGCGGTCTCGCGCGCTATTACCGCGACATCGTGATCTCGGGTTACGGCGCTTTCTCCGTCCCCACCTACAGCTTCGAGACCTTTCCCGATGCCTTCCGCACCAAGTTGATGCGGGAGATCAGGGGCGGCGCCATGGTGTCGATGCACCGCTGACGTTCGCCGCTTCTGCCCTTGCCCAACCGGACCTGAACGCCTATCAAGGGCACATGTTGCAGTGCAGCATGAAGAATTCATCTGCTGCCCGCCGGATGGCAATCCCGATCCCTGCCCCACGGCCACAACGATTTCGCCTGACGCGACCCGCTCTTGCGGGCCATGCCTGCTGGAGACGCCCCCTTGAAAACCGACCTGCTGTCGCGCCTGCGCAATGAATGGATTGGCAACCTGCGCGGTGATGTCCTCGCCGGACTTGTCGTGGCGCTGGCCCTGATACCGGAAGCCATTGCCTTCTCCATCATCGCCGGTGTCGACCCGAAGGTCGGACTGTTCGCCTCCTTCTCCATCGCCGTCATCACAGCCATTGCAGGCGGTCGTCCGGGCATGATCTCCGCTGCGACGGCGGCCACGGCGGTGCTGATGATCACGCTGGTGAAGGACCACGGGCTGCAGTACCTGCTGGCCGCGACCGTGCTGGCGGGACTGATGCAGATTGCGGCGGGGGCGCTCAGGCTCGGCACCGTCATGCGGTTCGTGTCGAAGTCGGTGATGACAGGCTTCGTCAACGCGCTCGCCATCCTGATCTTCATGGCGCAGCTGCCGGAGCTGATCGGCGTGCCCTGGATGACCTATGTCATGGTCGCCGCTGGACTGGCCATCATCTACCTGCTGCCGCGCCTGACGCGGGCCATCCCCTCCCCGCTTGTCTGCATCGTGGCCCTGACCGCCGTGACCCTGACCTTCGACATGGACCTGCGTACCGTCGGTGACATCGGCGAATTGCCGTCCACCCTGCCGGTCTTCCTGCTGCCCGACATTCCGCTGACCCTGGAAACCCTGCTGATCATCCTGCCCTATTCGGCAGCGGTGGCGACCGTCGGCCTGCTGGAATCGCTGATGACCGCCTCCATCGTCGACGAACTGACCGACACCAGCAGCGACCGCAACCGCGAATGCGTCGGCCAGGGTCTGGCCAATACCGCCACCGGCTTCATCGGTGGCATGGCGGGCTGTGCCATGATCGGCCAGTCGATCATCAACGTGAAATCCGGCGGTCGGGGGCGGCTGTCCTGCCTCTGTGCCGGTGTCTTCCTGCTGATCCTGGTGGTTGTGCTGGGCGACTGGGTCAGCATCATTCCCATGGCGGCGCTGGTCGCGATCATGATCATGGTCTCCATCGGCACCTTCAGCTGGACCTCGCTGAAGAACCTGCGGGAGCATCCCGGATCCTCCTCCATCGTCATGCTGGCCACCGTCATCACCGTGGTCTTCACCCACAACCTGGCCATCGGCGTGCTGATCGGCGTGCTGCTGTCGGGCATCTTCTTTGCCTGGAAGATCGCGCAGATCTTCCGTGTCACCTCCACCCTCTCCGAGGATGAGACCCACCGGACCTATCTGGTGCAGGGGCAGTTATTCTTCGCCTCCGTCGATGACTTCAGCGCATCCTTCGATTTCAAGGAGGCGCTGGACAGCGTCACCATCGACGTCAGCCGCGCCCACATCTGGGACATCTCGGCGGTTGCCGCGCTGGATATGGCGGTGCTGAAGTTCCGGCGTGAAGGGGCGGAAACCGACCTCATTGGCCTCAACCGCGCCAGCGAGACCATCGTCGACCGGCTGGGCATCCACGACAAGCCCGACGCCCTGGACCGCCTGATGGGGCACTGACGCGCGGTCAGCCCGCCTCCGGTTCGGCGACCGGCTCCGCACCATCTGCCGTCTGCCGGTCCACCACGACGCAGGCCACCATGTCGCCCGTGACATTGACCACCGTGCGGCACATGTCGAGCAACCTGTCCACGCCGAGGATGATCGCCACCCCGGCGGCGGGGATGCCGACGCTGGAGAGGATGGTGGCCAGGATGACAATGCCCACCCCCGGCGTGCCCGGCGAACCGATGGCCGCCCCGGTCGCCATGACGACCACAAGGACAATGCCCCCGATTCCCAGGTCGATGCCGAAGATCTGCGCCAGGAAGATCGTCGCGACACCCTGGTAGAGCGCCGTGCCGGCCATGTTGATCGTGGTGCCCAGCGGCACGACGAAGCGGGCAACCTCGCTGCGGACCTTCAGGCGCTTCTCCACCGTGGTCAGGGTCAGCGGCATCACGGCGGCGGAACTGGAGGTGGAGAAGGCCAGCAGCATGACGTCCCGGATATCGCGCAGAAAGCCGACGGGGCCACGCCGCGTCTGCAGCCAGACCACCAGCAGGTAGAGGCACAGCAGCAGGAACAGCCCCAGCAGCACGGTCACCACATACATGCCCGTGCCGAGCAGCGCCGACAGGCCGATGCGCGAAGTAATGTTGGCCAGCAGGCCGAAGACGGCCAGCGGCGCGAACCGGAGCACCCAGCTGACGATCACCATGCAGACCGCCTGCACGGAAGCGAGCAGTTCCAGCAGCGGCAGGCGCTGATCCTGCGGTGTCATCACCAGGGCGATACCGAGGATCGCGGAGGCAATGACGATCTGCAGCATGTTGCCGCTGACGAAGGTACTGAGCGGATCAGTGGGGAACAGGCCGACGATCATGTCGGGAATCTGATCGACCCTTGGCGGAGCCGGATTTGCGGTCGTGGCGACATTGCCCGCCGTCGCCAGCGCCTCCCCTACCGCGCTGCGGTCAACGAAGCTGCCCGGCTCGATCAGCAGCGCGACAGCGACACCAATGGCCACCGCGAACAGGGTGGTCAGGATGAAGAAGCCGACGGCCCGCCCTCCGATGCGGCCCAGGCTGGACCCGCCACCGCCTGCCGAGATGCCGCGAATGACCGAGGCCACCACCAGCGGCACGACGACGAACTGGATCGCCAGCAGGAACAGCCGCCCCGGCAGCGCCACCCAGTTGCCGACCAGCGTCGCAATATCCGCCGACACCAGATCCGCTGTCGGTCCGATCAGCGTCCCGAAGCCCACCCCCAGGAACATCGCCACCAGCACCTGCAGCCACAGCCGACCCCGAACAAGCGAGAACAGGTGCCGCCGCAGGCGCGGCAAGGAGCGGGTGGGCGCATCGGTGGTCTGAACGGGATCGGGTTCGCTCGACATCATTTGCCTCCTGCAAGCTAAGTGGTCTTCTTTCATGCGCCACGAGAGGCTGCCATGATCAAGATCAAGCAGACCGCCAATCTGCCGAACGCTATAACTTGGGATTCCGCGTCAGGTGACGCGCCACAAAATGCTGACCAATCGACATATTTGTCTCGTGACCCGCAACCACAGCTCGTTTGTCATGACACTGAAAGTCGCAGCGGTTAGACTCTGCGGCTGCAGATTGGATGACTTGGGGTTGAGCGGGTGAAGATCACGACAGTCCTACTGGGAGGCATGATCGCAATTGGCGGTGTATCCTGCTCTTGGGCGGCGAGTGACCACCCATCATCCGAAGATGTAATAAAGTTCCTGAGGGCTACTGATTCGCGCCTCGGGCAGGCTGAGATTGCGTTGAATGACTGCCAGCTCTCGGTGAGTGACGAACAGACGAATACCGACAGCAACATGGTTCAGCGTGTGACGCTGGAAGCGGACTTGCGCCATTTGAGCCTGCAATTGGCAAAAATTCAGGATCTGGGTGCAAGGGGAGCTGTTCTGACGATTGCACCCAAGTCGGTATCTGACCCCCTCATCGCGCAGGTTCAGCAGGTATTGGCGCTTGCTCCAGATCCGTTTCAGAAGGGCGATTCCCGGCTTAGGCGTCCGCAGGGTTCCGGAGAGAACGGTCAGGGAATGCAGTTGACACCCGAGCAGATTGGCACGTTGATCAGCGGGCCAAATGGGAGAATCAGTTTCACTCTCAGAACGCCAATTGACGAGACGGCAGCAAGACCGCACAAAGGCGCGCCACCATTTCTGAGCTTTGCAAATGATGTCCTCAAACTACGTGGACCTCGTTCATTTTCGGTTGCTCTCGTCTATCAGGATGGCGAGACAACGGTCGAGAACCTAGTGGCAGGAAAGGTTACAACCCCGATTACGTTGCAGTTCCTCGCACCAAACCGGGAAAGCGCCACAGCGATAGGGAAGATGCTGTTTCGCTATAGCCTCGAACACTGTCCCGACTGAACAACCCTGCTGCAGGGCAAGTTATCCCAAGTCCGGCAGTCCAGCCCGACGGAGAGGTCATCCGTTTCGCGGAAGACAACATCTGACGCACTACAGCACCATCCGCAACCGCAGTGCCACGCCCCCCGCCGCGATGCCCGCGATCCGGCAGGCGATGAACCATAGTCGGCGCCTGCCCCACCGCACTGCGATCAACGAAGCTGCCCGGCTCGATCAGCAGCGCAACGGCGACACCGATAGCCACCGCGCACAGGGTAGTCAGGATGAAGAAGCCGACTGCCCGCCCGCCGATGCGGCCCAGACTGGACCCGCCGCCGCCCGCCAAAATACCACGAATGACGGACGCCAACACCAGCGGCACGACAAGGAACTGGATCGCCAGCAGGAACAGCCGCCCCGGTAAAATCCAGGTCAAGCGCAACCCGGATTCCCCAAGGTAGCTTCTCGCCACCGGAACAACGGACGGGCTATGCTCCGTCGCATGCGCCCGGATGTCCGAACCGAGAGGATACACCCGTGAAAGTTCTCCTGTTCGCCGTTCTCGGCCTTGCAGCAGTGATCGGGCTGTCACTCTACCAGACCAAGGGTGGAAAGCCTTCATCCGAAGAAGTCGTGGATACGCTGCGTGCCATCGATGTACGGATGGCCGACGCCGAAGTCAGCCTGGAAGGCTGCCAGCTTTCCATGCACATCAGGGACAATTCATCCGAAAGTGGTAAGACGCAGCTGGGTTACCAAGAGACTGACCTGCGCCTGTTCGACCTGCAGAAGGGCTCGGTCCGAGCCCTAGGGGAGCACGGTGTGCAATTGATCATCGGTCGGAAAAAAATCTCCGACGCACTTCTCGATCAGGTGCAACAGGTTATCCAACTGTTCCCTGTGGACAGTGCGGTCGAACCGACCCATCCGGTGATCCTGCGACAGCAGAAACAACCTGCAGAATCGGAAACCGCAAAGCCTGGGGCCGCAAGCCGGATGACGCGCAAACAGATTGTGGACATGCTGGCCCGTCCTGACTCGTCAATCAGCTTCAGCTGGATGACTCTTAGTGGCCTGAAAAATCCGGCGCAGCGTGAGCCCATCGCCGACGCGACCAACTTCCATCGCTCCGCGGTCGCCGTCCTGAAACTCCCCTCCCCCCGGACCTACACATTGGTCCTGATCTACAATGGTGACGTACCGACCCCGGAGAACCTGGTCGCCGCAAGCCTCACCACACCGAGCATCCTGCAGTTCGTCGCGCCGACGCAGGAATTTGCCCAGGATCTAGGCCGTGTGCTCTTCAAGTATGGTGCGGACAACTGCGAGAGCTGACCCGGCCCCTAATTGAATACCACCCGCAACACCAACGCCACGACCCCCAGCGCCGCGACACCCGCGATCCAGTAGGCGATGAACCAGAGCCAGCGCCTGCCCGTGCCACCTGCCGCCATCAGTGGTAGCCCTCGCCCACCCGCACCTTGCCGCGGAACACCCAGTAGGCATAGGCAGTGTAGGCGAGGATGATCGGGATCAGGATCAGGGCGCCGACCAGGGCGAAGCCGAGGCTTTCATCCGGGGCGGCGGCTTCGGCGATGGTCAGGCCCGGGGGCACCATCATGGGATAGAAGCTGATGCCGATCCCGATGAAGCTGAGCACGAACATGCCCAGCGCCGCGAGGAACGGCTGCAGGTCGCTCTGCCGGCGCAAACCACTGTAGAGCAGCCATGTGGTGCCCAGCATCAGCACCGGCACGGCGAAGGTGTAGAGGCTGCCCGGCAGGTTGAACCAGCGCTGGAAGTAGACCGGGTCCTGGAAGGGTGTCAGCAGGCTGACGGCACCGATGAAGGCCAGGGTGACGATACCGAGCCGGAAGGCGTAGCCGCGCATCCGGGCCTGCAGCGGTCCCTCCGTCTTCAGGACCAGCCAGGTCGTGCCCAGCAGGGCATATCCGGCGACCAGCGCGACACCGGTCAGCACGGAGAACGGCGTCAGCCAGTCCCACCAGCCCCCGGCATAGGCCCGGCCCTGGACCTGGATCCCCTGCACCAGCGCACCCAGTGCGATCCCCTGGCACAGGGCGGCAAGCGTGGAACCACCGAAGAAGGCCGCGTCCCAGACGCCTTTCCAGCGCTCGGTACGCCAGCGGAACTCGAACGCCACGCCGCGGAAGACCAGCGCCAGCAGCATCAGCGTGATGGGCATATAGAGCGCGGGCATGACCACGGCATAAGCCAGCGGGAAGACGGCAAACAGGCCACCACCGCCCAGCACCAGCCAGGTCTCGTTGCCGTCCCAGACCGGCGCCACGGCATTCATCATGACATCGCGGTCATCGCGGGAGCGCCCGGTGGGGAACAGGATGCCGATCCCGAGGTCGAATCCGTCCAGCACGACATAGGTCAGCACCGCAAAGGCGATCAGACCGGCCCAGACAAAGGCGAGATCAAACGGCATGGCCAGCCTCCGTGTTCGAATTGCCGTCCCTGCGGGTCGAAACGGGTCCGGCGGCGCGCAGCGGCCCCTCATCACCGTCAGGCATGGTGGTCTGCGCGGAGCGGTTCATCAGCCGCAGGATGTAGAAGACGCCCGCACCGAAGACGAAGAAGTAGACGATGACGAACATCAGCAGCGAGGTCGCCACCGCCGGTGCCGCAACAGGTGCCAGTGAATCCGAGGTTCGCAGCAGACCGTAGACCGTGAAGGGTTGTCGCCCGACCTCCGTCGTCACCCATCCGGCAAGCACGGCAACGAAGCCGCTGGGGCCCATCAGCAGGGCCGCGCGATGCAGCCATGGCGCATCGTACAGGCGCCCGCGCAGGCGCTGGAAGAGGCTGAACAGACCGACCCCCAGCATGGCGAACCCGAGACCGACCATGATCCGGAAACTCCAGAAGACGATGGCAACCGGCGGCTCGTCCGCGTCGGGAACGGTATCAAGGCCGTCCAGCGGCGCGTTCCAACCGTGCTTCAGGATCAGGCTGGAGAGCTTCGGCACCTCGACGGCGTAGTCGATGCGCTTGTCTGCCGCATTCGGCCAGCCGAAGAGGATCAGCGGCGCGCCATCCGGGTGACTGTCGTAATGCCCCTCCATCGCCATCACCTTCACCGGCTGATGCTCCAGCGTGTTCAGGCCATGCAGGTCTCCGGCGAAGATCTGGACGGGCGTCACCAGCGCCGCCATCCACATGGCCATGGAGAACATGCGCCGCGCCGTCCTGTCGCTGCGGTCGCGCAGCAGGTGCAGCGCACCGACCCCGCCGACCACAAACGCCGTCGTCAGATAGGCGGCGAGGACCATGTGCAGCAAACGATAGGGAAACGAAGGATTGAAGACGATCTCCATCCAGTCGACGGGGATGAACTGCCCCGCTTCATTGATGGCAAATCCGGCAGGCGTCTGCATCCAGCTGTTGACGCTCAGGATCCAGGTCGCGGAGATCAGCGTGCCGACGGCGACCATGGCGGTGGCGAACATGTGCAGCCGGTCGCCCACCTTCTCCCGCCCGAACAACATGATGCCGAGGAACCCGGCCTCCAGAAAGAACGCCGACAGCACCTCGTAGGCCATCAGGGGTCCGACGACGGGACCGGCCAGATCGGAGAAGACCGACCAGTTGGTGCCGAACTGGTAGGACATGACGATGCCGGAGACGACCCCCATGCCGAAGGCGACGGCAAAGATCTTCTTCCAGTAATCGAACAGCGCCAGATAGGTCGCATCGCGGCTGCGCAGCCAGAGCCCGTTCAGGACGGCGAGGAAACTCGCCAGCCCGATGGAGAAGGCCGGAAACACGATGTGGAAGGAGACCGTGAACGCGAACTGCGCCCGGGCAAGTGTTTCTGCGGAGAGGGAATCCAGCATGCCACTTTCCTGATGTTGCGACCGCAGCAGCGCTGCAAGGCCCGTCGATGCCAAATAGAACTATTATAATTATATATTTTAAGGGGGCAAAATGGCGCACCATCCCACGAGATCCCAAGGGCTCCGTTCGCAGCTTGAATCTTCGCGACATTCAACAGATCTGCCAGGCTGCCAGAGCTGAAACGGTGCCAACTTGTTCAATAGCAATATTCCGGATATATGATTTGACAGGGAGGGGCCATGAAACTCACCGGCTTCACGAACTACGCGCTCAGATCGCTGCAGCTTGCTGCATTGCGCGCACCGGACCTCGTCCGCGTCGATGACGTGGTCAAGGTGCATGGCCTGGCGCGCCCGCATATCGTCAAGATCGTGCATGAGCTCGGCAAGGTCGGCTACCTGGAGACCGTGCGCGGCAGGGGCGGCGGATTTCGGCTTGGCCGTCCGGCGGAGAAGATCGTGATCGGGGAAGTCGTCCGCCTGACGGAGGGACCACTGGATGTGGTCGAATGCTTCAACCCGGAGCGGAACACCTGCCCGCTGGTGGGGATCTGCCGTCTGTCCCGCGCCCTGCGGGAAGCCACCGATGCCTTCATGGCCGTGCTGGACGATCTGACGATCGCCGATATCGCCGGCAACAAGCGTGAACTGCTGGACCGTATTGCACCACTGCAGGCCGGAATCGTGCGACCGAAGCGGGCGCAGGACTGATGGCGGACGCCTGGATCGAGCGCTTCGCCGGACTCTCCGGTCTGTCGGAGGAAATTCGCCAGACACTGGTGTCCCGCAGCGCCGTGGTCAGGGTTCCGGCCGGACAGGTCATCTTCGGACCTGGCCGGTCACCTGACAATCTGCTGCTGCTGATCGAGGGAACCGTCCGGGTCTACCAGACTTCCGAGTCCGGGCGCGAGATCGTTCTCTACAGGGTCGAGGCCGGGCAGAGCTGCGTCCTGACCACAGCCTGCCTGCTGGCGCATGAGGACTATACGGCCGAGGGTGTGGCAGAGACGGATGTCGAGGCCGTGGCCATTCCCAGAGCGGTCTTCGATGAACTGATGGCAGGTTCGGGCACGTTCCGCGCCTTCGTCTTCAACGCCTACTCCCGACGCATCACCGATCTGTTCCGCGTCATTGATGAAGTCGCCTTCGGCCACATCGATGTCCGCCTGGCCCAACGCCTGGTCACCCTGGCCAGAGGCATGAAGGAGATCCGGGTGACACACCAGCAACTGGCGGCAGAACTCGGCACGGCCCGGGAGGTCGTTTCGCGCCAGTTGCATGAATTTCAGCGGAAGGGATGGGTTTCGCAGGCCCGTGGCGTCATCAGCATTCTGGACAAGGCAAGCCTGCGTCACATTGCTGAAAGTCACCAACGTTCATCTGAAATAGATCTTTGATCAGCTACACCGCGACACCGGCGGCAGTTTCGTACGAATTGCAAAGAAATTGTCCGGGTAGGTGACAAAGTCACCGAAGCCCCGGCCAAAAAAACATATACTTCCTTTACACCTTAAAAAGGAGTGGTCTGATGACCGTGAATGTCGGAACCGTTGATCGCATCATCCGGGCGCTGCTCGGCGTTGCGCTGCTGGCCGTGGCCTTCGGCGGCGCTCTTGACGCCATGACCACGCCGTATCCGAAGTACGTCGCGATTGCCATCGGCGTGGTGATGCTGGCCACGGCCACCATGCGCATGTGCCCGATCTACCGTATCTTCGGCATCCGCACCTGCCGCATCTGACACCACCACGCCGACCCCACGACCAGCTGGAGGAGATGGAGCCATGAACAACTATCCCGTCAACATGGATGCCAGGCCCGACGTCAAGGCCTTCTTCGATGAGGACACCAATACGTTCAGCTATGTGGTGAGCGATCCGGAAACCGCAGCCTGTGCCGTCATCGACTGCGTCCTCAACCTCGACTATGCCGCCGGGCGCATCAGTCATGAAGGCGCCGATGCGATCATTGACGACATCCGGGCGCGCGGGCTGAAGCTG
>Ga0209475_10003379_pt1 | contig 14739 bp, 15 predicted proteins | sample tdDd471_FD_187128 | JGI IMG/M metagenome (GOLD analysis project Ga0209475, IMG submission 187128) | Marine sediment microbial communities from the Atlantic coast under amendment with organic carbon and nitrate - tdDd47.1 (SPAdes)... | ecosystem: Environmental > Aquatic > Marine > Coastal >... | reverse complement strand
CTTACATGAGCATCCTTTTAGCAGATAGCCAATGCCACTCGATCATTGAAACAGATTCTTAACCTCAGTGAGCGAGTGACTCTCCACGGCCACCGATCCCGACTCGAAGCGTGCCACCGTGGGGTCACCGTACACGTAGTCCAGCGACTGCAACAAGACGTCACCGCCCTCAAAGTAGGCGTACCCAGGCGACAAGGTGTCCGGGAAGCTACAGGGCTCGGTGGGCCCGAGGACAAAGAACGCAGGCAATTCGGGCACCGTGAGAATGAGATAATCGAACCTGATGACCACGAGATCGGGATTCGGGTCAAGCGCAGGCCACCAGGATACGATGACGTTATAGGGCGTGCCCCAATTGTCGGCCCCGGGCGGATACTCCCAATCGACACAGTAGACGCCGTCGGGCACATCGATGGCACACTCGAGTCCCGCGATCTGGGTGTGGGTAGCCGCATGGATCACGAGGTAGCCACTGAACTCCTGCATGGACTGGGGATCGTTGAGAACGTTGACCATGGCGTCAGCGTCGAACCACAGACCGATCGTGTTGGGTCCGGGATCCTGGGCGACAACGGGCACCACCACGAGCAGGGTGGCGATTAGGATCAATATCATGCGCATTGGATTTCCCCCTCGGTGTTCAATCCGGGCGATGGACCGAAATCACTCCGATCCAATGGATCTACTGGAGCTGGATGATTTTATTAATTCAATATTCCGATGTCAACGGCAGGTAGGTTATGCCCTCGAAAATGTGTCCGACCCCACCCTTGCAGTTCAGACTGCATAAACCCATTCGAAATCTACAGAGACGATAGGGCGCCACCCCACTGCCCCAATCCTAAATGCAAGTTCCACCACGACTTGCCCGAAGACTGGCCATTCAAGCGAATGGGCTTCTACCTCCGCAAGGTCGAACCCAGGCGTATCCGCAATTTCTTCGGCATCGCGCCCGGTCGGCTCACCCTGGCGGTGGGCCTGGAGGCCCTGGGACTTGAATCAGTGGAGGCGGGGCCGCCGCTCTCGGCGCTCATCGCCCTCTGGTCCGTGGTAGCGGCAATCCTGGGAATCGCCATATGGCTATTCAAGACAGGCCAGCGACTGCTCGTGAAACCAAAGCCCATGCGCCTCTGGGTGCGATGGCTGAACGTCGGCGCCGCGCTCGGGCTGACCGGGATCGTAGCCGCCGTGCTGGTCTTTTTTCCCCAGGTGGTCGGGACATCCATTGGGTCCGCCAAGGTGTACTTCCCCGATCTCATGCTGATCTTGTTCACCAGTTGCGGCCTGGCGATCGTGCTCGCTCTGGGTCGATTGGCTCTGGTGGTTCGTGGTGGATAGCAGCTGATGTCTTCGGACTGGATCTCGCGAGGCCGGACCATACCGCCGAAGCCCGCCGCCATGAACGATCGGCGCCCTGAGGGGGTGATCCCGCCCTGTCTGTGGTAGTTTGTCAGCGACCGAGAGACGCTCACCCCCGTTCACCTCTTCCCAGGAGGACCCCGTGGCCCGCAACGATGAACCGGTTCTCGATCAGGATTCCGGAGGCGACGTCCCGGACACCGGCGGCGACTCCGATCTACTGGATCGGATAAGGCGGCTCGTGACCGGTCAACCCTACGCCGTACTCTGCACGCACGGTGACGGCCACGCCTACGGCTCGCTGGTGGCTTTCGCCTTCAGTGCGGATCTACGAACTGCCGTGTTCGCCACCCCCCGGGCCACCCGCAAGTACCGTCTCCTGACCGAACATGACCGTGTGGCCCTCCTCGTCGACGACCGCCCCCAGAACCTGGACCAGATGATGGACGTCGAGGCCGTCACCGTCACCGGCCGGGCCCGGGAAATCTCCGGCGTCGAGGCGATGGTCCCCTGGACCCGTCTCCTCCTGTCCCGGCATCCCCAGCTCAAGGCTTTCGTGGCCGCCGAGTCCACGGCCCTCTTCCGGATCGAAGTGCTGCGTTTCCTGCACGTCGTCCGCTTCCAGGAGGTCCGGCAGTGGATTCCGACCGCCCCCTGATTCTGGACCTCGAGCAGGCCGTTGGCGCCCCCGAGGCCGAAATCGGCGGAAAGGCCCGTGGCCTGGGACGCCTGATCGCGGCCGGCCACAGGGTTCCCCCTGGATTCTGCCTGACCTCTCGGGCCTATGACGATTTCGTGGCTCAAGGCTCCCTGGCCGGGTTCATCCGGATGGAACTGGGCCGCAAGGATTTCGGCGAGATGCGCTGGGAAGAGATCTGGGACGCCGCCCTGCGCATCCGGTCAGCCTTCCTGGCCCATCCCGTCCCCGACCGGGTAGCCTCCGAACTGCGCCGGGCCTACGCCGACCTCGACCATCCGTTGGTGGCCGTCCGGTCATCGGCCCCCGGCGAGGATTCCGCGACACGTTCCTTCGCCGGCCTCCACGAGTCCCTCGTCGGCGTCCAGGGTGAAGATTCGCTGCTCGACGCCGTCCGCATCGTCTGGGCCTCACTGTGGTCGGACGCCGCCCTGCTTTACCGCACCGAGCTCGGTCTCGACGTCGCCCGGAGCAGCATGGCGGTGGTCGTGCAGGAGTTCGTGTCGGCGCCGGTCTCGGGCGTGGGTTTCGGGACCGATCCGCGTTATCCGGAGAAGGACCGGCAGATGATCGAGGCGGTCCCCGGTCCCTGCGAGGACCTGGTGAGCGGAGCGGTGGACCCCGACCGCTGGATCCTGAAACGGTCCTCGGGGGAGGTGATGACCTTCACCCCGGGACACCGGGAGGGTTCCGAAGCTCGTCCCATTCTCGTGCGCGAGGATCTCGACCTGCTCCACCAGACTCTGCGCAGTCTCGAGACCATTCTCGCCTCCCCACCCGACCTCGAGTGGACCGGACGCGGGCCCGGGCTGACACTTCTCCAGGTCCGCCCCGTGACCGCCCCACCCGCCGAAGATGACGAACGTTCATGGTACCTGACCCTGCGTCCCGGGGCGACGGCCCTGGCCGACCTCTGCCGCCGGGTAACCGAAGATCTCATCCCCGAACTCGAGCGGACCGCCGCCGGGTTCGCGGCCGAGGATCCTGCCTTATTCGACGACGCGGACCTGGCGGCGGCCATCATCCGCCGGCGTGATGCATTCGTTCACTGGCAGAAGATCTACAAGGACGAGTTCATCCCCTTCGCCCACGGGGTCCGACGTTTCGGGCAGTACTACAACGACGCCGTGCGGCCGGATGACCCCTACGAATTCGTAGCCCTGCTCGAGGACCAACCTCTGAAGGCATCGCGCCGCAACGAGGCCCTGGCCACCCTGGCTGCCCGGCTTCGGGCCGATCCCGCGGCGGCCGAGCGCCTGGCGGAGTGGAAAATCTCGGGAGACCTCGCGAGCCGCGACCGCTGGCGGGAGGTGGCCGCCGGCCTGGCCAGCACTCCCGACGGCACGGGCATCGCCGACGATCTCGACACCCTCCTCGACGAGCATCTCGACCTGGTCTTCCGGGAGGAATCCCTGGACGACCGACCGGATCTCGTGGTGGGCATGGTCCTCCAGCTGGCGAAAGGCGAGTCGGAAGGCCCGATCGAAAGAAAACCCCCGACTGGGGGACGGGAAGATGCCCTGCTGGAGGCCGTGGGGCCCGACCGCCACGCGGAGGCCCGGGACGTCCTCCGGATCGGTCGATTGAGCTGGCGCCTGCGGGACGATGACAACATCCTCATGGGCCGATTGCAGAACCAGCTGCAGCATGCCCTGGCCATCGCCACCGATCGTCTGGTGGCCGCTGGCCGCCTCACTCCCGGCGTCCCCCTCACACGGCTAGCCACCGATGTCGCCGTTGACGCGCTGTCGGATTCCGATAGCGGCCCGGTCACCCTGCCCACGGAGACGGCCGCTTCCCCTGACAAGCCTGGAGGCGATCAGGGGGTCACTCCCCGTCAATTGATCGGACAACCCGCGGCCCGCGGGCTTGCGGCCGGCACTGCGCGGATCGTCCGCAACGCCGAAGACTTCGCGGCCTTCCGGCGCGGAGAGGTCCTCGTCTGCGATGCCATCCAGCCGACCATGACCCACCTCGTACCCCTGGCCGCCGCCATCGTCGAGCGCCGGGGCGGCATGCTCATCCACGGCGCCATCATCGCGCGCGAACTGGGCGTGCCCTGCGTGAACGGGATTCCCGATGTCACCGGTCTGCTGAACGACGGTGATCTGGTCACGGTCGACGGTCACCTGGGAATCGTGACGGTGGGTCCGGCGGAATTCGACCTCGAGGACGCGTGAATCCTCAGCGCGGTGAAGAATCGAGGATCGCCGCCGCGGCCAGGCCTGATCGGTGGGCACCCGGCACATCGGGGCCCCCGAAGGCGTCCCCGGCCAGGATCAGGAGCGGGTCCGTTCCCACCACCAGGCAGGGCTCGGGCCAGGTCGAGACCGGACGGCAGTAGCGCCAACCGTGGATCTGATGGGCGGTGATCGCATCCGCCAACCAGGGCGCGGCCGACCGGATGATCTCGGATGCCACCCGGTTGCGGTCGGCCTCCCAGCGGGAGCGGCTGAATTCCGGTGAAGCGTGCAGCGTGACGGCCGGGACATCGGATGTCCCCTTCACCCGTTCGTCGACGACCCGGATGATGGGTCCCTCTCGCGGCTCGAAACTACCCGGCGCCGGCACGCGACTCGCCCCGTCGAGTTCGGCCATCACCACGAAACAGCGATCGTAGGCGACATGCTCCAGCTCAGCGGCCAGGCCGGGCTCGAAGCGGAATTCGCCGGCCGTGAGGAGATCCATGGTCTGGGGTACCGGCGGAGTCATCAGGACAGCGTCGGCCGTGACCGTGCCCCCATCCTCGACCTGGGCCGTCCAGCGGCCACCCTCGAGCCCCACCCCGGTCAGCCGGGTCCGGGTGGCGATACGAAGGCCGCGGGCCAGATACCGCCCCAGGGACCGCATGTCCGGAGCGCCCCGCCACCGTTCCTCACCTTCCGGCCAGGCCGCGACCGCCCCCTCCCGGCGCCAGCGGTCGAGAGCGATCCGGAAGTTGCCGTCCTCCCCCGAGAAGAAGGTGGCCCCGTGGTCGAACCGTGCCTCGTCCGTCACCCGGGTAGCCATCCGGCCTCCGGGATTCCAGCCCTTGTCCACCACCAGGACGTCACGGCCGCCGTCGGCGAGTGTCCGGGCAGCCGTCAACCCGGCGACACCCGCGCCGACGACGAGGACCTCGAAGTGACCGGGAAGGTCGGACCGGACATCACTCGGCATGGCCACCCTCCGGATTCCGGGGAGCGAAGAGATAGTGTCCCACGAACCATTCCTCGCCATCCGCGTAGGCGAATAGCTCGGCACAAGCCATGAAGAACACCCGCCACCGCACCCACCAGCGGGTCACCTGGTCCGAGCCGTAGGCCTGCGCGAGGACCGGTCGGACTTCGGCCTCACGGGCGTCCATGGTACGCAGCCAGTCCTCACAGGTGTCCCGGTAGTGCCCGCCGGGCACCCGCCATTTCTCCATCACCTGGAGGTGGTCGTCGAATGCCTCGAGAAGGTCGAACGAGGGCATGGTCCCGCCGGTGAAGAAGTGGCGGGCCATCCAGTCGTCCGGCCCTTCGCTCACGTAGTGGTAGGCCAGATCGCGATGGCAGAAGATATGGACGAACAGGCGACCATCGGGCGTCAGCCAACCTGCGATGCGCTCGAGGATCTCGGCGTAGTTCTTCAGGTGCTCGAACATCTCGATGGAAACCACCCGGTCGTAGGTTTCCTCGGGAGCGAATTCGTTCACATCGGCGGTGAGGACCTCGAGGTTGCCCAGGTCGCGGTGTCCGGCCTCGGCCCGGATGAAGTCGCCCTGGTCGCGGCTGTTGGATACGGCCGTGATCCGCGCGGCGGGATATCGCTCGGCCGCCCACAAGGAGAACGAACCCCAGCCGCAGCCCAGGTCGAGGATGCGTTGGCCGTCCTGGACATCCGCCCGCTCGCCCGTCAAAGCCAGCATCGCCTCCTCGGCGGCGGCCAGGTCGGTCACCCCGTCGGGATAGTAGGCGCAGCTATATTTGCGACGCGGGCCCAGAACCCGGGCGAAGAACTCCGGCGGGACCTCGTAGTGCTGCTCGTTGGCCAGGTCGGTATGCAGGGCGACCGGCAGGGTCTTCAGTTCGGCCACGAAGGCCGCCCGGTCGAAATGATCCCGCTCACGACGCAGGCGTTCGGCGCAACGACGCCGGATCGCATGCCGGATGATCCCGTCGGGCACGAGACCGCGGTCGAGGATCCCCTGGTACCACATCACGCATCCCCCTCGCCAGGCCCCGGGTCATCGCGCGGCGGCCAGGGCACGAAGGGGCTGGTCGTGCGCTGGTAGGATCGGTAGTCCTCGCCACGCGAGGCGACGGCCTGGGCTTCGGTCGGCGGTATTCCCGTGACGAAAACGATGGTGTATATCATCAGCGCCGGAGCCGCGAGCCCGATCCAGCCCCAGGGGCCGGCCAGGCCGAGCACACCGAAGCCGCACCACAGGATCCACTCGAAGAAGTAGTTGGGGTGGCGGCTGTACCGCCACAGGCCCGACCGGCAGGTCCGCCCCCGGCTGCCGGGGTCCTTCTTGAAGGCCACCAGTTGCCGGTCGGCCACCGTCTCTCCCACCACGCCGATCACAACCAGTCCCAGCGCCACCAGATCGAAGACCGCCGGGAAGGCCTGGGGAGCCCGGGCGGCCAGGGCGAAGGGCAGCGACAGGACCACCGCGGCGAGCGCCTGGGCCTGGAAGAAGATGAAGAAGGCGCGGTCGGGATGCGGGGACCACTGCTTGCGCAGCGTGACGTAGCGACCCTCCTCGGGCTGCTTCCAGATCCGGTCCCGCCACAGGTGCCAGGCCAGACGCCATCCCCAGGCGCCTCCGAGCGCGGCCAGCAGGACCCGCCGCGACGGATCCCCATCGCCGAGGACCCCGTAGAGGATGGCCAACGACCCGGTGCCGGCCGCCCAGCCCACGTCCACGATGCCCGCGTTCCGTGTCCGAAGCTGGCTGAGCCACAGCAGGACCATGAGACCAGCAGCCGCCGCCCACCCTGTTCCCAGCAGCTGGAGCAGATCAGCCATGCGCCGCCTCCGAGCGCGAGTCGGCTTCCGGCCAGGGCGCAGCCGCCGGTTGCAGGACTCCGAGGTCGCGACAGCGGGGCTTGACCATCAGCGACTGAACCACGCCCACCCGACGCTCGAGAAATCCCCCACGGCAGTAGTGGAAGTAGAACTCCCAGGCCCTCAGGAATCGTTCATCGCGCCCGGCCGCCTTCAGGCCGACCCAGGCCGCACGAAGGTTTCGGTGCCAGCGACGGAGAGTCTCGGCATAGTGGCTGGTCAGGTCCTCGAGGTGGACCATCTGCAGGTCGGTGTCCGCGGCCACGCGACGGGCGATCTCACCCACCGAGGGCAGGACCCCGCCCTGAAAGATCCACTTCTTGATGAAGTCCTCGTGCTTCGCGTCGTGGTCGTAGTGGCGGTCGTCCACCACGATGGCCTGCAGGAGCATGGCGCCCTCGGGTTTGAGCAGATCGCTGCAGGCCCGGAAGTAGGCCGGGAAATAGCGAACGCCGACGGCCTCGATCATCTCGATGGAGACCAGTTTGTCGAAGACGCCGGTGAGCTTGCGGTAATCCTCCTCCAGCACGTTGACCCGGTCGGCGAGGCCGGCGTCCCGGATGCGCCTCCGGGCCAGGGCGGCCTGTTCGGCGCTGAGGGTCGTGGTGGTGACGCGGCAGCCATAGAAGCCGGCGGCGTGGAGAGCGAAGCCGCCCCATCCGGTCCCGATCTCGACCACGTGGTCCTGCGGGCCGAGGTCGAGCTTGCGACAGATCCGGTCGAGCTTGTTGATCTGGGCGGTCTCGAGGTCGTCGTCGGGATTCTCGAACACCGCGCAGGAATAGGTCATGGTCGGGTCGAGGAACGAGGCGAAGAAATCGTTACCCAGATCGTAATGGGCCGCGATGTTCCGGCGCGCCTGGGCCTCGGTGTTGCGCCGGCGCCAGAGCAGGTACCGGTGCCAGGGCGCCAGCAGGCCGAGCGTTGGCGCGGTCCAGCGCCGGATCGCCGTTTCGTTACGTGCGAGGAGCCGGATCAGGCCGACGGGATCGGCGCAGGACCACCATCCCTCCATGTAGGCACGGCCAACCCCCGAGCTCTGTTCGAACAGGGCGGCGGGGAAGAAGGAGCCGTCGTGGATGTCGACCCTGATCTCGCGGCCATGGCCCAGGACGTGTTCGCCATCCCCGTCGTGCAGGATGATCCGGCCGCCCTCCAGACCCCCGAGGGCACGAAGAAAGAGGCCGCGGCAGGTGCGCTGCCACCCGGTGGGCGTTTTCGGGGCAAGGGCCAGATCGGTCATGAGATTTCCTCTTGGCCGGGATGCGGAACGTACGGAACACGTTTAAGCCAGAGCCGGAGAGCCTGCCAGTAGATGCCACCCATGACCTTGGCTGTCAGCCAGGGGTAGCGCCACAGCAACCGGCCGAGGTGATGACCGTCGAGCGGCCGGCGTTCCAGGGTGATGCCCGCCCCGAAGATCTTCCCATGGGCGTCGTGGTTGTCGATGCGGACCTGGAGTCTTTCGGCGGGCGTCCTGATGGTCCATCGGTACTCCATGTCCATCTCCATGAAGGGCGAGACATGGAAGACCTTGTCGGTGGTCGGGTGCCAGGCTTCAATCATGGCGCTGTCAGGCACCGGTCCCAGGACGTAGGCATGGCTCTCGCCCCAGGGGGTGTTGGTCACATCGGCCACGACCCAGCGCAGGGTCTCGCCGTCGGGTTCGAAGACGTAGTAGAAGCTGACAGGATTGAAACACCAGCCCCAGTAACGGGGGTGGGTCAGCAGGCGGATGGGGCCCGAAGGCTGTTCGCCCGCCTGGCACGCGATCGTTTCGCGGATCCGCTCGGCCAAGGGAGCGCGGCCCCGCCCGAAGTAGTCGGCCTCGCGGAACCAGGCCGGAGCGAACCGTCGGGCGGACCACAGCGGATGGGCATCCAACACGCCCGGAACCTCGTCGAGGTCCAGGTAGACATGTCCCACGTCGTAGCGGAACCGATGCTTCCGAGGACGTAGACGGTGATGGTCGACCACACCTTCATAGACAGCGCTTCGCATCACGTGCCCAGCTCCTCATCGAAGCCACGCCCGATGGCGACTCCACTGCGCACCCCGTCCTCATGGAAACCATAGCCCCAGTATGCCCCGCAGAACCATGTTCGGTTGTTCCCGTTGAACTCGTCGATGGCCGCCTGCATCCGGACCGCCCGGGCATCGTATTGCGGATGCTCGTAGGTCATCCGGACGTGAACGAGGGAGGGGTCGAGCCCTGCGGTCCGGTTCAGGGTCACCAGGTAACGACGGCGGGATCGTAACCGCTGCAGACGGTTCTGGTCGTAGGTCATGGTGACGGCCCGGTCGTGGCCCGCGCCGCGGTGGTAGTTCCAGCTGCTCCAGGCGAGCCGGCGGTGGGGCAGCAGTCGGGTGTCCGAATGCAGCACCGTTTCGTTGGCCGCGTAGGGAAAGGCACCGAGGACCTGATTCTCGCGCGGAGTGGGCGCCGCCAGCATGGCGAGGGCCTGGTCCGCATGGCAGGCCAGGACCACCTGGTCGAACCGTTCGGGTTCCCCGCCGGCGGTGAGGATCGTCACCCCTGCATCATCCCTCTCGACCCTTTCGACCGGTGTCCCGGTCCGGATCTGGTCGCGGAACGGAGCCGTCAACTTCTCGACGTAACGATGGGACCCGCCGGTGATCGTCCGCCAGCGGGGACGGGCAGTCAGCGACAGGAGGCCATGGTTCTGGAAGAAACGGAAAAGCGCCGCAGCGGGATACTCCCCCATCTTCGCATGGGGACTGGACCAGATGGCAGCGCACACCGGATAGAGATGGTCCTCGACGAACTCCCTGGAGTACCGACCCCTCGCCAGGAAGTCTCCCAGGGTAACGCCTTCCTCCGCTTCCCCCAGCCAGGCCGTCGCCTCTCGGTAGAAGCGCATGATCTCACGCAGCATTCGATGGAACGTGGGCCGCAGCAGATTCGCAGGTTGGGCGAACAAACGCCACGGCTCAGGTGCTCCGTACTCGAGACCCGAGGCATCGTCACGGAAGCTGAAGCTCATGTCGCTGGGCTGGGTCGGAACGCTCAGGATCTCGAGCAGCCGTGTGAACAAGGGGTAGGTCCGGCGATTGAAGACGATGAAGCCGGTGTCGACGCCGAACTCACGGCCGTCCTCGGTCATCGGGACCGTGTGGCTGTGGCCACCGATGCGATCGTCGCGCTCGAAGACGGTGATCTCGTGACGACGCTGGAGGAGCCAGGCGGCGGTCAGGCCCGAGATCCCGGTTCCCACGATGGCGATGCGCTGATTCACGATGCGATCCTGTCGAAGGGCCCGTCAAGGCTTGAGGCAACCCGTCGGTAACGCTGAAGATGACGCAATCACCCAGACAGGCTGGATATCTTCAATGCCGCTCCAATGTTACCAGCACCAATTTCGGTCAAATCCATTCGTCCCGCTATGGGATGGCCACCGGAGGTTGTGCGATCCTGCAGATTTGCTGATGTTGAGGGCGGGATCCGAACCTGAGCCTGTTCCCGGAGCCAACCATGACCCATTCACGCATCCTCATGGTATCAACATTCGTCGTGGTACTCGCCGCGCAGTTCGCCACAGCTCCCGCGGCCTTCGCCTGAGGCGCCTTCTCGCCGGGCGGTCCGCCCGCGCAGTGCTACGCCGAGGGTTCCGAGACGCCTGCCCGACGGGTCCAGTTCTTCGCCGGCGTGGGCAGCCTCAGCACCACTCTCAAGTTCGGCGGCGGAGTCGAGACCGACCTCGAGCTGTCCACGGCCACCATCGCAGGTTCCTATCCCGTGGGAGACCGAACCCTGGTCCGCGTCGGCGGCGGTTGGGTGCACGACGGCACCCTCGCCACACCTGGCGAAGAGACCTTCACGTTCGAATCCGGAGGGCTGGCCTTCGCTGGCGTCGAACACCGGCTGGGCAATGGCGACGGCTGGAAACCGGCGACCGACCTCTCATTCACCCTGGGATTCACCTGGGGCCGGACGGTGGGCGCGGGCGAGGCCGACGCCGATTACCGGGCCACCGACCTGCGAGTGGGCGGACGGGCCACGTGGGTGGTCGGGCGGGCGTTCTTCCCCTACGCCGCCCTGCGCCTGTTCGGCGGACCGGTGTCCTGGAACCGCGAGACCAGCAGCCTCACGGGCAGCGACGTCCATCACTACCAGTTCGCTTTCGGGGCAGCCATCAGGCTCGGGCCGGTCGTCTTCGCGGCCGAAGCCGCCCCCGCGGGCGAACAGGGCGCGGTTGCCGGGATCGGTACCGCCTGGTAGGCAGGCGGGCTCAACCCCCGAGAGGCAGGGCCGGTTTGGCCAGGAGCCCCTCACGCCAACGCCGAGGCCAGCCTTCCGGGCCGTGGGCCGCGCCCAGCAAGGCCCCCAGGACGGCGCCGCGGTAACAGTTGTCCCCGCCGGCCATGGTATTGGCCACCAGGCCCGACTCGGGCTCTTCCGCGTACTTGCGCGCCAGGTGGATCACCGCGGGCACCGCATCCTCGACATAGCACGCCGGCGAGAGGATACGGCCGATCACCTCGAGGTCGTCCCGCGCCTCCCACTTGCTGAAATCCCCGGCCAGGTAGCGGTTGCCGCTGCGGCGCGCCGCGTCGATCGCCTCGCACAGGGGCGTCCCGGCCAGGACCGGCTGCAACACGTCCGCCACTCCTTCGAGCGCCGCCTCCATGATCGGCCCCTTGTGGGTCAGGTCGAGGTGGACCCGGGCCGCCTCACGGGCCGCCCCCGGGTCGCCATGAAGGGCGACCAGGACCGCGATGGGGCCGGCCAGGCCGCCGATGTGCTTCTCCTTGACCCCGCACTTCCGCAAAGGGATTCCCCGCGCCCGGTTCTCGAAGAATCCCCGCACCCATTCCTCGACGTAGGTGTCCCGGTGACTGTCAGGATCGCGCAGGAAGGCCACCATGCGGTCGAGATATCGGTCGGGATCGTACCGGCCGGCCTCGGCGATGGTCGAAAGGGCCAGGCGGGCCAGTTGCAGGTCCAGGGTATTCTCCCCCGCCGCCAGGAACTGGTGGTAGTGCACCCCCTCCCGGCCCCAGAACCGTGCCTGGTCGTGCAGGATGTCGGAGTCCAGGTCGGGAGGTGAGTAGTGTGACCGGTGGAGGATGCTGCCGGGATGCGGATTCCGGGGCGCCACCAGGTCGCGCACCTCGCCGTAGTCTCGCAACAGGGCGGCGCGGTCGTAGTACCAGTGGACGGGCATGGCGATGGCGTCACCGAGGAACAGGCCCCAGAGGGCGCCATCGGCACGATCGCGGGCAGGGAGCTTCTTCATGGTCGGGCCTCCCGGCGACAAGGGTCGTCGACTTCCCCCAACCTAGACGTTCGATTCCCGACTGCCACCCAATCCTCTGTACCCTTCGAGGAGCATGACGGCGAGAGTCCACTCCACTGGAGGTCTCGGGGATCTAGAATCCCCGTTCGTACTGTTGGGGCATGGGAGGAGCCTCCCCCAGTTCGTCGGCCGCATGCAGAGGCCACTGAGGCCGGCGCAGGAATTCGCGCGCCATCAGGACCACGTCAGCCCGGCCATCACGCACGATCGTGTCGGCCTGGTCCGGTTCGGTGATCAACCCGACAGCTCCCGTGGCGACTCCGGTTTCGCGCCGGATCCGTTCCGCGAAAGGCACCTGGAAGCCCGGCGCCACCGGAATGACCGCGTCGGGCACCGCGCCCCCGGACGAACAATCCACCAGGTCCACCCCCATGTCCTTCACCTGCCGGACCAGTTCCACGGACTGGTCGGCATCCCATCCCCCTTCGACCCAGTCAGTCGCCGAGATGCGGAGCCAAAGGGGCTTGTCCTCGGGCCAGACCCGGCGCACCCCCGCCAGGGTCTCACGGACCAACCTTATGCGATTCTCGAAGCACCCCCCGTAGCCGTCTTCCCGATGGTTGCTCAGGGGCGACAGGAACTGGTGCAAGAGGTACCCGTGGGCCGCATGGATTTCGATGACCTCCGCCCCCGCTTCCAGCATCCTGGCGGCCGAAGCCGCGAAGGCGGCGACCACCCGGTCGATGCCTGCCTGGTCGAGTTCGGTAGGAGTCTGATAGCCCTCGGCGAAAGCCAGCGGACTGGGACCGACGGCGTCGTGCCATCCGCCCCGTTCAGGACCGACGGGACTGCCCCCCCGCCAGGGAGCGTCGGTCGAGGCCTTGCGTCCCGCATGGGCCAGCTGGATGGCTGGAACCGCCCCTTGTTCCCTGAGGAACCGGAAGACCCGGGCCAGCGGCTCGACATGGGCGTCCTGCCACACGCCGAGATCCGCCGGGCTGATGCGCCCCTCGGGAACGACAGCCGCCGCCTCGGCCATGACCATCCCCGCGCCACCGATGGCTCGGGCTCCCAGGTGGACCAGGTGCCAGTCCGTCGCGAAGCCGTCCTCGCACGAATACTGGCACATGGGCGACACGGCGATGCGATTGCGCATGGTGACTCCACGCTGGCGCAGGGCGGAGAACAGATGGTCGGACATGATTACCCTTTCCGGTGATGACGGGGCGGCGGCCCGAGGCGACGACCCAGCCGGTGCCCGACTCCTGAAACCGACAGACACAGAACGGTCCCCCACGCCAGATCGACGAAGGTGACGACCAGCGGCCAGTCCCTCACCGTGGCCAGATTGGTCAGGTCGTAGGTCGCATAGGTGACGAGGCCGAAGAAGGCGCCCCGAACGAGGGTCGGGCGCACACTCGCGTGCTCCAACCCCGGCAGGACGACAAAGACGTGGACGGCGACCAGAAACAGGAGATAGAAGACGACCGCTGCGGGCCAGACGGGTCCGTCGGCCAGCAGGTAGCCCAGGTGCCGGGCATAGAAACCCTTGGCCACGAGGCCGAGCCAGAGACCGTCGAGCAGCAGGAAGGCAACCAGGAGTCCCGAGTAGAGCCTGAGGTGGAAGGACATCATCGATTCTCCCGGGGTGTGAGGCTGGTTTGGGCGCAGACGACACCAAGCTGCCGTCCATTCATCTGACAGAGCGGGTTCTAGGAGCCGTCAGCCAGCGCAAGCAGCGCCTGCACAGCGTGGCCGATCTGCGGTCCGTAAGCGATGAGCCCACAGTGATGCCCACCCATGACGATGACGCCCTGCCGGCGGTTCGCCCCCCGCCGGTGCAGGCGGATCATCTCGTAACCCATGAGCGGTGTGCCGTACTCGGCCTTCTCATCGGTGGTGGGCAGGATGTTGCGGTGGCGCTCCCAGAGATCCTGGGAGTGGATGTGGGCCACCCCGCCGATCCCGGCGTCGGACTGGTACAGGGCCGCGTGCGTCAGGGCTTCCGACGAGGCCGGCACGCGGCCCACGCTCTTGACGGCATTGCGGTCGAGATCGGCCACCGTCACCTCGGCGAAATGGCGCTGGTCGACCTGTTCGAGACCGCTGGTCTGGGTGCCGCTGATGAGAAACCGAGGCGAGGTGAACAGACGCACGCTGATGTTGCCGTAGCCGATGCCCTGGTCGTCGTTGCCGATGAGTCCCCGACTGAACAATTCGCCCCGCCAGGACACCAGATCACGCAGGCCGTCGAAGGGACGGATCGCGCCGTCGGTGTGCTGAGCCTGATACTTGACGACCCCCTCTTCCTCTGGCGGATGATGCATCGGCAAACGTCCTTGCTGGTCACACTCGAGTGAATTCATGGGCCAGGACCACGTTAGTGGGCGG
>Ga0209475_10003372_pt1 | contig 14763 bp, 14 predicted proteins | sample tdDd471_FD_187128 | JGI IMG/M metagenome (GOLD analysis project Ga0209475, IMG submission 187128) | Marine sediment microbial communities from the Atlantic coast under amendment with organic carbon and nitrate - tdDd47.1 (SPAdes)... | ecosystem: Environmental > Aquatic > Marine > Coastal >... | reverse complement strand
TCTAATCCTCCATTAATCGATTGATCAAAGGATTCCTAAATTGCATACCTAATACATTAACATGAAGGGGGGCCACGCATTCCCAGGCTCCGGCTTATGAAATGCTCATAAGAGCTTTCCGGAGGGGCTTTTCGTCGGAAGGCTTCTGAAGATGTTGAAGGTTTCTTATTTTCCTCAGAAGGAACTACTAATAAGGCAAGAATGTTTGCAGGAATATCATTGGATGATAACTCAATATTGAGATTCTCCTGCTTGTAATTATCAGGGATGATGGCAAGAAAATCGCTTAATAAGCATGTCCCATCCTCACCATGGGTGTCATTTTCCTTAGTCTGTTCACTGTCGTGATCACAACAATCATGATGGTGATCTTCAACCGGAGAAATAAAGCAGGCAACATTATCGTGATGGTGGTGTGGTACCACGGCATGGGCAAACAATATCATTGTAGCGCATAACATCATTAGTATAGAAATTGCTTTATTCATATTCATCTAAAACACAAAAGTAGTACATTTTATTAAACGAGGCAATACTCCTATTGTTTCATAGGTATCTGAGAATAAAGCAATAAATCCTAAATCCTAAGCTCTAAACCCTAAACCCTAAGCTCTAAATCCTAAACCCTAAATCCTAAACAAATAATAATTCCAAAATTCAAATTTCGGGATCAATTCATTTTTGCGGATCCTATTTAGTTATTATTGAGCCAAAGATTTTCATTAGTTCCATTACCTCCTGAGAGAGGCCATCTCTTATGCGATCTAAATCAGGGTTCTTGCTAGTATCTAACAGTCTTATAAACAATCTACTCTCATTAGCTTCTTTACGACATATCTTTAATCTGTAAAATCTTTTTTACTAAGTGACTCATTTGCCTCAATATAATTTGCAGCAACGGAACCAGATGATCTCGTTAATTGTCGTATATCTTCATTATTCATTATGTTTTTGTTTAGTCTTTTTACATATTCTCTCACATTCAAGGCAAACGTAAATGTTCTTTGCTCGAGGTCGTAATGATTTGAATTTGGCATAATCTAGAGTTTGATATTCTTTAGAATTTAGGATTTAGGATTTAGAATTTCATAAAAATCACACCCCCTATCTATTAATACCAAAAAATCAATTTTATACCCCCTCAGAATATGCAATAATCAGCATATAGATTGATTTTTTTTCTACGTATTTAGATTTTTCTACCTTTATGTCCTTAAATTTGTCATTCTGAAAAAAACTAAATGATTGCCCATGGTGAAAAAAACTGACCATTCTCCTAAGCTTAGCTACAAAGACAGATACGATTTAGTAAGACATCCCAGCCGCATCAGAAGCTCTGATGTCATCGAAGGAGTCTTTAGCGACATTATTTATTATGGATCGCCTGACCCATCCCTGATCGCTGCCACCGGCAGTATTGGGGGCATTGACTGCATCATTCTCGGACAGGAAAAGCCCCGTAAAGGGAAAAAGAGCAAGGCCACCGGCATGGTGAAGCCCGAGGGCTTCGGCTTTGGCCTTGAGATGCTGCAGCAGGCAGAACGGAACAGGATCCCGGTAGTGTCAATCATTGACACCTATGGCGGGGACCCTTCCATGGATTCTGAGATGGCCGGACAGTCGTTCCTGATCTCTGACTCCATCAGCAGGTTCTGTGATGCCGAAACCCCTACCCTCTCCTATGTGATAGGTGAAGGTGGCAGTGGTGGCGCCCTGGCAATGCAGATAGCTGATAGGAGCTTCATGCTCGAAAATGCAATCTACTCAGTGATAGCACCCGAAAGCTGCTGCAGGATCATCTTCCACCGCAGGCTGGCTGCCGGAGAAGATATTGAAGAAGTATTGCCAGATGCTCTCAACATATTGCGTCCAGGCATTGAACACCTGCAAAGGATAGGAATGATCGATGAGGTCTTACCTGAGCCTAAAAAAGGTGCACATACAGATTATGAGTTCACATGCAATCTCATTAAAGAGTCGATCACTAAGACTTTAAATGAATGGGTCTCGAAGACCAGGAAAGGTGAGAAATCATTTAAGCCTTCCACCATTAAGAAACTCAAAGAAAAAAGGCGTGAGAAGGTGTTGAAATACGGTGAGTTCATCGACGACCTCGACAAGCTTGAAAAAAGGAGGACCAAAAGGAAGTTCCCCGATAAGGTCAAGACCATACATGTGGAGCAGGAGAACTTTGAGATCATGCACCTGATCAAGGCCCACCTCGAAAAAGAAGGGATTGAAGATACTGAGCTGGTAAATTGTGAGAAGCAATGGGATCCGGATATTAACCTGTTCAAGGTGGCCGGGGGCTGTGGCTTTATCTCACTTCAGGAATACAAAGACAACTTTTACGCATGTCCCAAATGTGGGAAAGGTGAATACCTGAGCGTAGAAGAACATATAGAAAAGATCTGTGACAAGAACACCTTCAGAGAGATAGAGGGTGACCTCAGCTTCAAGAAAATGTTGAATGGGGACTTCTATAATATCGGAAGCTATAAAGACACGCTCATAAAAGTCAAAGAGAAATCATTCTCCAATGAGGGACTGGTCTCGGGTACTGCAAAGATCAAGGGCAAAGACATTGTTCTGGTGATATCAGACCTGAGATTTTTTGGTGGATCCTTTGGTGCTGTGTTTGGAGAAAAGTTCAAGCGTGCAGTTGACTTCGCCGTGGAGAACAAGCAACCGCTGATCTCAGTATGCTCATCCGGGGGTGCCCGAATGAACGAAGGACCTATGTCGCTGGCGCAGATGGCCAAGATGAACATGGCCCTACTTGACCTGAAAAATGAAGGTCTGCTTTACCTGTCGATCATCACTGGGCCTACAACAGGTGGTGCTTATGCCAGCTATGTTACCCAGGGTGACATCATCATCGGTGAAGAAGGCGCCCTGGTTGAATTTGCCGGACCACGTGTAGTAATGGGTGGTGGATTTAGTGTTGATCGTGACATCATCACAACCAATAAGCTATACGAAACCGATAAGATACAGCACCTGGTGAAAAGGAAGGAATTAAAAGACCTTCTTTCCTATTATGTCAGGTTCTTCTATGCCCTCAGATATCCTGACAAGAGGAGGAACATGGGAAGGATCCTCGACTTCACCAAGGTCTAATTATTCATCATTCGAGACTCATCACTCGGCACTCGGAACTCTCCCAGGCTCCTTGCTGCCGGATATCCCATATTATTACTGAATCTATTTCAGCTTTTAGCTTTTCTGCCTTCCACCAGGGCACAGAAGAATCCAGTATGATAATCTCAGGCGCAAACCATTTAAGGAGGGATGCTGGAGAAAACTGACAACTTCCTCTCAAAATGAGGTGGTCGAGGAGCAGTCTTACCTCAGGAGGCCTGCAGGCAGGCAGGCTGCCCTGCCATACCACAACCCTCATATCCGGGACATGCAATGGAGTAAGTATCCCAATTTCTATCTTCCATGTTCCTGTATCAATATTGGAAGATGATAATGATGGCAATTGCTCCGTCATAGGCTCCCTCAGACCACATTCCAGCCAGTGCGGCTTGATACTGTAATTCATCTTCCCGGCATCATTCAATAGTGCGGAATCAACATGGAATATATGATCCCGACCATCAATAAGATCATAGGCTGAATATCCTGACACAGAATACACTACAAACTTCCTTTGCCGCTCAATCCTGTGATTTGAATATAAATGATAGGACGATAAAAGCAGGACAAAGAAGAGCCCCGCCAATAAGCTCCCCCCTGACTTATTTAAAAAATAAAGACAAAGAAAAATAGTTATCAGGTACAGCATCATGAGTGCAGGAACGTCAATGCTGATATCAGCTATTATGGCATATGGAAGCTTCTCAACAATAGATACACCCATTTCCATTACCTGGATCAATTGTTTTAACAGCCAGGCAGCAAGCATTGCCAACTGAGACAGTGAAGGCATTGCAAAAAGTAGGATGCCTGCATAAATGATCAGTGAAGAGAGGGGGATCACTATCAGGTTGGTTAGCAGACTATATACCGGAAATTTATGAAAGTAAAAGAGTATCACAGGCAGTGTACCCAATTGAGCTGCAATAGAGACTGCTGTGATCGACCACATTTTATCAAGCAGGCTGTACTTAAAATAAAAGAGCTTGTTCAGGGGTTTTTGGAGGAACACTATGCCCAACACGGCAGCATAAGATAGTTGAAAGCCTGCACCAAAGAGGTTCGATGGGCTTATCATCAACATCAGCATGGCAGCAGCTGCCAGTGTGTTGTACACATTGCGATATCGCTTGAGGGTGTTCCCGATGATTATAAAACTGATCATAAAAGAAGCCCTGGTAACAGGTGGTGCAAGGCCGGTGATGAGGGCATACGACCATATGCTTCCCATCAAAAGGAATGGCAACATAAACCTTCCCAATCTAAGCCGTTTGAGGAAGCCCAGCATCAAACTGAGTACCATAAAGATGACACCAACATGCAAGCCCGATACACAGAGGATGTGCATGGCCCCTGCCCTGGCATACATCTCTCTAATATCATCTGCCAGATGACTGTCGTCCCCCAACAAGAGGGCAGAGGACACAGCATACTGCTGGTCGTGGATGCCGTGTGCCTGAAGCTTTTTGAGTAATTGCTTACGCACAGCTATCGCATAATTATGCAGACTGAAATCTTCATTACTATCACCTATCAGCCATTGTCCTCTTTTTAAATAAGTAGAGAGATAGATCTCACGCCTGGAGAGGTATTTATTATAATCAAACTCAGCCGGATTAGAAGGACGGCTCACCGCTTTCACACTTGCCTTGAAAAGTATGGCATTCCCTGGTTTTAGGAGTGGAAGCAAACTGTCAGGTTCTGTATAAACCATAACATTAGCTTTAAAAGGATGAAGGCCTGAACTGTCTTTGAGCCCAATTATTCTCAATAGCCCGCGGCATGATCGTTCTCTTTGCTCGAAGCCTTCTGCAATGGTGCCAATATACAGGCAGGTATCTGAAGGAACATCCAGGAGCACGGCTTTTTCCTTCACCCGGCCTTTTTGTTGCTGAAAATATGCAGAGCTCAGAAAAAAGATAATGACAAGAGACCCAAATACCCATCGGCTACGAAAGCTAAACAACACACCATAGAGTAGGGCACCAATAATAAGAATACCTCCAGCCACCACCAATACTTTGAAAGGCAGGGTGGCATTTCCTCCAAACTCGTCAGACAACAGTATTCCAATGATATATGGAATGATCAGCCTGACCAAGGGAACCCGGCTCCACATTGATTAAGAATTAATAGATAATAAGTGCTTCTATCTATTAATACCGATATTGGGGAAATGTCACACTTTCTATGTTTTGGGTGCTGGGCACTGGGTGCCAGGTGCCGGGAAAGTAATATTTAACTTTCTTATACCTTATGTCTTAATCGCTGAATCATCAGATCAGCTGTTTTGGCAGAGGCTCCGGGGCCGCCCAGCTTTGCTTGAAGTTCATCTAATCCGTCAAGCATACTATTCCGGTATTGATCATCGGAAATGAGTCGGCCAAGTTCCTCTTCGAGGTTTTTCTGTTGAAATTCACCCTGGATAAGCTCCTTCACCACCTCTCTGTCCATGATAAGATTCACCAATGAGATATATTCTATGTCTACAACCAATTTTCTGGCAATGTAGTACGAGAGCCATCCCCCTTTGTAACAAACAACTTCTGGTACCCTGAAGAGGGCAGTCTCAAGTGTTGCCGTCCCGGAGGTGACCATGGCCGCGTGTGCCATACTGAGCAGCTCATGCATACCACCGCTGACGATCCTGATATCGGCATCGCCCGTAAGGGAACGGTAAAATTCTTCGGGAACTGAGGGGGCTCCGGCAATGACGAACTGATAATCGTTGAAGTGATCCTTCATTTCAGTCATCAGCGGGAGCATTTTCCTGATCTCCTGCTTGCGGCTTCCCGGAAGGACCGCTAAAACAGGCCTGCTGTCGAGCCCGGCCTTATCCCTGAAGCCCGGATCCGTCTCCACATCTTGGATAGCATCAAGCAAAGGATGGCCCACAAAGTCGACATCATAATCGTACTTGTTATAAAAATCTTTCTCAAATGGCAGGATCACGTACATACGTTCAACGTACTTTTTGATCTTATGAACACGTGATTTCTTCCATGCCCACACCTGTGGCGAGATATAATAAAAGACACGGATGCCATTTTCGGCTGCAAACTTTGCGATTCTCAGATTGAAACCGGGGTAGTCAACGAGGATCAGAACATCGGGCTTATATTCGATAAGATCCTGCTTGCAAAACTTCATGTTTCGCAGTATTGTTCGGATATTGAGCAAGACCTCCACAAAGCCCATAAAGGCGAGATCGCGATAATGTTTGACGAGATGCCCGCCCCGGGCACTCATCAGATCACCACCCCAGCATCGGAAGTCAGCCTCTTCATCGCGATGCTTCAACTCCTTCATCAAATTTGATGCGTGAAGGTCACCGGATGCTTCTCCTGCTATGATATAATACCTCATTTGCTAAAGTCCAAACTTCAAATTACAAATTCCAAATTAAATTCCAATTGTTCCGTGCCCCACACCTCATACCTCAAGCCACAGACCTAACGCCCACCGCCTAAAAAAATATTCCATTTATTATAAAAAACGCGATCACAAAAATAAATGTCACCAACAGAATTCCTCTTCCTGTTTCATCATACTTTTTAGTCACAAAATAATAGCGTAAAAAAAAGAGGTTTATTATTGTACTAAGCAATTGAAGGAGCCTGAGGTCAAACTTAAAGGGGGATGCTGACAGCCTGTTATACAACGATAAGCCCGCAAACAATAATGCATACAATATCAGTGGCGCAAGTGTGCCGATTAGTATCCCTACCCAGTATGTATCCTTCTTAAACATTGAGATCATATTTCTTAATGTGCTCCATGGCATGGCGGGCAGTCAGGTCGTAGTGTACAGGCACCACCGAGACATAATTTTCGCGCAGGGCCCATTCATCAGTTTCTTTTCTGTCATCCAGCAGTTCAAACTTCCCCGTCAACCAGTAGTAGTCCCTGTTTGTGGGGTCTTTACGTTCATCATACTCTTCAACCCAGCGGGCATTGGCCTGCTCACAGACCCTGAATCCTTTGATGTCGGATCCGTTGACGGCAGGGATGTTCACATTCAGGCATGTCTGTTCAGGCAATCCCTTTTCCAGTACCTGCAGCGCTATCTGCCGAATATATTTATCCACACTCCCAAGGTCGGCCTTATGGCTGTAATCGCAAATAGAAAAACCAATGGATGGCGTCCCTCCTATGGAACTTTCAAGCACCGCTCCCATGGTTCCTGAATATACTATATTGACAGAAGCGTTAGACCCATGATTGATCCCTGATACCAGGAGGTCGGGCTTTCTGCGCAATATTATCTGCTCACCCAGCTTAACACAATCCACCGGTGTTCCATGACAAGCCCAGACCTGTAGTCCTTCCTCCTTATGCAGTTGCCTCAACCTCAATGGATGCCTCACTGTTATGGCATGGCCGGTTCCTGACATGGGTTCCTCAGGTGCTACCACGGTCACATCTCCAATCCCACGCATGATCTCGGTGAGTTTTTTTATTCCCGGTGCATCATAGCCATCATCATTGGTAACAAGAATATGCGGTCTTTTCATGGATTTTAAATCAATATAAAATTACTAAAACTTCAACAATTCCTCATATAACCTTAACACGGGGAGACCCATCACATTATAAAATGAACCATGGATCTTTTCAATGCCCACCAGGCCGATCCATTCCTGGATACCATAGGCTCCAGCCTTATCATAAGGTTCATAGTGATCAACATAATAGAGGATCTCTTCCTCTCGCAGATCTTTAAAATAAACGTCTGTCGTTACTGCAAAGTTCACAAGTTGATGTCTTGAGCGCAGACACACAGCCGTGATCACCTGGTGCATGCATCCCGACAGGGTTTCCAGAATTTCAATAGCATGAGTCCGGTCATCAGGCTTGCCCAGGATCTCTTCGCCAAGGCAAACAACAGTATCGGCTGTGATGAGTATTGTTGGTTCCTTAAAGAAACCATCATCAAAAGCATCTGATTTTTGCTTACTGAGAAACAAGGCCACTTCCTCCCCTTTCATCCCCTCCGGGAAATCCTCATCCACCTCCTTTTTGATCACTTCAAAGTTGATTCCCAGCAATTTCAGCAGCTCCTGCCTCCGTGGTGAGCCTGAAGCCAGTACGATCCTATTATTATCTAAACCTTCTAACACCATGTTAAAAACTGATATAGATTAACTCCATCGATAAAATGCCAGCCAGCATAATGAGCTTGGCTGTATTACTTAAAAAGTTATATGCTTCACTGTCTGTGCTCCTCATCAACTGATACAGGAGATACAATAGTATCGTCTGCACTGCCAGCAGGCTGTACCAGAAAGGCAATGTAAATCCTTTTTCATATAAGTACCATTGCCCCAGGGCCAGCAAAACGATGGTAAGTACGATCAGGGCGGCAACAATCATTCTTGAGATCTTCATGCCCCAAATCACCGGCAGGGTTCTGTACCCGGTCACCCTGTCGCCATCTATGTCCTGGATATCTTTGAGTATCTCCCTGATAAGTGATACCAGCAGGGCAAAGAGGGCATAGGCCCAGACAAACTTATTGATGGTGCCCAGCATGTTGATCACATTCACAAAGTCACCTTCATTTTGGAGCAACATGACAAACTCAAAGAGCCATACGATGAGCAGGACCATGGCCGACAAAACTGCCACGATCAAATTACCCCAGAAAGGCATCCGCTGGTAGCGTGAAGAATAAAACCACAGCAGGCCAATGATGGCAGGGAATATGAGTCCCAGTTGAAATGAGCCCGCAGTATAGGCCAGATAGAAACCTCCTGCCACTGCCAGGGCATTAATGATATAGTACAGGTTCAGCGCCTTACGAACAGAGATCTTTCCTTCAAGCATATTCTTTCCTGGCCTGTTCTTCCTGTCGGTATTCACATCAAAATGATCATTGATAATATATCCTGCTGCGGCGATCAGCACCGTGATCAACACCAGGATTGAGAAGTTCAGGTGGCCCAGGGGTGCTTCAACCTGATTCAGGGAAAGCAAGGGCCTTATCACTCCAAAAGCAAGGAGATATTGGGTGATGATGATAATGAGAAGATTAGGTATCCGGAACAGGCTCAGCCAATTTCGGAGGTTATTGCTTTTACCATTTGAAGGCGTCATCATTCATCCAGTTTTTTTGAAGTTTGAGGACCTGCTCAATGATATCCCTGACACATCCTTTCCCTCCTTTATAGTGAGAGATATAAATGGAAATCTTCTTTATTTCTTCGGCAGCATCCGCCGGACAAACAGCAACTGCAGCCTCTTGCATAACCTGGTAGTCGGGGATATCATCTCCCATATATACAACCTCATCTTTGCTCAGGCCGTTATCTTCAAGGTACATATTAAACACCTCAAGCTTGTGTTCTATACCAAGAAAAACATCCTTGATGCCCAGGGAGGCCAGACGGTTCGACATTGATTTTGATTTTCCGCCTGAGATCACGGCAACACGGTATCCTTTCTTTACAGCTAACTGTAAGGCATAGCCATCTCTCACGTTGGCTGTACGCAAAGGTTCCCCTTCTTCTGTCAGGGTAATGATACCTTCAGTGAGCACACCATCATAATCGAATATGAAAGTGGTGACATTTTCCAGCAGTTCTTTATAATTATTCATTCGCTTTTTGTTTGGTCAATGATACTTTGCGATATCCTTCTGTATAACTTTTCAGCAGACGGATTATTTTTTAAGAGCTTGAGATGTTTTTCTATCACATTCATGTCTTTTCTTTTTGCCGGTCCTGTTTGAGAGTCTTCCGGCCCCTTCTCAATGGCTTTGGCAGCAGTTTCCAGGATAAGGGGTTCCAACACCTTGAAGTCGAAACCATGGTCCTCCAGCAATTGCCTGGCTATGTCATACATATGGTTGGTGAAATTTGATGCAAACACAGCCGCAATATGCATCAGCTGTCGCTGGTCCGTGTCGGCCACATTTACGCTACTGCATAGTCTTTTTCCAAAGGCTATCAATGTATCTTCATTGTCGATACGGTTGGCCTCAATGAATAAGGGAACCTCCGACATCTTGATCTTTCTATTCTGCGAAAATGTCTGCAGTGGATAGAACACCCCGGTATTCTGTGAATAATTGCTAAGAATATCGAGGGGTAATGATCCGGATGTATGAACCAGCAGCTCATCTGTCAGTCCCAGCTGAGGCAATATCTCTTCCATGGCATTGTCAGGCAAAGCCATCAAATACAGGTCCTGGCCTTTAACCACTTCACTGAAAGACAGGGAGTAGTCAGCGTCATGCATCTCTGCGAGGGCTTTCACAGCGGCCTCTCTTCTTCCAACCACCTGTACTATCTTACAGCCTTCATCACGAAAGGCAGATGAAAGTCGCGTGCCCACATTGCCTGCACCAATAATTACAATATTTGCTATGTTAATCATGAGGAATAATCATCGCGAAATTACAAACTTAAACAATTTTACAAGCCAGTTGTTATTAATGCTGAACTTCAATAGTTGATGACAAACGAATATTCCATAAAAGATCTTGAGCGAATAACAGGTGTGAAGGCCCATACCATCAGGATATGGGAGAAACGATATAATATTGTGGAGCCTGAAAGGAGCAAATCAAACATCCGGCACTATTGCGATAAGGATTTGAAGAGGCTGCTGAATATTGCTGTTCTCGTAAGTAATGGATACAAGATTTCAAAGGTAGCGGGCTTAAACGATGAAGACCTGTACCAGAAAATCCTTGAGTTGAACAATTTCCAATCTACCAGGCAGGGTGGTCTTATCGAGAGCCTGATCATTGCTATGATAGATGTAGACGAAGAGAAGTTTGTCAAGGTGTTGAACACCGCTATTATAAAGATTGGTTTTGAGGAGACACTTTTCGAAGTTGTATATCCCCTCTTAAGTCGTATAGGAGTATTGTGGCAAATTGGAACCATCACCCCTGCTCAGGAACACTTTTTATCAAACCTGATCAGGCAGAAGATCTTTGCTGCCATTGATTCGCTGCCGCTGAAGTACACAGAAGACAGCAAAACCTTTTTGCTTGTGCTTCCCGAATGGGAGATGCACGACATAGGACTGCTTGTTTATAACTATCTCATTCGCAAAAAAGGGCACAGAACTATTTTCCTCGGCCAGGGTCTTCCGATTGAAAATGTTGCTGCTGTGAATGAGCTTTCCAACCCGGATATTATTGTGACCTCCTTCTCATCTTCTGTGGTTAAGGAAGAGATGGTAAATTACCTCCTGAAATTAAATGAACATTTTTCGTCAAAACCTGTGTATGTTTGTGGCATTCAACTGGACAAATTATGTTCCGAAATACCATCAAATATCCACAAGGTTCCTACGGCCCTGAATTTCAGGGATCTTTTACTGAATACTTTTTAATTTGGTCAGTTTTTTTACATGTTTTGTTTAACAATATAAAAGTAATTACTATTTAGGTACAATTTTACCTTTATTCTATTCGGCTGTATTTCTGCGTTTTACTATTTTTATTTAGATTTATTCTAAAATTAAATGATAAAAAACTTGACATTGAATATTTTATTTGTTTAACTTTGCCAAAAGTGAATTAAACAAACGCCTTAACCCATGACTACAGTAGATTTCAATTTTAAGCTGACCGGAATGCATAAGCATTTGGAATATTTCGCTAAGAAATTAACCAACAACGATGACGATGCCCAGGACCTGCTCCAGGAAACATTTTTAAAGGCATTGATCTTCAAGGATAAATTTGTTGAATCTACCAACCTCAAAGCATGGCTTTTTACAATAATGAAGAACATTTTTATTAATAACTACCGTAGGAATGTTCGTGCAAAGACCATTATTGATACAACTGACAATCTTTATCATTTAAATAACTCCAGCAATCATACCCCATTAACTCCTGATTCAACCCTCTCTGAAAAAGAGATTCTCAGGGAAATTGAAAACCTTACTGATGACCAGAGGATTCCTTTTGAGATGCATACCAAAGGTTTTAAGTACAAAGAGATTGCTGAAGAGTTGGAAATCTCCATAGGCACAGTGAAGAGCCGTATTTTCTTTACCAGGAAGAAGCTAATGGATGGACTTAAGGATTTTGATAATTAAGATACTTTACGATTACATTTTAAAGGCCGGAACCTTATGGTTTCGGCCTTTTTTTTATTCGAAAGTAAATGACAGCTGCCAGACCTTGGACCGCAGGTCTTCTATGCCACCGGTATATATATTATTTTCTTCACGTAACAGGTTGAAGAGGCCATACGACATCTTCACTTCTATACCCAGCTTGAACCAGGCATTGTAGAACTCTATCCCTACCCCAACCTCAGCAGCAATATCATTCTTATTCAGTTTAACCAGGGTCTCGTTGTCCTCTTCGCGCTTATCGGCACGTGTGGCAGCCAGGTCGAGCACATATTTGGCCCCACCGGTGATGTAGGCTCCAAAATTATGCACACGCTTGGAGCGATATCTTACATGCAGTGGAAAATCGACATGTGCCGATGTAATATTCTTCCGTACCTCTACATAGCTTGCTTCATTATTTACAAAGGCAAGCATGGCATAATCAAGGTAGCGCTCACCAAAGGAGAGTGAAGGAATAAATCGGAGGTCGAAGTACTTGCTCATCTTAAGGTTACCTACAATACCTACGGTAAATCCCATGGTTGCATTAGAATTTACACTCAAAAGTCGTAAGGAGTCAGCATAAACATCTGGTGATTGCAATGAATCATACGTCACCATATGGAAGTTTTCCTTCATCTTAATGGTAAAATCCATCTGGTTTATTGCCAGGATAAATCCAAAATGATAGGGGGCATTATTATAGTTTGGAAGGTTCATGACACCACGTTTTTGTGCATGAGCCTCTCCCGCCGATAATAGGATGATGGAAACGAGTATAATACTTATGTATTTTATCAGCTTCAAAGATTCCCTGTTTATTATTGTATTTAACGAGTGTTATGGTTGATTATTTCAGTGAAAAGGAATTTTCTACAAACTTACCGATTTATCAATTATTCGGCAAGTTTATTGAGTTCTTCACGGAAACGCTGCATATCGACAGGCACAACACCAAGCTTTTCACAGACAATTCCTCCGGCCAGATTAGCAACATTTGCAATGGTATCGATGGGCGCCCCGACAGCCAGGCATAATGATGCAACGCTGACAACTGTATCGCCAGCACCTGAGACATCAGCAATATTCCTGATATGTGCAGGCAAGAGGTGGCTTTCATTTTTTCCATTGTCATCGGAAGAAATGTAGACTCCGTGCTCAGAGAGTGTTATCATGGCTATGCGGGCCTGGATCTTATCACGAAGTATCCTTACCGTCTCATCCAGCACATCCATATCCGGCTCACTAAAATCTATTTTCAATCCTTCTTTTAGCTCTTTAAGGTTTGGTTTAAACAAGGTAACATTTCTGTAGAGGTCGAAATTCTTTTTCTTAGGATCGACCACCACAGGGATATCTTTTGAGCGTGCCGTATCAATAAGTTCGCTGATCACCAATGGGGTCAGTATCCCTTTATTATAGTCCTGTATGATCATCACATCAACCTCTGATGATTGAAGTTGCTCCTTACAGATCTCTAAGAATGCATTCTCATCATCTGCATGCAGATCGCTGGTATGTTCTTCGTCTACCCTTAGCAGCTGACTGTTATTACCTATGATCCTGAATTTTGTTGTGGTAATCCGCCTGTAGCTACGAAAGATCCCGCTTTCTGACAGACCTTCCCCTTTCATGATGCCCAGGAATACATCACCCTTAGATTCGGAGCCTATCACTGAGCATAAGATGGGTGTGGCCCCCAGCGCCTTCACATTAATGGCCACATTGGCCGCCCCTCCCAGCCGCTCTTCCCGATGACTGACATCTACAACAGGCACAGGGGCCTCCGGTGAGATCCTGTCAACAACGCCCCATAGGTAGGAGTCCACCATGACATCACCTACGATCATCACTTTCTTATCTCGGAATGAGGAAATCAGGTCCAAATACTTGTTCACAATAGTTTGAGTATTGGCACTAGGCTCAAGGCGCTAGGCGTTAGGCACTTATTTTAGTTCTGCCAGGGCTTCATTGATCCTGGCCATAGCAGTAATTAGTATCTTTTTAGAAGTAGCATATGATATCCTGATACAATCAGGGTTTCCGAAAGCTTCACCGGGAACGAGGGCTACGTGAGCATGATTCAGGAGATACATGCACAGGTCACTGCTATCTTTTATCACCTCTTCGCCAAATTTCTTTCCAAAATAATACTGGATATTGGGAAAGAAATAAAAGGCACCATCAGGAAGGTTGTTCCTGAAGCCCGGGATCTCTTCCAGCAGACCAAATACGAGGTCGCGCCTCTCACGGAATGTTTCAACCATCTTCTTAATCTCCTCATTATTGGCGGGATCACATTTCATGGCTTCCATAGAAGCATATTGGGAAATAGAACATGTTGCCGAGGTCACCTGTCCCTGCAGCTTGTCACAGGCTTTAGCGATCTCCAATGGAGCAGCCAAAAAACCAACACGCCAGCCTGTCATGGCAAAGCCTTTTGACACACCATTGATGGTAATGACCTGGTCTTTGATGAAGTCAAACTCAGCGATGCTGGTATGTTCGCCTTCAAACCTGATCAATTCATAAATTTCGTCT
>Ga0209475_10003369_pt1 | contig 14766 bp, 10 predicted proteins | sample tdDd471_FD_187128 | JGI IMG/M metagenome (GOLD analysis project Ga0209475, IMG submission 187128) | Marine sediment microbial communities from the Atlantic coast under amendment with organic carbon and nitrate - tdDd47.1 (SPAdes)... | ecosystem: Environmental > Aquatic > Marine > Coastal >... | reverse complement strand
GTCCTGCATGACCTGTTTCAGTCTCGTTCCGGCAGCTTCGATATTTGCCTCGGGCGCTTCGATGATCAATTCATCATGCACCTGTAAAATCAACTTCGCACCAAGGCGCGCCAGTTCGTCATCTTTCTGGGCCGCGAGCATCGCCATCTTGATGATGTCTGCTGCCGAACCCTGAATGACTGTGTTCACGGCTTGTCTCCGCGCCTGCGATGCCATCTGATTGTTGCGCGAATGAAGCTCAGGCAACAACCTGCGCCGACCAGCCAGCGTGACCACGAAACCGTGCTGCTGGGCGTCCTCGACAATGGTGTCGTAATAGGCTTTGAGCGTGGCCAGTTTCTCGAAATATGTCTCGGTGAATTCCTTGGCCTGGTTCTGGGTGATCTTCAACTCCTTGGCGAGTTTCTGCACACCCATGCCGTAGATCAGGCCGAAGTTGATGGTTTTGGCGTTGCGTCTCTCGTCCGGCAAGACCTCTTCTGTGGGCTTGTCATTTAGAAGGCCGGCCGTGCGCGAGTGGATGTCCTCGTCATTGCGGAAGGCGTCGATCAATGCCGGGTCCTTGGAGAAGTGGGCGAGCACGCGAAGTTCGATCTGCGAATAGTCGGCTGCGGCCAGCATGTTGCCGGGTGCGGCGTTGAAACAGGCGCGCATGCGCGGTCCGTATTTGCCGCGAATGGGGATATTTTGCAGATTCGGCTTGGAGCTGGAGAGCCTGCCCGTTGCCGTGGAAAGCTGGTTGAAGCTCGTGTGCAGCCGGGAACTGTCGTCCACCAGTTTGGGTAGCGGCTCAAGATAGGTGGAGCGCAGTTTTTCCAGCATGCGGTATTCGAGAATATCCTCGACAATGGGGTGCTGCGAGCGAATCTTCTCCAACACCTGGTTGGCGGTGGAGCGCAGGCCAGTCGACGTCTTGGTGCCTTCCTTGATGCCGAGCTGATCGAACAGGACGACCGCCAACTGCTGGCTGGAGCGGATGTTGAATTCCTCCCCAGCGTGAACGATGATGGACCGGGTCAATTCGCTGAGTTGACTACTGACATCTTCCAGGAAAGTCTTGAATGCTTCGAGGTCGATGCCGATACCGGCCTGCTCCATGGCGACCAGCACCGGGATGAGCGGGATTTCCAGATCGCGCATGAGTGGCGCAAGTTCAGAGGATTGAATCTGCCCCTTGATGCCCTGCATGTATGCCAGCGCGGCCAGCCCTTTGGCATGGGGATGTAAATCTTTTGAAAACTCGGCGAATTCCGGTCTGCCATCTTGATAAATAGACTGCTTGAGGCGCGGCCATGTGTAGTTGCGTGCTTCTGGATCAAGCAGGTAGGCGGCCAGGCTGAGGTCGAACCACTGGAAGGGCAGGATCAGCCCCCAGGCCGGGTCGGTCCTGAGCAGATCCTGCACACTTGGCGTGGCAATGACACTGGCGTTCTCCAGAGCGCGGGCTAGTCCGTCGATGGGGCCTTTGTAGCGGTACTCTCTGCCTTCCATGCCGATGAAAAATGCGTCGTCCTCAAAGATCAGCCCAATATCTTCACCTGCGAGATTGGGCAGATCGTCAGCCGTGGCGGCTTCGGTTACGGGCAGCGGCTCGGTGGGTGCTTCCTTGACTGGCGCGTCGCCGAAAAGAGAGAGCATTCCGTCAGCCGTGGCGGCTGCCTTTTTCTTGGCTTTGGCCTTGGTCGGGCTATCTGATTTGGGCGTAGCCGACGCGCCTCCGGACTTGGGAATGGCTCGCTGCAAACTGTGCAGCTCGTATTCATCGAGGAATGCGTTCAGCTTGTCGAGGTCGATGTCCTGCATGGCGAAATCTTCGATGGGGATGTCGCAGCAGTCCGTCTTCATGCGAGTCAATTCGCGGTAAATGAAAATGTTTTCCAGCTCGGGCTCGACCTTCTCGCGCATCTTGTCCGGCAGCTGTGTGTAGTTGTCGCGCAACTCTTCAAGGGTGGGGCCGGTGGCAGCGAAAATCTTTCTGGCCGTGACCGGGCCGACTTTGGGGATGCCGGGAATGTTGTCTGCCGAGTCGCCGATGAGCGCCTGAAAATCCGGCCAGGTGGCGGGTTCCATCCCTTCCTTTTCGCGGAAGCTTTCCAGTGAGTGGATGGTTTCGTTTCTGCCCTGCTGGCTGACCATGACAACGTTGTCGTCCAGGCACTGCTTGAGGTCCTTGTCCGCAGCCAGAATGATGACCGGGCGTTCCTTCTTGTATTCGTGGGCCAGTGCGCAGATGCAATCGTCGGCCTCGACGCCGTCCGATATGAGCAGCTTGAAGCCGAGCAATTCGACGCCCTTGCGAACCGGTTCTATCTGTTCGACCAGAGGTTCGGGCATGGGCGGGCGTTGCGCCTTGTACGGATCATACATCTTGTGGCGGAAAGTAGGGCCCTTACCGTCCATCATGAAGGCCACGTGCTTGGGTTTCTCGTCCCGGATCAGGTTCATCAGCACGCGCAAGGTGGTGTTGATTGCATTGGTCGGGAATCCGTCCGAGCGCGACAGGTCGGCGCGGGCGTAGAATGCACGATAGAGCAGGGCGGTTCCGTCGATGAGAAAGACGGGTTCCTTATCGAAGCCTAAACGGTCTTTTAGAGACATAATGTGTGGTGTGTAAGGTGTTAAATTCGGCGGATAGTCTTTTTCTTGCCCTGTCCGAGACGTTTGAGCATGAAGATTTCTGGGTCTTCGCCGTCAAGCTCTTCGATATTCACTTCGGCACGGGCGGCTTGATTGTGTCCACCGGCAGATCCGAGGCCGTTCATGAGGGTCTGGGCCATCTTGCCCATGTTGCGTCTCATGCCGTCGCCGCGGAAGATGCAGACGAGTTTGTCGTCGGCCATGCCGGAAACAACTACCCACGGCACGTTGTGAACGCGGGTGAAGAAGTCGGCCACGATGACCAGGATGTCCGGGTTCTCGACATTGCCGCAGTGGGCGAACAGGCCCTGGCCAATACGTCTGAGATTGTAGAAGGCTCGGGAGAAATAACGCATCCAGTCGAGGTGGAATTCGCTTCGGCTGATGCGGTTCATCAGCTTGGGGTCGGCGAATTTGCTCAAATACTTGAAGGCGGAAATATCAGCATCGATGAACTCGCGCTCAAAGGTGCGGGTGTCGCAGCGGATGCCGTACATCAGCGCGGTGGCCAGCAGCTTGGCCGGGCGGATCTTCATATTGTAAAGATATTCGGTCATCATGGAACAGACAGCGCCGTACTTGGGCCGGATGTCCACGAAATCGGCTTTGACCGGGTTTTCCTTGGACGTGGGATGGTGGTCGATAACCACGGAAAAATCGAATGGTTCAAATTCGGGATTGTGGTGTGGCTGGGAGTCCACAAGGGCGAACTTGTCAAATTGGGCCGCCAGGTTCGGGATCAGCTTCTGGGTCGGGATACGCAGGTAGCGGATCATGGACAGGTTGTCGGGCCGCTTGATCTCGTTGATCTGTCCGATGCCCACGTTGGCGACGCGGCGGGCCATCAAACGTCTCAGAGCCAACGCAGAGCCAAGGGCGTCCGGGTCGGCGTTGATGATGATAAGCCAGTTCTCATCTTTTTTGAAAAGGTCGAGGAGCTGCTCTACCTGTTCGTCCAACTGTCTGAAAAGTGCCACAAACTATCCCTTTTTCAGGGTTAACGGTAGCCCGGCTGCAACCAGGTACGCCTGGTCCGCCACTTTGGCCACGCTTTGGTTGAGCGCGCCAAGGCTCCGAACAAATGCTCGCACTTCACTGCCCCCAGGCAGAGGTCCGAGCCCGGTCTCACACGAGACCAAAATTAATTCCGAGGTGTCCCATTCTTCGAGAACTTCAAGGAATTCCTGAATTTTTTCCTTTTCACATCCTGCCTCGCGGCAGGCGAAAAGCCAATAGTCCAGGCTGTCCACCAACACGGCGGGAAAGTGCAATTTAGCCTTTCTGAGCGTCTGAGGCAAGTCTTCTGATACCTCAACAACTTCAAGCTCAGGGCCGCGTGTTTCGCGGTGTTTGGAGATTTGCTCCCTGAATTCCAGGTCTTTTGCCTTGCCTGTGGCGACAAACAGGGCCGGTTCTGGCCCTTTTGCCAGTAAATCGAGCGCAAAGTCCGATTTTCCGGATTTGTTGCCGCCAAGAATCAAGGTGATCATTTTTTATTTCTCCAGCCGGACAGCCATCCGGCAAGCAGGTCAACGGATTCAAAAATTCCTGTCTCGTCAAAGACTTCAAGGGTCAGGGTGTCGCCGCTGAATTGTTTCAGCATGGTGCGAAGCAATGTCTGCCCACTTTCGTCCAGATTTGCAAGGCTTGTGTGTCGTCCACCGTTTTTCGGGGCATACACATGGAGCATCCGCACTGTGCTCCAGAGTCCTGGCAGGTCCAATACGGAATGCTGACCATAAGCGAGGATGTGGCCCAGGTCCAGACATGTGGAATAGCCGCCTCGTCGGGCGTCGTCCCACATGGTGGTCAGGTCGGTTTCCTCAACGTTCTCCAGCAGGATGTCGGCAGGATCAACACCTGCTTCCCGAAATCTTTTCGCCAGAGGCACAAGCATTCCCGGTACGGTGGGAGGATGCAGGACGTAGACACTGGGCGAAAGAAACGCTGCCTTGTCCATCAATCCCCTGAGCTTGCTCCAGACGGTATCAAGCCCCTGTTCCCACGGCAGATCGAGGGGCAGGTGGATGTGCCAATTCACGGGCAAATCGGACAAATCTGACGGCAAGTCAATGTCTGTATACTTTAAACATGAATCGGTCTCGAAAAAGAGCAGGCATATTTCCGGGAAATAATCGGCCAGGAACCGGCTGTTCTCAGCGGCTCCGGCAGGAATGACAAAGGAGGGCGCGGCCACGGTGAAACCGAATTCCATGTCCCATTTCTTCTCGATCTCCGCGACGGGAACGTGACGCGCGTGCGCATCTTTTTCCCTTGCACTTCCATCGCTTGAAGGCGAACTGGTAATCATTGTTGATTTATTGTTTTTAGGCATGGTGATTGCACAGTTTTGAGCATGGAATGAACCATTTGGCCGAGGGTGCGAACATGAGAGCTATTCGCAAGTTTTGTCAGCATTTATTAAACCCGCTTCACGTATTCTGTAGACTGCGTCAGGCAGGCTTCACTCGAGGAGCCGCTCGCAACGTCTGTCGGGCTTACGAACGCGGGTTTTATCGTTTCATCCTTTAAACTTTGGGTCTAATCAAGCAGGCCAAGCTGCTTTTCCTTGGTGACCTTTTTCGCGGACAGCGTGGAACGGGTCAGAATCTCCTCGGGAATCTCCCTCAAATATCGTGACGCCGGAAGATTGAGCGTCTTGCCGTACAACTCCCGCCTGTCAGCGCGGCTGATGTACAGGTTCTTCTTTGCCCGGGTCATGCCGACAAACATCAGACGGCGTTCCTCCTGGAATCGCTGGCCCCGTCCGGGTGTGAGCGTGACCGTCGCGGTCAGCAGATCCTTCCCGGCGAATGGCAGGATACCTTCTTCGCAGGCAGGCATGAATACGGCCTCGAATTCAAGGCCTTTGGCAGCATGCAGTGTCATGACCTGGACTTTTTCCGCAGAGCGGCGAACCAGCTCCAGTTCTGTCTGGAGGCTGACCCAATTGACCAGTGCCTGCCAGCCGCCGCGTCGGTCGAATTCCCGTTTCAGGTCCATAAACTGTCTGCTTTCCCAGAAAAATTGATCGAACGGTGGTGTCTCGTTCAGGTAGGCAGCCAGTCCGACTGGCCCCTGTGCCAGGATATGATCCGGTACATCCAGTACCTCATCGGCCCCGCTCAGAGACATGCCCAGGAATTGTTCTGCCGTGCGCAGGATGGTCGCCACGCGCGGTTCCTGCCAGAAGCCATCAAGCTCCGGGGTGGAAACGGGAATTCCTGCCCGCTTGAGTGCCTTTTCGATGATCGGGATGAGGGCCTTGAAGCGAACCAGCACTGCAATGTCGCCGGGCGCGAGATCTCCGCTCCCTTCGGCTTCGGAAATGGAGTGGCTGGTGGTTCCGATCAGCCCCTTGATCTTGTCGCTGATCCAGGCTGCCTCGCGAACGGCGTCCGGTCCCTCGAAAAGATGGATGGTAGCGTTTAAATCGAGATTGGATTTGAGGGTAGATTCCTCCGGATAGAGCGCGGCCGCGCAATCAAGGATATGCTGACCGGAGCGATAGTTCTCGTCCAGAGTGATGGTCTCGATATTGGCCCACAAGTCCTTTAACTTCTCTTCGACTTCGCCCACCGCACCCCGGAATCCGTAAATGGATTGCATGGGGTCGCCGATGCAGAATACGCCGTCGCCGGATTCCCCTGCAATACCTCTGATTACGGCCAGTTGCAGTGGGGTGAGGTCTTGTATTTCTTCTACCAGCACGTGCTTGTATGGCATGCGGAAGGTCGGTGCGCCAGCCTGTTCCAGCATGAATTCAAGCAGGTCGGTGTAGTCCACCAGATCCCAATGGTTCTTCTGGTTGCCGTACTTGATGTGCGCTTCGGCCAGGTCTTCAGGGACGTCTGCCAGACATTCGCGGCCAAGGTTGTACTTGTTCCAGTAGTGGTCGAGATTCTTGCCTGCGAATTCAGGATTGACCTCGGCGAAAAGTTTTTTGGCTGCGGCTTCGGCCAGGACTATCGGCGTCTCGGAGTATGCGTGTCTCCAATAGTCGAAGCACAGGGAATGGAGCGTTCCAGCCTGGGGCAGGTCGGCATCTTCGCCACGCAAGCCTTTCAAGCGGTCGCGCATTTCCTGGGCGGCCCGCCTTGTGAAGGTCAGGGCCAGGATACGCCGGGGTGTTTCTCCGCCATCGATGAGACGGGCGACGCGGCCCATGAGGGTCTGCGTCTTGCCGGTTCCCGGTCCGGCCAGAACCAGTACAGGACCGGGTCCTGCGTCTATTGCCGCCTGTTGCGCCGGATTGAAAATGATGGGTTTGACGTCTTCTCTGGGCGCGGAAAAGGGGGTGCAGGCCGGGGCTGGCTCAACGGCCTTGCCGCTATCATCCTTTTTGGGAATGCTCGGGAAGATTGAGGATGCGCCGGTCTTGATCTGGGCGCGTTCCTTTTCGGAGAAGACCGAGATGACGCCGAATTCACCGTCGAAACCGGCCTTGCGGATGACCTGGCCCTCTCTCATTCGGGTGATGCCCTCACCCAGATGACAGCTGTGCTTGTTCAGGTCTTCGGAGGGGACGCGCTGGAGGATGTCCAGTTCATTACCGAAGTCCTTGATCAGGCTCATGTAGAGGGTGTTGACCTTCTTGGAATTGGGGCCCACGCCAACGACCTCGGACAGGATTTCCTTGAGCGGGATCATGGATACGAAATTGGCTGCGCCCTGCGGCTTGATCGGTTCCTGGCGGTCGGCCAACTCCAGCACGCGGTTGTAGACGCCCACGGTGACCGGCTTGCCGCAGACAGGGCAGATGCCGCCACGGGCGATGGTCTCGTGCGGGTCCATTGTCACGCCGCATTTGCGGTGGCCGTCCATGTGGTACTTGCCTTCCTCCGGGAAGAACTCCACCGTACCGAGAAATTTGTGTCCCAATCCTTCGCCGCGCAACGCCCGGTAAATGCCTTCATATGACATCTCGCCCCGGAAAAGGTTGGCCTCGCGTCCCAGTTTTTCGCCGGAGTGGGCGTCGGAGTTGGAGATGAGCTTGATGCGGTCCAGTTCAGACCATGTCCAGTTCATCTCAGGGTCCGAGGACAGGCCGGTTTCCATGGCGAAGATTTCCTGTGAATAATCGCCAAAGCACTCCTTGATGGAATCAAAACCGGACTTGGAGCCGAACAGGGAGAACCAGGGTGTCCAAATGTGGGCCGGGACCATGAATGCCTGGGGGTGGACTTCGAGGACCATGTCGAGCAGGTCGCGGCAGTCCAGACCGAGGATGGGGCGACCGTCGGATTCGAGGTTGCCCACCAAGGCAAGCTTCTGGTTGAATCTTTTTACCGAGTCGATGTCCGGCATGTAGATCAGGTTGTGGACCTTTCTTACCTTGCCGCCGCGTTTGTATATGGAACTGATTTCAGCCTGGAGCATAAACCGGGTCCGGCCCGGGATTTCCCCTTCGAAAGCAGGAATCTCTGCCTCAAGTCCTTTTGGGTTTTTGAGGGTAAAAAGTCCTTTGCCGTTGTCTACCAGATGCTCTTCGATCTCGGCCAGCCATTGGGGGTGGGTGAAATCGCCGGTGCCGAGCACGGACAGCCCTTTGAGACGGCCCCATGCGGCCAGGTTCCTGACAGTCAGTTTCTTGCTGGTGGCCCTGGAGAAACGGGAGTGGGTATGAAGGTCTGCGGTGAATCTTTCCATAGCGGGGACAGTAAGGCCATACTCCATTTATTGCAACCCGTGACCTCGGGAAAAAGGGGTTGACCGGTTGGTTTGTTGCAGATACAACTATCGAATGGTGCTAGATAGATTAAAACCGAGAGAGTCGCTGGGTTTCCTGACTTGGAAAGTGTCCAGGATGATGACCAATGAGCTTGCTGCCCGTTTCTCCGAAGCGGGGGTCGAGATTACTGTTGAGCAATGGCGGGCATTGATCCCGCTGTTCAAGCTTGATGGATTGACCCAGGGCAGGCTGTGCGAACTCCTGTCTCAGGAAAAGACCGGTGTCAGCCGTCTTGTGGCCGCGTTGGAAAAGCGTGGTCTGGTCCGCCGGGAATCCAGCAAGGAAGATCGTCGGGTCAAGTATATCTTTATTACTGATACGGGACGCCAACTTGTTGACTCCACAGTGGACATGGCCGTTGCCTGCCGCGATGATCTGGTCAAGCACGTCGATCCGGATGAACTTGAGATCTGTAAACGCGTGTTGTGGCAGATTATCGAACCAACCTTGGAAGATGATTGCATCGTGAAAGAATAAAACCGACTTACGAGAGTGAATTATGAATACCATCTTGAAATACTATCTGCCTTTGTTGGCAATGCTCCTGCTGGCAGTTCCTGCCCAGGCCCAGAAACCGGGTGAGCGGCCTCCGTCTCCGGTGGTGACAGCCAAGGTGACGTCTGGCGATATGGCTCCCCAGTCCGAGTTCATCGGCACGGTCTTTTTCACTGAAATTTCCGACGTGGCCTCGGAGGTCATCGGCAAGGTCGTGGAGATCAATGTTGTGGACGGGCAGCGGATCAAGGAAGGTGATGTCATGTTTGTGCTTTCCTCGACACAATTGAATGCAAGCATTCGCCGCGCACGAGCACTGTCGCTTCAGGCCAAAGCTGCCTTTGAATCTGCCAAGCTTGAGCATGACCGCATTTCCACTTTGTTTGAAAGCAAGGCCGTGGCTGAAGGCGAATTTGATTCCAAGAGATTGGCTGCCGACGCCTTGCAATACCACTATCAGGCCATGCAAGCTGATCTTACCCAACTGCTTGATAAATCAAAGAAAAAGACCATTCGTGCTCCCTATGATGGTGTTGTCATTGATATCAAGGCCGCTCGCGGTGAGTGGGTATCATCTGGTACCGTTGTCGTTGAGACCGCTCGTGACGATGAATATGAAGTGGTGGTCAACGCGCCCAAGGAGGCGTTCGGCGTGGTCAAGCCCGGCCTGAAGGTTGAGGTAAAGGCTGCCGGGATCGAGGTCCCGGGCGAGGTTTTTGCCGTCATTCCCAAGGGCGATGTCGCTACCCGCACCTATCCGGTCAAGATTCGCGTGGAGAACACGGGAGGGCTGGCCGAAGGCATGGAGGCGAGAGTGCTTCTGCCCAGGGGATTGGGTGGCGAGACCCTGATCGTGTCGCGCGATGCTGTCATTTCCATGCGCGGTGAAAATGTAGTCTGGGCAGTGCTTGACGGTAAGGCTGTACCCATGCCGGTTTACGTGATTGGATTCCGGGGCATGATGGCGGGCGTCAAGTCCGAGAAGCTCAAGGAAGGCATGGACATCGTGATCAAGGGCAATGAACGCCTTCGTCCCGGACAGGCTGTGGCCGCACAGCCGCAGAAGTAGGCGGGGAATACAATGGATATAGTCAAAACCGCCATTGAAAAGCCCGTAGCCGTACTGGTCGGAGTGATCCTCGTCGTCATGTTCGGCTCCATCGCACTGGCAACGCTGCCATACCAGCTTTCACCCAACGTCACCGAACCGGTCATTACCGTGTCCACCACATGGCAGGGGGCAACTCCGTACGAGATCGAGCGGGACATCATCGAGGAACAGGAAAAGGCCCTCAAAGGTATTCCCGGACTGACCGAGATGGAAAGCTCCTGCTACAACGGTCTTTCCGAATTGTCGCTCAAGTTCGAGATCGGCACCGACATCGATAACGCTCTCCTGCGTGTATCCAACAAGCTCAATGAGGTTCCGGATTACCCGGACCGTGTGGACAGGCCCGTGGTCTCGGCCACCGGAGCATCCACTTCGCCGGTCATCTGGATGATTCTCAAGACCCTGCCGGGCAATGAACGCGGCGTGCAAACTTACCGTACATTTTTCGAAAACGACGTGCGCCAGTATCTGGAGCGCGTTCCCGGCGTGGCTGACCTCTTCATCGGTGGAGGCCGGGAAAACGAGATGCAGATCATTGTGGACCCGGTTCGCCTGGCCGCTTACAATCTGACCATCCCGAAACTCGTCACTATTCTGAAGAGTGAGAATGTTTCGATTGCCGCTGGTAATCTGGGTGTGGGCCGTCGCGATTATCGCATCCGCACACCCGGCGAATTCAAGACTCCCGAAGATATCGAGCAGGTCGTCCTGACCTCGTCAGGCGAATATCGCGTTACGCTGGGTGACGTAGCCAAGGTCCAGCGGGGTCATCAGAAGCCCGTGGTCGCCATGCTCCACAACTCGGTGGAAGGCATGGCTGTTGGCGTGAAGCCCGAACCTGGCTCCAACGTCCTGGACATGACAAGTGCCGTAAAGAAAGTCGTCAATGAACTGAATGAGGGTAAGCTCAAAGATCAGGGCGTCGAGCTCGACTGGGTCTATGACCAACGGCCTTACATCGACGGCGCCATCGATCTGGTGCAGCGCAATATCATTATCGGCTCCATCCTGGCCATCGTGGTCTTGTTCATCTTTTTGCAATCGTTTTCGTCCACCATCATCGTGGCCGTATCCATTCCCATTTCCATCATCGGCGCGTTCATCATGTTCGCTGCCGCCGGTCGTTCGCTCAACGTCGTATCCATGGCGGGCATCTCGTTCGCCGTCGGTATGCTTGTGGATAACGCCATCGTCGTGCTGGAGAATATTGACCGGCATAGGCGCATGGGCAAGGGGCCGGTGGCCGCCGCTTATGACGGGACCAGCGAGGTCTGGGGAGCGGTGCTTGCCTCGACCCTGACCACCGTGGCCGTGTTCCTGCCCGTGGTCTTCATGGAGCAGGAGGCTGGGCAGTTGTTCAAGGACATCGCCATTGCCGTCACCTGCGCCATCGTTCTTTCGTTGTTCGTGTCGGTTTTGGTCATTCCCATGCTTGCCAAGCAGCTCTACGGAGTGGCCGAGAAACGCATGAAAGCCTCAGCCCAACTCGACAGCCCGCGTCCACCTGCGGCCTTGTCCATTGCCAAGCGGGCGCTTGTCCCGCTGACAGAGATGGGCGGTCGAGCTTCTGATTGGATCATGTCGCTTCTGGATCGGGCAATTTCAAGTCCCAAAAGTCGGATCGTGACAGTTCTCAGTTTGACATTGGCTTCAATACTGCTGGTTTTGGCGTTCTTTCCAAAGATGGAATACCTGCCGCAGGGCAATCGAAATCTGGTCATTTCCATCCTGATTCCGCCGCCGGGACTGTCCTATGCGGAACGGCTTTCCATAGGCGAATTCGTGTATGAACAGAGCGACCCGCATTTCAACAAGGAAGTTGATGGCATGCCCGGCATCCAGGATATGTTCTTCGTGTCCGCGCCGACCATCAATCTGTTCGGGGCCATGGCCACGGACGAGCAGCGCGCAGGTGAACTGACGCCGCTTTTCAATCGCATTCTAAATTCCATTCCCGGCATGTTCGGTATCTCCATCCAGGCATCGATCTTCGAGCAGGGACTGGGCAAGGGCCGTGTCATAGACGTGGACATCTCAGGTCCCAGTCTGGAAAGGCTCGTGGCGGCCGCCGGTACCATGTTCGGCATGGCCATGCAGGAGATTCCCGGTTCTCAGGTTCGTCCCGTGCCGTCGTTGGAATTGCTTTATCCTGAAGTTCGCTTCATTCCAGAGCGTGATCGCGTACGTGCTGCCGGCTTGACGACAGAAGGATTGGGCACGGCCATCGACGTCATTCTGGATGGTCGAAAGATCGGCGATTTCAAGGAGGAGGGCAAAAAGAAGGTTGACCTGATTCTCAAGGGGGCGCCGACGGATGTCACCACACCGGAAGAATTGTACAGTTCTTTGATCGCTGTTCCACAAGGGTGGGCCGTGCCGGTCAGTTCCCTGGCTCGCATCCAGCGAACCAACTCCATGAACCAGATCCGTCACCTTGAAAGGCAACGGACCATTTCGCTTCAGGTCACGCCGCCCAAGGGCATGCCGTTGCAGGAGGCCATGGAGATCATCCAGAACAAACTGATTCCCGGTGTCCGTCAGATGGGATTGCTTGAAGGTTTGACCGTGCGTCTGTCCGGCGCGGCTGACAAGCTGACTGTGACCCGCAACGCGTTGCAGTGGAACTTCCTGCTGGCGATTGTCATCACATACCTGCTCATGTCGGCCCTGTTCGGCAACTTTATCTATCCGCTTATCATCCTGTTCACGGTCCCGCTGGCCGGAGCGGGTGGGTTCCTGGGACTCAAGCTTGAAAACTGGTTCATTGCCCAGCAGCCGCTGGATATCCTGACCATGCTCGGCTTCGTCATATTGATTGGCGTGGTTGTTAATAACGCCATCCTCATTGTCCATCAGTCCCTTCGCAATATTCGCGAACATGACATGGAACATAAGGAAGCCATTCTCAAAGCTACCCGTACGCGCCTGCGGCCCATTTACATGTCGGCGGCCACTTCGGTCTTCGGCATGCTGCCTCTGGCCGTGGCCCCCGGCCCAGGTTCGGAACTCTATCGCGGTCTGGGAGCGGTGGTACTGGGTGGGCTGGCGTTGTCCACGGTGTTCACGGTCTTCGTAATACCTGCGCTGTTGATGTTCGTCATCGGCATGGAAAAGAGGGGCGGCGAAGCCGGTTAACCAGTTAAATACGCTTCAAATAAAACGGCGGCTCTCATTACGAGAGCCGCCGTTTTTTTGTTGAATCTGTCAGTTTCTAATCATTACCAGCACGGGTGGGATTATCAAGCACTCGCTCGGTGGCAATTCTGACCTTGTTTCTGATTTCGTAGTCAGACAAACGGTCGGAGAGGATGATGGAGCCTGTCTGCACATAGCGTGCTGGCAGTAGATTTAGCGTCAGTGCATAGATGTCCTGTATGTCCAGATGCTCCAGGATATAGTCCTCGTAGTATTCATCCAGGATCTCGGGCATGATTTTCGCTACCCGTTTTTCATTGCGGTTGCTGATCTTGTTCAGCTCCACGCCTCTGACCAATAACTTCTTGCGCGCCATGTCGTAATCCCTCCGCCCAACAGGCTTTTTTCATTTATTAAGCTTACCATAACCTTGTTTGCTCTTGATTTGCAATGTCATCTGGTACGGATAATGCTTTGGATATAGCAGCATATATGCACTATTGCAGTTTTCGCATGTGGGCAAGGAGGTCCCGTGTCGACGCAACCTATTGAACATAAAGTATATAGCTATACACAGAAACAGCGCAAACGCCCTCAGGCGGATGTGGATTTTCCGCTGGCCCCTGAACAGTCAAAAACCCGTCACGAGGAAGCTCCTGATTCAAAGGGCACAGTCCGAAATCATATTCAGGCTTTGCTTTCGGATATTCCGAAAGGGGACGGCGATAGACTGTCTTTTCAGGATGTCGTCAACTATCGTGATTCCCTCGAAACCGAGTGGGATCAGACGGTTAACAGTGACCTCAAAGCCATTGGCGTAGATGTCACAGCCAAGTTCAGGCTCATGCATGACTCTTCCACAGGCAAAGCCACAGCTAGCAGCGATCACCCGGATAAGGCCAGGATCGATGCCTATTTCGCGGCCAATCCCGATCGCGCGGACGATTTTGAGAAGATCATTCAGCTCGGCAAGCTCGCGAATGTTGCCGAGAACAAGCTCGCTCCCCAGGAGATGCAGCAGACATTGCAGACCGAAGCAATGGCCTGGTGGTATCAGTCGAACATGGATACGACATCGCTGTTCATGGGCGGTGGGGTGGTATTCGGTATGGGTACATCCGCCTACAAGGGGTTGGATATCCGGGTTTAGCCGCTTTCCATTCAGATTATACTTCCCCATTATTTGATACGTGCTACCTTGGGCGATAGGAACAAACCTTCTTATCGAAAAGGAGTCATGCGATGTCCAGCTTGTCCGAACAGATTGCTGCAGTGGATGCGGCAAAGGTGAAAAACGTACCCGGGGAGATTCTGGCCGTTATAGATCAGGCCACAGAGAATCTGAAATCTACCGGTATTGAGAATCTGGCCGTGAAAGATGGGGAGAAGGCTCCTGTCTTCACCCTCAATAATCATCTGGGCGAGGCTAGGTCACTTGATTCACTACTTGCCAAAGGGCCGGTGGTGCTGAGTTTCTACCGGGGGGGCTGGTGACCTTATTGCAATCTGGAGCTGGTAGCTCTGCAAAAGGTTTTGCCGGTAATCGAGTCCCTGGGTGCGCAACTGGTAGCCGTGACACCGGAAACGCCCGATAAATCTCTCTCAACACGAGAAAAGAACGATCTCGCCTTTGATGTTCTGTTCGATCAGGGCAACA
>Ga0209475_10003367_pt1 | contig 14780 bp, 10 predicted proteins | sample tdDd471_FD_187128 | JGI IMG/M metagenome (GOLD analysis project Ga0209475, IMG submission 187128) | Marine sediment microbial communities from the Atlantic coast under amendment with organic carbon and nitrate - tdDd47.1 (SPAdes)... | ecosystem: Environmental > Aquatic > Marine > Coastal >... | reverse complement strand
AGGCGCCGAGCGGGCCCGTCTGATGTTTATCGAAGGCGCCCGCTGGCCCGACGACAACAAGTGGACGATCCACGACCGTCCGACCTGGCACACCGCCCGCTGGGCCATTGTCGCCGACGACGCTCCACCCGAGGCGAGGGCCGCTGCCGAGGCCCGCGGAGGCAGGCCCGCCGGACGGGCGCTCGAGGCGCTGGTGCTCAACCATGCGGTGCTGTCGAGCACCGAGAGCAACCCCACCGAACGTGCGGTGGCCCTGAGCTGGCTGTTGCACCTCATCGGAGATATTCACCAGCCCCTCCACGTCAGCGATCAATTCTCCAAAAGGTTCCCTGCCGGAAATGGCGCCGGCACCCAGGAGTACGTCGGGGACCCCATGAGGGATTCGGCCATTCCACTGCACATTCTGTGGGACAGCAATATCTTCCGTTCCACGAAGCTGGAGGACATCGACGGCAACGCGAAGGCGCTCATGGCGGAATTCCCGCGCTCGGCGTTCCCCGAGCTGACCGCCATTGAAGGGCCGGTCGATTTCGAGGGATGGGCACGCGAGAGTTACCAGATCGCGGTGGACTTCGCGTACGGCTACGGGCTCGAGACGATCGAGGATCCGGACGCGGGTCTCGACCCGGACAAGGCGGTCAAGAAGATGGTGGCCTTCATCCTCGAAGGAATCTCTCCGGTTGAGGACGCCCCGGAAGTCCCGGCAGAGTACTGGGAGCAACTCCAACAGATCGTGAAACGCCGAATCACCCTGGCGGGCTACCGGATCGCCGACTGCATCATCGCTTCGGCCGATCAGATTGCGGCGGAGCAGTCGTACACCGGACGGGCTCTGGAAACCCTCGACTGATTCAGTAGAAAGGAACACCAATCATGAACTCTGCAGGCATCAAAACGTCCGCGATTTCCGTCTTCATCATCTCGAGTCTGTTGATCCTGGCGGCCTCCGGTTGCGCGAAGAGTGACACCAATTCCACAACACCCTCGGTGGAAGAAGTGGCTGCCGTCGAGGATGCGGCGCCCGGCGAAACCGTCGGCATCGCGTCTATCGTCAACCTGCGAGATCTCGGCGGGTACACAACTGCCGACGGTAAGACCGTCAAGCACGGGATGGTGTATCGCTCGAATCAGCTCTCAGAGATCCCCGCCGAGGACATGGAGAAGCTCGCCGCGCTCGGGCTCAAGGTCGACTACGACCTCCGCACCGCCGACGAGCGCGACGCCCGTCCGGACGAGCTTCCGCCCGGTGTAGAGTTGGTGGTCGTGGATGTACTTGCCGATTCTCCTCAAGCGGGGCCGGCCATGCTCGAGAAGCTCATGGTTGACCCGGCGGCGGCCAACGCCGAGCTCGGTGGCGGCAAGGTGGAACAGGGGTTCCGTGAGTCCTACCGTGAGTTCGTCTCCCTGCCGAGCGCGAAGGCGGAGTTCAGCAGGATGTTCCACGGCCTCGCAGACGCCGAACAGCTCCCCGCTCTTTTCCACTGCACTACCGGCAAGGATCGAACCGGTTGGGCCGCGGCCGCGCTGCTGACCCTGCTCGGCGTGCCCGAGGACCAGGTCTACAAGGACTACCTTCGGAGCAACGACAACATCCTTCCGGCCTACCAGCACGCCATCGACCCCTTTGTCGAGGCCGGCGGCGATCCGGAGATCCCGGCGGCGATCCTGGGAGTCAAGAAGGAATACCTCGATGCCGCGTTTGATGAGATGACGATCAACCACGGTTCCATTGAGAACTACTTCGCGGAAGGCCTCGGTATCGATGGCGAGAAGCAACAGGCAATTCGCGCTTTGTATCTCGGGGAGGAATAGACGCTCCGGTTGGGAGAGGCTCAGTAGGAGTCACTATGAATGATCGTCCGCTGCGAGGGATCGGCGTCATCGCGGCGCTCGGAGCGATCCTGGTAGTCGGATCCATCCCGGCCGAAGCCGGCGAATCGGAGAGGATCCTCATCCGCAACGTGCGGCTCGTCGATCGCTCTGGAGAAGCTGAAGATCGTGTGGTGAACATCCTCATCAAGGGATCCAAGCTCAATCTGGTCACCGAAGACGAGGTCGAACCGAAAGAAGGTCTCAAGATCTTGGACGCCGACGGCGGGGTCCTGCTTGGAACCCTGCAGCCCGGCGAAACGGCCAATTTCCTGATTCTCGACCAGGACCCGCGCGAGAACATCGAAGCACTTCTCGATACCAAGACCCATGCGGTGTTCGCGATTCGAGAAGGCGAAATCCTCAAGAACATGCTTGCTCCCGCCGCAGTTGCCCCACCGGAGGCAACGAAACGACCGCGATGGATTGCGTACAGTCCGCCCCCGATGGCATTGCCGGTCAACTACCTTGACGCGGAAAAATGGAATCGGTGGGAAACCAAGGCCTTCTCCGGGATCTTCATCGCGGCGGTGGCGGCCGACCGGCAGCGTTGGCTCACCCAGGACGACGCCAGCGAACAGCAGGTCGGGGACCTCAAGAGCTACAACGGCGGCGAAATCCGGGCGTTCCGGCTCGGCATCGCCGGCACATTCAACTTCGCCAGGCCCTGGTTTTACCAGTTCATCATTGCGACAAAGGCCTTCGACAAGGGATTCGACTCCACCGAGGACGACGACTTTCTCTGGCTCGACTACCGGGTGGACATTCCGGTGTCGAAGAAGCTCAGTCTGAGCGTCGGCAAACAAAAGGAACCCATTTCTATGGAGCGTCTCCTGCTGGGTACCCAGATGCCGATGACGGAACGTCCCGCCGTGTTGGACTCTCTCTTCCGATTTCGCAATGTTGGCGTCAGGCTCAACGGCGGCGCCTTCGAGCGCCGGGTCTCCTGGGCCGTGGGAGTCTTCAACGATTGGTTCGACGAGTCGCAGAGCCTGAGTGACAGCTCGACCCAGATCATCGGACGCGCCGCCGGTTTGGCCTGGGTCAACTCGGATGAGAGTCATCTTCTCCATCTGGGGCTCGGGGTCAGGTACGACGACGCTCGTGAGGACCTTCGTTACGGCTCTACACCCGAGTTCAACCTGGCTCCGCTGTTTGTCGACACGGGCGTCTTTGACGCGAACCGTACGCTCACCACGGACCTGGAGGTCTCCTGGAGGCGGGGCCCGATCTGGATCTCGGGGGAGTTCATTCGCACCGAGGTCGATGCGCCACATCTCGGTGATCCCGTCTTCGGGGGGTTTCACGTCAGCGCCACATGGTTGCTGACGGGTGAGATGCGCCCATATAACCGACGCAACGGCACGATCGGTCCGGCTCCTGTCTCGAGAACCGTGTATCAGGGAGGACCTGGCGCCTGGGAGATCGCCGCTCGGTACTCCAGCGTTGATCTGACCGACGGATCGATCGCGGGTGGCGAAATGGACGTGTACTCACTCGGACTCAATTGGTCGCTCACTTCGACCTTCATCATCAACCTCAACTACCGCCATGTGGTCCTCAACCGCTTTGGAATTCGCGGTCATTCGGACGGCCTCATGTACCGGTTCATTTTGATGTTGGAGTAAGGCAGAAAAACCAGAAAGGACACAGTGATGAAAAGAGGCCTATGGTCGTTGTTCGCCTTCGCTTTGGCTCTCGGTGTTACGGTCGCCGGATGCGGAACGAACGATACCACCGCAACGAGCCGCGAGCTGACCGACGAGGAGATCGAAAACCTCGTCCGGCGATCGTACCAGTATGTCGCCATGTACAACGTCAACAACAAGTTCGCGATGAAGCAGGGTGGCTGGAACACGGTTGAAGCCGACACACAGCTCAAGGACCACACCATGCGTGAAATCGCGAGGCCCAACAACGACACTCTCTACCTCGGATGCATGCTCGACCTTCGAGGTGAACCGTTGATCCTCGAGATGCCGGCGTTCGACTCCAAATACGTTTCGTTGATGGTCACCGGCTACGACCACTACGTCAACATCCCCATGGCGACACGCCTGGGGGACTTCAATCAACCCGAGAAGATGTTGTTCTATACCGAACGAACTCAGGGATACGGCGGCGAACCGGTCGAGGGGGTCGATCGTCTCTTCGAGGCCACTGGTGACTTCATCTCAGCGGTGTTGCGAGTCATGCCGCACGGCAACGAGCCGGAGCGCTTCGATCGCATCGTCGAGCAGATGCAGTCGGTGAAGCTGATCACCCTGTCGGAACACAGGGAGGGCGAGGCGAAGGCGGTTGATGACGTGGAGTTCCCCCCGGTGGGTGAAACGGACGCCGACGTCTTCGAGAACAACCTGCTCGAGGTCATGCAGTTCGTCTTCAACCACACCACCTTCGATCCGGACAACGAGATGGATCGAGGGGTTCTTGCTGCCTACGAGCCGTTTGGAGTGGAGCCCGGAAAGGTGTTTAACCCGGACCGCGTCGCCGAGATCGACAGCCTCCGTTTCCGTAAGACGGCGGAGCGGATACAGCGCGAGTGGCTGGGTGTGCTGACAGACCAACAGAAAATGGACGAGATCAGGCCCCTGGTGTTCCAGCCCAAAGGCCAGACGGATCTCGAAGCGACCTTGGCGGTATCGATCATCGGCCCGATCGGCATCCCCCAGGAAGAGGCGGTGTATCCGCAGGTGGCCTCGGCGGATGGCGAACAGATGAACGCTCTGAACGACTACGTCATCCGGATGAGCGGAGAGGAGATGCCACCCGCCGGTGCCTTCTGGTCGCTGACGCTCTACGATCTGGACCAGGGCTTTTTCATTCCCAACGACCGAAGGAAGTACAGCGTCGGCGAGAATGCGGGCATGAAGCTCGACGCGGATGGTGGCATCGCGATCTACGTCGCGGCAGAAAAACCCGACGGCGTTCCTGAGGAAAACTGGCTGCCCATACCGCGGGAAGATCTCGACCTGAGCCCACAGCTGCGCCTCTACGTACCAGATTTGGCAGAGCTGGACAGCTGGGTGGCTCCGAAGGCCGAGAAACTCGACTAGAACGAGAAAGGAGGAGGGATGTCGAACAAAGGTCATATCTGCATGTGCGCTGCGGGAATAGCCCTGTTGGCGTTCGGTTGTGGCGGGGCGTCCCGGGACATGGGCGTGACGGCAGAGGTCCCGGCGGACCCGTTCCAGTACGACCCGGAAGAGATTCCGGGACCCAAACCCTGGACCGGTGAGCCGTTCAAGAACGACCCGGACAACTTTCAGTTCGCCGTGATCGGCGATCGGGGAGGCGGAGCCAACCCGCTCGGCACCTATGAACTCGCGATGGATCAGCTCAACTGGCTGCAGCCCGAGTTCGTGATGAGCGTGGGCGATTATGTCGAGGGCTATACCTCGAAGCCGGAAGTGATGAATTCCCAGTGGGACGAGTTTGATCAAATCGTGGCGAAGTTCCAGATGCCGTTCTTCTACGTGCGCGGCAATCACGACATCAACACGCCGATCACGCGCGAGGCGTGGACTGAGCTTCGCGGTCCCAACTACTACCACTTCAGGTACAAGGACGTGCTGTTCATCGCCCTCGACACGGAGGGTGCGGAGGAGTCGGTGGCACCCGAATTGGAGGCCGACCTCTCGAAGTACAACGATCTCAACATCAACGATCCGACGGCGGCGAAAACCTTTGCAGCCGAAGTGGATCTGATGAGCCGGGTCATGGAGATCGTCGCTCAGGAGCCGCCCAAGATTGAGTTCCCTGAGGACCAGATCGAGTGGTTCAAGAAGGTGTTGGCTGAGAACCAAGACGTGCGATGGACATTCGTCTTCCTGCACCAACCGGTTTGGAACAATCCCTCGGACGGTTTCAAGGAGATCGACGCGGCGCTCCAGGACCGCAACTTCACCGCCTTTGCCGGGCACACGCACTACTACGACTACGACCTCATCAACGGGCACGAGTACATCACCGTGGCATCCGCCGGCGCGACGTTTGTCCACGAAGGACCGGGCAACGTGGACATGCTCTCGTGGGTGACCATGACCGCCGATGGGCCGGAGATCGCAAACCTGGCGTTGAAGGGGATCTTCGATCGCAAGGGGCTGGACCCGGAGATGTTCGGGGCATATGACCGGGCCCCGGGCGAGGGTGAGTTTCATTGAGGAGACGGAGGCTTGTCCAGAGTGGAAGGAAGGAGGCCCAGGCGACCAGATTCGGTGACGATTCCCGAAATGAATGCGCTCGGTTCGCCACGACAACAGTCGCGTCAAACAGAACGCGAGCGACGAGAAGAGCTGAAACCATAGATCGAAAGATGGAGAAAACCATGAGAAACGCATTGAGAACAACCTGTATGGCAAGTATTGTGGCCTGCTTGGCGTTGTCCCCGATGGTGCTCACCGCGGAGGAAAGCTGGGAGAGCCTGAACCAGGACGCAAAACGCGCCAAGATCAATGAGACAGCGAAGGAGGCTCTCGATGAGGTCCTCGCCAAGAGCAAGAACGCCGGTGGATTGTACGGCAAAGCATACGGCTGGGCCGCATTCGACAATCTCAAAATCGCGTTCGGGTGGTCGGGCGGCGGCGGCAACGGTGTTGCGGTGAGCAAGGGAAGCGGCGCGCGCACCTATATGAAGATGGGAACGGTCGGAGTCGGCTTCGGGCTCGGCGCGCAGAAGTATCAGGTCGTCTTTTTCTTCCAGGACGAAAAGACCTTCCGAAACTTCGTCGACAAGGGCTGGCAAGCGGATGCAACCGCGCAGGCCGCGGCGGGCACTGCGGGGGCGGGGGCTCAGACCGGATTCGTCAACGGCATCGCCATCTACCAGCTCAGCGATGCCGGTCTCATGGCCTCGGCCGACATCGCGGGCACCAAGTACTGGAAGAACAAGAAGCTCAACTGACGCGGCTCACCCACCGGCGGACCGGCCTGCGGGGCCGAGTCTCTGAGGGTGTATCGTGGAGCTGTTCCGGGTGGTGAACAAAGAGGAGGTAGTCATGATTCGGCAGTCGGATGCATCGGCGCCCGGATCCGCACGGTGGCGCCGCTGGGCCATCAGGATCGGTGTGTCGTGCCTGATTCTGGAGGTGACCTACCTGATCGCGGGCAACCTCTTCCTCCGTCTGGAGGTTCTGGAGAACTTCATCAACCAAAAACCGGAAGAGGTCTTCGTTTCGTGGGAATCAGGTGTGACCCTCTTCCCCGGTCATGCCACGCTCGAAGGCTTCATCTACCGGGGCCAGACAACGGCCGGCCAAACGTATATCCACCTCGCCAAGGCCGGTGGGCGGGTGAGCCTGATCGGGCTCATGTTCAAGACCGTCGACCTCAGGGGCGTGGACGCCGAGAATGTGGACTTCAGATACCGCGACCGGATCGACTATCCCTGTTGGAGCAGTGACAGCGGCCGGCCCTTCCCAGGCACATCGGCGAACACCGAGTTCTTCCCGGAGATCCCTGGTCTTGAAAACCCCCCGAACCCGATACCCGAGGAGATCTACACCCGGGAGAGCAAGTCCGATCGTTGGACCGTCAGGCTCTCGGGGGCTCGGGTCAGGGGTGCCGTTCACTTCGCCCGCAATGATATCCGGATCAACGGGAAAGGCTCCGTCAAGGGTGGCATGACCATCGTCCTCGATGAATCGAACGCGATCGACAGAGGAATCGTCCGGTTGAATTCTGCCGTCGTCACATGGGCATCGAGGGTGTTGACCGAAGATCTCGATCTCGAGGTCGACGTCCGGGTGAAGCCCTTCCCCGAAGGGTGTTCCGAACTGTCGGAGATCATTGCGGGGACATCGGGGAAGTTGACGATCGCGGGTAGCAACTCGGACGGTTTCGCCATGAGTGTCGACGCCCTCAACCCTCTCGTGCCCGGGCAGGGCGTGCTCTCGATTGTGTCCGGAACCGGTGAGCTGGGGGGTCGATTCGAGAAAAGCGAAAACAAGAGCGTTTCCGGGCGCTTGGATCTGGTTGCCGATGATGTGGTTCTGAAACGCCGGGAGATCCCGCTGCACGGTGACCTGGAGATGCACGTGGTGCTGACGGAGGGGGATCTGCCGACCGGGACCTTTGATGTGTCGGGCTCGACCTTTCGACTGGACAACATCGCCCAATCGGGGACTTCTCAAATAGAGCAGGAGAAGCTCGATCCCTGGTACGGCCATCTGGAGATCGCAGAGGGGATCGTCACCTTCGGTACGCCCATGACCATGGACAGCCACGTTCGGTTGCAGATGGAGGACACCCGGCCGGTTTTGATCCTGTTGCGGAAGTTCACAAACGAGATGAAGTGGCTGAATCTGACCCGAAACATCAAGGGACTCGACGGCACGATGGATTTGGATTTCGGGAAGGGCTACTTGACCGTCGACGACCTCAGCCTCACCGGCGAAAACGTCGAGATCCTCGGCTGGGTCCACATCCGCAACCAGATCAAGAACGGCAGGATTTTCGCCAGACACGGAGCGAGGTCCGCCGGGGTCGCTTTCGATGACGGCGTAGGCAAGGTCGTCACGATCAAGTCACTCAAGTGGTTCGAGAAACAAGAGTGGCCGTCGACCCAAGACGGTCGGGCTGCCGATGAGGAGAACAGATGATCGGTTTCAAGATGGTGATCAAGAGTGCGATCGGTGTCGTGATCGTGATCGTTCTCCTGGCGGTGAGCTGCCCCGACGAAGACAGCTTCGGCCGGTGGGCGAAGAAGTCCCTTGGGGGCGAGTCCGAGTCAGGATTGAAGAAGGCCAAGGGTAAGGCACTGGCGACTCAGGCCAACTGGACCGGGGACTACGAGGGGTACGTTCTGTGGGCCACGGTCGAGGCATTTCAGGGCGGCAAGCGCCACCGGTATCTCGGTGCACTCTGGATGTGGATTGATCTCGGTGAAAAATGAGGCTGGCGGACAATCTCGGACGGGTCTTCATCGGTCCGCTGCCGGTTCTGCGTGGTGAGGTGCCGAAATGAAACGCACACCCGGTTGGTTGAAATTTTTCGCTCCTGCGCTCGTACTTCTTGCCGCCGCGTGCGCGTCGCTGCCGAGTGATTTCCCGCCGCCGACAAAGACCGTCGCGCTGGAGCCGGATCCCACAACCACCCTCGGACGGCATGTGGCGGACTTCGCCGGTCGCCACGACCCCGATGTGTCCGGGTACGCTCTCATCGACGCAAACGGTGAGGCCCTCACGTTGCGGTTGGCCCTGGTCGATTCGGCGGAGCGATCGCTCGATCTGTTGTACTACCTCTGGTACAACGACCCTGGGGGACTGCTGCTGCTCGAGCACGTAATCGAGGCCGCCGACCGCGGCGTTCGGGTGCGGGTCGTGGTCGACGACACGCTCTTCCTCAAGGGCAAGTCCAGCCTGGCGGCGCTCAGCGCCCACCCCGAGATCGAGATCAGGGTCTTCAACCCGTGGGCAAACCAGGGCGCTGCACGGGCGGCCGAAACTGCTTCTCGCGCCAAGACCCTCAACCGCCGCATGCACAACAAGCTCATGATCGCCGACAGCCAGATGGCGATTCTCGGTGGCCGCAACATCGGCGACCACTACTTCGGGCTCCACCACAAGTACAACTTCCACGATCTCGACATGGTGGTCGTCGGTGACGCGGCCGGCGAGTCTGCCGAGATCTTCGACCACTTCTGGAACAGCGATCGCGTCATCCCCGCCACCGCCTTTGTCGAAGAGGTTTCGTGGGACACCATCGAAGATCGGCGGAAGGACGACCTCGAAGAGCTGCGCGACAACGATGATCTGTCCGGCTTTCCGATCACGCATCGCGATTGGAGCGATGACCTCGCGGTTCTCGTGGAGAGGCTGTCGCCTGGCACGTCAACCCTGGAGTACGATCGGTTGGTGTCCGGACCCGAGCAGTTCTCCCATGACGCCGTCCTGGGTCTGGCCGCGCTCGCTGCAGATGCCCAGCACGAGGTCCTGATCCTCAACGCGTACGTCATCCCGGGTGAACACGCCATGGAGATCTTCCGGAATCTCGGCGAACGGGGTGTTCGAGTTCGGATGCTGACCAATTCTCTCGCCTCGAACGACGTGCCGGCGGTGACGGCCAAATACAAGAAGTACCGCAAACCGTTGATTGACGCAGGCGTCGAACTCTACGAGCTTCGCGCCCATCCCGAGATTCAACCGGGAGTTATCGACACGAATCCCGTCGTCGCGAAATTCGCCGGGTTCCACACCAAGGCCGTCGTGGTCGATCGCGAGATGGTTTACATCGGATCGCTCAATCTCGATCCGCGGTCGATTCATCTCAATGCCGAGATGGGGATGATTGTGACCAGCCCGGAGTTGGCTGCTGAGGTAGCGGCGATCGCCGAGCGGGACATGTCCCCGGCCAACAGCTGGCGGGTCCTGATGGATGAGAACGGCAAACTCTCGTGGGAATCCGATGCCGGAGTCGTGACCAGACAGCCGGCCCTGAGCGGCTGGCAGAGGGTCCAAGCATGGTTCTTCAAAATTCTACCGGAAGGGCAGTTATGAGAGTCCCTGGTGTAACAGAACCAAAGCAGCTTTCGGCATCCACCATCCGCTCGGTTTCGGGGCTGCTGATGTTGTTTGCGATGATCTGCCTCGCCACCGGGTGCGCGACCTACGGATCCATGACGGTGGACGAGAAGCGCGCCCACCTCGTCGAACTCGAAGAGAAGACCATGGTCGAGCTGGTTGAGAGCTACCCCCGGGCCAAGGAGGATCTCGAGAACGCCGTCGGCTACGCGATCATGTCGAACGCGGCTGCCAAGGTGCCACTCGTCGGGGCCGGCGAGGGAATCGGCGTGGTGGTCGACAGCCGGACCGACGATCGGACCTACCTGCGGCTCACACGGTTCGATGTCGGAGGCGGCCTGGGAGTTCGCACGTTCAGAGTGGTCGTCGTTTTCTTCGACGAGACGGTGATGAGGAAGCTGGCGAGCGGCAAACTCGAACTGGGCGCCGGGGCGGAGGCCGGGGCGGGCTCCAAGGATGTGGGCACCGGGGCGGGCGGCGTCGCCGGATCGCGGAATGAAAAACGTGCTCTCTATCAGCTCTCGGACACCGGGGCATCGGTGACCTTCACCGTGAACCTGATCAAGTACTCTGTGCTCGACCTCGAGGATTGACGAGCGCGGAGACTGAGATTGTCGACGGAGGGTTGATGGGCCGTACGGAGAGTTCTCGGTCCGTCCTATTGCGGCGGGCGATTCTGTTGCCAGCGGCGGTCGTGGTGACGTGCGGACTGCTCGTCGCGTGCTCGTCGATGCCGTCTTCGCCCTATGGAGCGGACGCCGAACCAATCGATCTCATGCCGGGGGTGGAAGACGATCGCGGCCGGTTCCGCGAGATTTTCTGCACTGTTCTTGGGCACGACCCCGATGCGTTGCCCGATGCTCGTCCATGTGATGAAGCGATCACGGTTGTCGGACCCGTGCCCGCGGGGACCGGGCAGGTCGTCGACTTGGGTGGTTCAGATCGTCACCTGGTCGCCGCGATCGTCCAGGGTCTCGGGTGGGACTGCTTCTCGGGGTGGCTCGGAATCGCAGACTCGATCGGAGAGCATCTCCGTGCGTCCGGCTTTGACTGGACCGTGATTCCCGTCGAGTCGTTGTCGAGCAGCGAACGAAACGCCGAGCTGATCCGCGATGCCGTCATGGCGATGGAACTCGACGGAGACCGGCCCCGGCTCGTGCTCATCGGCTACTCGAAGGGGGCGCCGGACATCCTGACAGCGATCGTTTCATACCCGGAGATCCGTGACAGGATCGCCGCGGTGGTCGGGGTCGCCGGCGCCGTCGAGGGCTCACCGGCCGCCGACGGTGTCAGTCAGTCAACGCTCGAGCTGCTCCGGCACTGGCCCAAGGCCGACTGTCCGAAAGGTGATCGGGGCTCCATCGAGAGTATTCGACCCGCCGCACGGGAGGCCTGGCTCGAAGAAAACACTCTTCCCGCAGAAATCCCTTACTACTCGCTGGCCACCTGTCCCGAACCGGACCGGATCTCCAAGATCCTCAAGTCGTCGTACAAGAAGCTGGCCAAGGTCGATTCCCGCAACGACGGGATGATGCTCGTCGTCGATCAGGTCATCCCGAACAGCTCGTTCCTCGGTTGCGTCAACGCGGATCACTGGGCGGTGGCGGTACCCATTGAGCGCACCCGGCCGAAGATCGCGAAAAGGTATGTCGAACACAATGACTATCCCCGCGAGGCGTTGTTCGAGGCGATTCTTCGTTTTGTCGAGGAGGATCTGGGTGATTGAGCCCACACGTCTGGCGTGGCCACGCGGTTCCCGCCGGCGATCGATGCTGGATGGGGTCCCGCGGGTGCTGAAAGGGACGGGCGTCGGTCGTCGTAGCGCTCAGGGCCAGCGGCTCGTCGATCGTGGTGGCCGGAGCGCATTTTTGAAACGCAAAGACCGCCAAGAATACGAAGTCAGAAGACCTTCCAGTGACGCGTAACAAATACTTAACTGCGATAGCTATGCGCCTCTTCGCTCTTCCTGCGATGTTGTGATGTCATCTGCGTCCATCTGCGCTATCTGCGGTTTCTCCGACTGTGATGGAATGCGATGTCTTGGCGACCGCTTCGTGTCTTTGTGCCTTCGTGGTCGTGATATCGGGACGGCGCTGCCGTTCGTGTGCGGACTCCACAATGAGTGAGCGCGGTTGTTATACTCGATCGTAGAATGACCACATTATGAGCCACAGCGACTGGGACGAAACCGAGGTCTGGGACGGTGATTCGGCTCCATCCGAGACGGATCTGTCGATCACCCCGGCTCCCGGGGTCGGCTTCGGAGACTACGAGATCATCGAGCGCCTGGGTGCAGGCGGGATGGGCGAGGTGTGGAAGGCGTGGGACCCGAGCCTCGAGCGGGAGGTGGCGCTCAAGGTGCTTCCCGCTGAGACGACGGCCGACGAGACCGCCCGCACCCGGCTGCTTCGCGAGGCGCGGATGGCCTCGAAGCTCAATCACCCCAATGTGTGCACGATCTACGAGGTGGGGGTGGCGGAAGGCCAGGCCTACATCGCCATGGAGCTGGTAGAGGGCGAGGCATTGAGTGATCGCCTTGCGGCCGGGCGCCTTGCCGAGGACGAAGTGCTGCGCCTTGGCCGCCAGATGGCGGACGCTCTGGAGCATGCGCACTCCAATGGAGTCGTGCACCGCGACTTCAAGAGCGCCAACGTCGTGATCACCCCGGAGGGCCGAGCCAAGGTCCTGGATTTCGGGCTCGCGGCTCGAATGAGCAAGGATGAGCTTGACGACGCTACGACCTTCACCGCCGATTCGCTGGAGCTGCCGGGCATGATCGCGGGCACCCTGCCCTACATGGCGCCGGAACAGCTGCGCGGAGAACCGGCCGATGCCGGTAGCGACATCTGGGCGCTCGGTGTCGTCCTGTACGAGCTGGCGTCGGGCGAGCGGCCGTTCAAAGGCAATACCGGGTTCGAGCTGAGCTCCGAGATCCTGAGCTCGGCACCGCCGCCACTGACTCCGGGGCCGGATGGCTCACCTTCGACCGGGCTGCAGGGTGTCGTGGACCGGTGTCTCGTAAAGGAGGCTGGTGCCCGTTACCCGAGCGCCGGCGAGGTCCGCGCGGCGTTGGAGATGGCGGGAATGCCGGTTACCGAACCACCGGTGCCGTTGCCGAAACCGGTTTCGGCGGGTCGGCGCTGGCTGCTCCCGGTGGCGGGTATGGTCGGTGTGCTGGCGATCCTGGCGGCGCTCGATGTCGGTGGGGTCCGCCGGTTTCTCGGGGCAGGAAGCTTTGGTGGCGTCGAACCGGTGAGGATGGCGGTTCTGCCTTTCGTCAATCTTTCCGGCGATCCCGAGCAGGAGTACCTCTCGGACGGCTTCACCCAGGAGATGATCACCCAGTTGGGCAAGCTCCATCCCGAGGGACTGAGCGTCATCGCCCGCACATCGGTCATGCGCTACAAGGACGGCGACACGCCAATCGACCAGATCGGCCGTGAGCTCGATGTGGACTACGTTCTCGAGGGGAGCACCCACCGGGAGGCGGGCCGTCTCCGCATCGCCGCGGATCTGATCCAGGTGAACGACCAGACTCAACTTTGGGCGGACAGCTTCGAGCGCGAGCTTGCGGGAATTCTCGAGGTTCAGGGCGCAGTGGCCCAAGAGGTCGCCAAGGCGCTGGCACTCGAACTGCTGCCGGTCGAGGAGGCCCGTCTGGCAGCCGGTGAAACCGTCGATCCGGTGGCCTACGAGGCATACCTCAAGGGCACCATGCACTGGATGATGTTGACCCCTGGCGGTCTCGAACAGGCAGAAAGATACTTCGAGCAGGCCATCGAAAAAGATCCTTCCTATGCTCCGGCGCACGCCGGTCTCGCCTGGGTTTGGGGAGCCCGGCAACAGATTGGAGCCTCTCCGCCGAGCGAAGCGGGCCCGAAGGCGAAGGCCTCGGCCGAACGGGCCATCGCGCTGGATGAGTCCTCCGATGTGGCACACGAGGCTCTCGCGGTGATCAATACCTGGACCGACTGGGACTGGGACGCCGCGGAACGCGAATTCCGGCGTACTTTGGAGCTCAACCCGAACAACGCCAATGCGCACGCCTACTACGCGCATTTCCTGGCCATTGTGGGCCGCCTCGACGAGGCCGTTGAGCACTCCGAGCGATCGATCGAGCTCGATCCGTACAACTCACTCTTCAAGGCGCTCTACGGGATGGTCTTGAATTTCGACCGCCGCTACGACGATGCCATTGCCACAGCCCGCGCGGCTCTCGAGCTCCAGCCGGGGAATTGGGTCGCGAGTGGCGCTCTCCAATGTGCCTTCATCGCGAAGGGAATGGAAGAGGAGGGGCTAAAGCCGCTGAAGGAGCGGGTCGCACGTGACCCGGAACGTCTGGCGGCCTTCGAACGAGGCCTGACCGAGGGCGGCTACAAGGGCGCACAGCTG
>Ga0209475_10003362_pt1 | contig 14796 bp, 8 predicted proteins | sample tdDd471_FD_187128 | JGI IMG/M metagenome (GOLD analysis project Ga0209475, IMG submission 187128) | Marine sediment microbial communities from the Atlantic coast under amendment with organic carbon and nitrate - tdDd47.1 (SPAdes)... | ecosystem: Environmental > Aquatic > Marine > Coastal >... | reverse complement strand
AGCAGCAGAATTTACACGCTTTGAAATTGAAGTACCAGCAGAAACAAAAGAAGATCTAAACTCTGTAACAGGTTATTATCTAGATTGGTTCATGGTTGGACTTGAAGGTAATGCTGATGATTTATTTAATCCTGGTAGCTTTGCTATTGATGATGTAGCTTTCTATGGTGATCCTAGTTATACACCACCAGAAATCGTAGTTCCATCAGGACCAGCTGCATTATTTACAATTGACTTTGAAACTGAAGGTGCAGTTGTATGGCAAACAGTTAACTTTGACGAAGCATTTACAGAAGAATGCTTAGTTGTAGGTCCAGCAGATGGTTTCTCAGGCAATGCTTTAACTTATAAAGTTACTACTCAATCTGAAGGAAATACATGGTGGGCTACAGGCCTTGCTTTTGATCCAGCATATACAGCAGAAGTTGACTTTACTGGACTAAAAAGAGTTACCCTTGATTACGTATCAAGTGTTGACTACAGTGATGAAGTTCAATTCCATGTACAACTAGTATGGAAAAATGCAGAGGCTGAAGAAATTGCATCATATACTGTAGACTTCCCAATCGTTGAAGCATCAGAAGTAACAACATTTGAAGTTGCTATTCCAGAAGATGTTATGGCTATTTTAGATGCTGCTGAAGGCATTCACTTTGACTGGTTTATGACAGGGTTAGTCGACAACGCTGACGATTTATTCAACCCAGGTTCATTTACTATTGATAACATTTCATTCTACAACGAATAAGAAAATGGTGTCGGGAAGCGATTTTCGCTTCCCGAATTGATTAATCAACATAGGGAGGTTGGAAATGATAAAAAGCAGAAAATCATTAATATGCATGGTGATTTTTTTATGTGCAATAGTAGTATCATCATGTTCGTCAAATAAAAATAATCCAATCGTTTCAAGCACTCCAATTAAGGAAGAAACAGCGCAACCAACACCAGAAGTTGAGCCAACTCCTGAACTTTCAAGAGCTGAGCTTGAGCAAATTGCGTATGATGAGCTTATAAACGGTGAAATATCTAGAAGACAAGAATACGAATTTATAGACATAAAAATGCCAGAAGGGTACGGGCAAACATACGAAGTTTATGAGATAGCATTTGATATAACAGCTGAATTTGAAGGTAGCGATAAGTACAGTTCCAATGTGGTAGATATAAATGGCTACTTTTTGTTACCAGATGGACAAACAGAAAAGATGCCTGCATTCTATAAAAAAGATGATGGATTGCACTGGGCACTAAGGTATAACCCCAGAGTAGTAGGGGAATACACCTTTTATCTTAAAGATGAAATTAACGGAACAATAACCGAAGAATATACATTTGTTGCAAAAGAAGCTAGTAAGAACAGAGGATTTTTAGTAGTAGATGGAAACAAGTTTATAGACAGCTATGGAAAGCAATTTACATTACTTGGAACTAACTTTGCATGGGGTAGGATTGAAGAGTTTGAAGAAGCACTTCCTTTATATAAGGAACATTCTATGAATTATATGCGCTTCTGGTCACAATGTGACTGGTCAGCCTTTTCACTTGAATCTGCAGCAGGAACATATTATGAAGGTGGATTTGAACTTGAGTTTAGTGGCTTAGGTGATTATAACCTAGATAGTGCTGATAGAATGGATTGGCTTATAGAGGAATTCCAGAATAACGATGTCTATATGCAGTTTTGCTTGTTTAATTTATGGGACTACAATGAAGGACATTGGGACAGAAATGCTTACAATGAAGCTAATGGTGGTCCTTGTACATGGGATAAAAATCGCACAGACATATGGACAGATCCAGTAGCAATAAATTATCAAAAGCAATTAATACGATATATATATTCAAGATATGGCTCATATAGAGCATTGGCAGTTTTTGAACTATGGAATGAATGTGATAATAAAGTTGCTGCAAAAAAAAGATCAATAAGGGATGAATGGAATAGCACAATGGACTCATATTTCAAGTCATTGGATATCTATAATCACCCTGTAACAACAAGCTATGCATGGACAGATCACCCAAGTTTTAATGATGAAAAAACAGCATCTGATCCTTGGAAAAGTCAAGAATTCTTTGACTTGGCTGATCCTCACTCATATATAGCCATTGGTAAAGATCCAGTACCTTTATGGATTGAACAGTTTGAATTCACTAATACACAGCATCCAGGAGATAAGCCGGTATTTATGGGTGAATATTCTGAAGAATTTATTGAAATGAGAGAAAACTCTGATTCAACAGAAAGGTATTTTGCGCTTGGAATATGGGCACCAATATTCTTTTCTGATACAGCAGGTTCGAATTTGTTTTGGAGAGTAGATACAAAATTCTTGCCTTCTGAAAATATGTTGGATTATATGCAAGTTGCCGCAAGCATTATACAGCCATATGAAGATAAGTTGCACGAGATGAAGCATGTTTATGGTGGAATAATTGATAATGTTCGACATGGTTATTATACAGATGAAACATCATTTTTGCTGTTTGCAAGAGATGAGAATACACTTTATACAGATGAGGAAGCTACTTCTGCTATAGGAGATGTTTTGGAAGTTGAAGGCTTAGGGAATGGGACATACAAGGTTGAGTTTTACAATATTTACACTGGTGAAATAGTTGGAAGCAAGGATTATAAATCTAGTGATGGGATCATGAATTTAGAGCTACCAGCCTTTGAACGAAATATTGTGGCAATAGGAAAGAGGAAATAGAGAAGATGAGTGATAACAAGCATGCAAAAAATAAAAATAGCAAAATGGCTAATTTTATAAATATGCTGAAGAAGCAAAAGTTTCTGTTAGCGATAACAGTACCATTTATAGTATATATCTTTATTTTCAGTTATTTGCCACTAATGGGATGGATATGGTCAGTATTTGATTATAGACCAGGTAAAGGATTGTCTTTAGAAGAATTCGTTGGGCTAAAGAACTATATAGATTTATTTAGAGATTCAACTTTTTGGCTAGCACTAAGAAATACTTTAGCTCTAAGTGTATTAAATATTATTTTCTCTACAGTAGCTGCTATAACTTTCGCAGTATTGCTAAATGAAATAAGACCTAATTTCTTTAAAAAACTTACTCAGACAGTTTCGTATTTACCTCATTTTGTGTCATGGGTTGTTGTAGCAGGTATATTTATAAATCTATTACGGCTAAATGGTGGAATCAATAACTTGTTGATGTCCTTAAATATTATAGATGAACCAATTGACTTTTTGCTAAAAGGTAATAACTACTGGGCGATGATAACGTCCATTGGTATATGGAAAGAAACAGGTTGGTCTGCAATTATATATTTAGCAGCAATGACAGCAATTAATACTGAGCTATATGAAGCTGCATATATTGATGGAGCAGGCAGATTTAAAAGAATCTGGTATATAACATTACCAGAAATAAGATCAACAATAATTGTACTACTGATTATGAATATCGGCTGGGTATTAACAATAGGATTTGAGCAAAACTTATTGTTTGGTAATGCAGGCAACTTTGAATTTAGTGAAGTTTTAAGCAGTTATATTTACAGATATGGATTAAAAAGTAGAGAGTATTCATATGGTATGGCAGCAAGCGTATTTCAATCACTTACAAGCTTTGTGTTGATTATGACTGCCAACAGATTGTTCAAAAAAATTAGTAATGAATCGGTGTTTTAGGAGGAATTTATGTTAAGAGTAACAAATAAAAAAGCAGACAGACGTTTTAAGACGTTTGTATACATTTTGTTTGTGATAGTATTGCTAAGCACGATTTATCCGTTTTGGAATCTGTTAGCTATATCGTTTAATAACCCACAAGACAGTGCAAGAGGTGATATTTATCTTTGGCCAAGAGAATTTTCTTTGGTATCGTATCAAACAATTTTCGGACAGAATCAGTATCTTGGCACAGCTATAACAAACTCAATTTTAAGAACTATTATTGGTACTATTTTAAACGTAATGAGTTGTACACTTGTAGCTTATGCTTTGAGTAGAAAAGACTTTGTGTTAAGGAAATTTATGAGTAAATGGGTATTCTTTACAATGTATTTGACAGCAGGATTAATACCTACCTACATTCTTTACTCAAAACTCAACATGATAAATACCTTCTCTGTATATATCCTACCTTACTTGATGAGTGGATATAATGTAATAATTTTAAGAACTTATATGGAAAAATTATCACCTGCTTTGTCAGAGTCTGCAAAAATAGATGGAGCATCAGATTTGCAGACATTTGCAAGAATAATCGTGCCTATGTGTGTACCTGTAATTGCAACTGTTACTCTGTTTATTGCAGTTTTCCAATGGTCATCATGGCAAGATACATTTTTCTTTGCTTCAAATCCTAAAGCTGGATTGACTACACTACAATATGAAATGACAAAAATTATTAGAGAGAGCAGTTCGAATTTAACTGAAGCACAAATAAGAGATATGCAAGGTATGGGAGCAGCTATGGCAACGCCTCAGTCATTACAGGCAGCAATGACAATAATTGCTACCGTTCCAATTTTAGCAGTCTATCCGTTCTTGCAAAGATATTTTGTTAATGGAATAGTACTTGGTTCAGTAAAAGGCTAAGTATTTACAATATCAGAAGGAGGAAAATGTATGAAGAAAAGATTATTAATTGTTATGCCAATTGCTTTTGTACTAGTCGTACTAATCTCAATATTAGTAGGCTGTGGACCAAAAGTAGTGGATGAGAAAACAGAAGAGCAAGCTGAAGAAGGAAACATTGTTTTTACAGCAATAACAACCTACACTATTGGCGGTACAGAATGGGGTCAAGATCCTGTATCTAGAAAGATAACAGAAGAAACTGGTGTAGAGCTAGAATTAGAATACACTACTGGTGATTTTAATGAAAAATTAGGTGCATTACTTGCAGCTGGAGATTATCCTGAAATCATTCTATCTGTTGATAATTATCAGTTAGCAGATTTAATTGATGCAGGTGCACTATTACCATTTAATGATTACTTAGACAACGGTGGTGGAGAAAACATTAAAGCTGTTTTTGGTGATAAATTAGGTGCAATGAGACATCCTGATGATGGTAATTATTATGGGTTCAATAAGGAATTTGGTAAGATTCCAGAAACACCTGATTGCTATGTGCAGGTTATGTATCCTGTACTAGAAGAGTTTGGATATCCAGAAATAAAGGATCTATATGAACTAGGTGATTACTTAGAACAGTATATAGAAAAATATCAAACTTATAACGATTTACCTCTAATAGGCATCATGTCTCCAGCTGGTGGAGATTCATTACGACATGGAATAAATAACACTGCTTTAAGAACAGCAGGTTTCCAAGATGATGGTGAATTCTACATTGACCCAGAGACATATGAGGCAACTTATGGTGTAACTCATGAAGCAACAAAAGAGTATCTAAAATGGGTTAATGATATGTATCATAGAGGATTATTCACTATGGATTCGTTCAACCTAGATCATAATATGGTTGAACAAGAAGTCTTAAAAGGAAATGTACTATGTATAACATCACCTGTTTGGGCTGTAGATGACACTGAAAGAACTATTAGAAGTGTTAATGGTACACCTGAAAGAACTTATGCTAAGATTCCTATTTACATTAGTGAAGAAGCAAAAACTAACTCACAAGTAACTAATTATGATAGTTTGGGTACATGGAAGAGTGTAATTACATCTAATTGCCATAATCCAGAAGCAGCATTTGAGTTTTTTGATACTATGTGGTCAGAAGAGATGCAAATATTAGCCAACTGGGGTATAGAAGGTCAGCAATATACAGAAGATGAAAATGGTGTTAGAACATTAACGGATGAGGCAATTAACGCATATAGAAATGATGCAAACTTTAGGACTGAATCAGGTGCATCTCTATACAATTATTGGTCAGTTGGAACTTTGGTTAAAGATTCTACAGGACAGTATGTAAATCCATTCTTAACACCTGAGACAATAGCAGAATCATATACAGATGAAGATAGAGAAGTTATAGCTGCATATGATGAGGATGCGATGGTGTGGAAAGATTTGTGGCCTGAAGCAAAATTAAGCTATTGGGGATTTGCATGGAAGTTAATTTTACCTAGAGGTGATGGTAAAAAGGCACAAACTAAGGTAAAAGAAGAGATTGCACCAATGTACATGCTAAAGATGGTACAGGCAGAGACTGATGATGAGTTTAATGCACTGTGGGATGAGTTCATTGATAAGTGCGAAAAAGCTGGTATACGACAGCGTGAAGATGAAGTAACAGCAGCGATTAAACAACGTATAGCAGATTGGTATGAATAGCTCAAATTAAATATAATAATCAAAATGGAGAATGTATTTTTATACATTTTCCATTTCATCTTATAAATTGACTTAGAAACGGTGAACATATGAAAAAAATATTAATTCTTGTACTTTGTGTTCTTGTTACACTAACTGGTTGTAATAGTGCTGATACTGATACTTCAAAGGATATTCCTACTCCTGAAATAACTGAAGAACTAGCAACACCTCAAATTACAATTCAACCTACACCAGTGGGACCATATTCCTATACTGATTATACTGCATCACAGCAGATATTAGACGATGCACTTGTTTATGAAGGAAACACAAATAGAATAATAGCAGCCATGCAAAAGGCAAGTCGTGGTGAAGATATTAAAATAGGTGTAATTGGTGGTTCTATAACATGGGGTGCAAGTGCAGATATTGATAAAACATATGCTAAAAAATTATACCGATGGTGGAAAAAGAAATTCCCTGAGTCAAGTATAAAACTTGTTAATGCAGGCAAAAGTGGTACAGGTAGTGTTATTGGTGTTCATAGAATTGAGCAAGATTTACTTTCTAAAGGTGTTGACTTTGTAATAGTAGAATTTGCTGTTAATGATACAGATGATGAAGAAGTAATTGAAGCTTATGAAAGTATAATTCGGTATGTTCTATCGCATGAAAGCAAACCAGGATTAATGCTATTAATGATGTGTGCAGATGAAGGTTATAGCTCTGAGGATAGTAAGATAGAAATAGGCACACACTACAACGTACCTATAATCTCATATAAATCATCAGTGTATGCAGCTGTTGAGCGAGGAGAGTTAGTATGGGATGAAATAGCTGATGACTTTATCCACCCAGATAACCCAGGGCATTTACTAATAGCAGAAACCATTATATATAGATTAGAACAATACCATAAACACATAGAAGATGAAGTAGATATAGTAATTGATCTACCAGAGTCTATCACAGACGCATATTACACAAATGTAGAACTGCTTACTAACGAAACTTTAAATGTTACATCAATAGGCGGTTTTGAAAAAGATAATAATGCAAACTGGGTATTGCCGCTAGGATATAAAGCAGTAGATAAAAATAATAAATTTGCTTTTGAAGTTGAAGCGAAAACAATAGTCTTAGTATACAATCAGCTAACTAATAACATGGGTGCAAATATATTTGTAGAGGTTGATGGAGTAGGATATGGAATGATTACAAGTAAATCTCCGTTTGAGTGGGAGGCAATAACATCTACAGAGATTTTAAGAGAAAACAGTGTAGAAAAGCATACGATTACATTAACTTACACTGACGAAGTACCAGAAGAATGTACAGGAGAAGAATTTAAGCTACTTGCAGTAATGATTGGTAAATAAAACCAATAATATTAAATTTGCTATTTTATACATAAAGGAGTAGAATTTATTGTGTAATTATGCTAAAAAGTAAGTTTAAATACTAAAGTGAGGACAAATATAATGCGCATAAACAAAATATTTATAGTTATACAAATAATAGTAATTATCATTATAGTTTTCACAGCTTGCACTATTCTAAGGAATGATGAAAATACAGAAATAGAATCAGAATTGCCACCAATAACTTTTACAGCACTATATACATATTCGGATTTTGAACAAGAGTGGGGTGAACTGCCCATTTCTCAAGAGATTACTAAGCAAACAGGAGTAACTCTTGACTTGTGGCGCTTACCAGGGTCTCAATCTGAAGCGTTGGGTGTGCTTGCGAGCTCAAACAATTTTCCTGAATTATTGCTTTCTGTAGACAATGCAGTTGTGGCTTACTATGCTGATGCAGGTAAGTTAATACCTCTTGATGGATATATAGATGAGTTTGGAGAAAACATTAAGCAGATATTTGGAGATGATATAAACAAGATGAGATATGCTACTGATGGAAACATATACGGATTCAACAGAAGTTATAAAGAAATACATAGCTATTCAGAAGCATTATTTAATGTACAATATGCTGTACTAAAAGAATATGGATATCCTAGAATAAACACATTAGATGAACTCTATGATATGATAGAAAATTATAAATCTAAATATCCACAGATTAATGGACATGATACAATTGGCTTATCAGCATGGTCACAATCATATGGTATGAATGTAACTATTGTTAATCCAGCACTACAAGCTGGAGGGTATCAAAATGATGGTATTTTTACTGTGGATGATGATTTAAATGTGGTGTATGGACTTAAAACACAAGAAGCACATGATTATTTTAAATGGATGAACAAACTTTATAGAAACGGTCTTTTGGATGAAAGTAGTGTAATACAAGGTAGAGATGCTTATAGAGACAAAGTAACCTCTGGTAGTGTATTGGTGACAACAGCTCCTTACTGGGACTTAAATGAGATGGAAATAGAGCTTAGAGAGAAAGGGTTAGCAGAAAACTGTTACGCACCATTACCTTTGACGCTAACAGAAGATACAGTTTCTAATATATCAAAGTATGATCCTAATGGAACATGGAAATCAGTTATCACTACTAACTGTAAAGATCCTGAGCGTGCTTTTAGATTTTTTGATCAAATGTGGTCATATGACATGCAGATTTTATGTAACTGGGGAATAGAAGGAATCCATTATGATGTAGTTGATTCTAAAAGGGTACTTAAAGATGAAATAATAAATCAAAGAGCTAATGACCCTAAATGGAAACAACATACAGAACTACATGCATATGATTTTTGGTGTATGGGAGAAAATGCTGTTGATGATACTTTGCAATATATTAGCCCATTTGGAAATAGAGAAGATATTATTAGAGCACAAGATGAAGCTACAAAAGATGCATTAGATGCATACTACATAGAGACGTGGAGGGATTTGTGTCCTGACCCTGTACCAAGTGAGTGGGGATTTGCTTGGACTCTTGTATTGCCAAACAATACAGAAGGAGCTATAGCTGAATCGAAAGTACAGGAAGATTTAAGAAGAAGATTATTACCACAGATTATTCTTTCAGACACTGATGAAGAATTTGAGGCAAACTGGACTCAGTTTATGCTTGAAATTGATGCATCGGGTATTGATAATAGAGAAGATGAGATAAAAGAATTATTAATAGAAAGAACAGATAGTTGGGAGTAAAACCTGAAGAATTCATACATATTAGTTGAGTTTAATACCTTTTGATTTCGCTAATTCTACTATATTATTATAGTAAAGATTACTATAGTAAATAAGGGGGTAGAAATATGCTTTATGGAGTGGCATATTATCCAGAGAATTGGTCAAAAGAGCGCATGATAGAAGATGCGAACCTAATGAAAGAAGCACGGTTTAATGTGATTCGTATGGCTGAGTTTACTTGGTCAAAGCTAGAACCATCAGAAGGAGTTTACAATTTTGAATGGCTTGATGAAGCAATAGAACTTTTTGCGAAGCATGATATTAAGACAATCTTGTGTACTCCTACTGCTACACCTCCTAAATGGCTTATGGATAAGCATCCAGAGATATATGCAGTAAATAGGAATGGTGAAAGATTCAGATTTGGTGGCCGACGACATTACTGTTCAAGTAGTGAAATATATAGAAAATATATTAATATAATAGTCACTAAAATGATGGAGAAATACGCTCAAAATAAAAATGTTATAGCATGGCAAATAGATAACGAATTTGGAGGAGATAACAATGCTAGATGCTATTGTGATAGCTGTAAACAAGGATTTAGGCAGCACTTAAAGAATAAGTTTGATAGTATTGAGAGCTTAAATAATGCGTGGGGTACTCAAGTATGGTCTCAAGGGTATGGAGACTTTGATCAAGTAGAGCTGCCAAACACAACTCATTGTATAGGTAATCCATCACTAGCCTTTGAATACTTTAGATATATGTCAAAGACTGTAGTTGAATTTCAGAATTTTCAAATTGATATAATAAAGAAATATACTTCTGAGCAAAAAATAACAACCAATTTGCATGGTACTTTTAGTGAAATGAACACTCATGAGCTTACTAAAACAAATGATTTTATATCGTCCGATTTTTACCCAAATCTTACTTTTGAAAGGCCTGTGCCACATAAACAAGCAATGGCTGTAGATATGTGCATTTCTGATAGAGAAAAGCAAATGGTTAGAATGGAACAGCAATCTGGAATGCCTGGTGGGGATATAATGTTTCCTCCTCCTAAAAAAGGTGACCTTGCAAGATGGGCGTATCAATCAATTGCACATGGCTGTGATGGTATAGTGTTTTTTAGATGGCATACTAATGTATATGGACCTGAACAACACTGGCATGGCATATTAGGACACGATGGTGTTCCTAGAAGGTTATTTAATGAAGCTAAGCAAATGGGTTTAGAGTTGGAATCTGTTTCAAAATTTATAGAAGGAACAAAGCAAAAAGCAGAAGTTGCAATAGTTCATGATTATGAAGTTGACTGGGTTTTTGAAATACAGCCTCATCATATAAAGTTTAATCACATTGAACATGTTGAGAAATATTATAAAGTGTTTTATGAATTAGGAATACCAGTTGATATAGTATCAAAAGATATGGATTTGAAAAAATACAAGTTACTTGTGTTACCAAACCACTCAATAGTGGATGATAATAGAGCAAAGCTATTTGAAGAGTATGTAAATTCTGGTGGTCATGTGCTGTTTGATTTTAGAAGTGGTGTTAGAAATGAAAACAATGTACTTTATCAAATGACTCCTCCAGGCAAACTATCTAAATTATTAGGAATAGAAATAGTAGACTATGGAATCATTGGAGATTATGAAGATGTGAATATAGTCTCAAATTCAGGTATTGAAGGTAAATGTTCTTGGTGGTTTGAAGAGATTAATACTGTAACAGCAAAAAGCATGGCAGTATACAAGGGAGACGCTGGTAATGAGACGTCTGCCGTAACATGTAATGAATTTGGTAAAGGATTGGCATGGTACTTAGGAACAGTACTCAATGACGATATTTTAGAAACAGTTATTTATGATATTGTAGAAAAAGCAAGAATAAAGAAGGGAATAATAAATAGAACCAAAGATGTAGAGGTAATAACTAGAGAAAATGAAGACAGAACGATTATATTTATGATAAACCATAGTAATGAAGATGAAAGCATATCTATAGGAAATAATAAGCTAATGGATTTATTAGATAATAAGCAAGTATGTAATGAATGTAGTTTAAAACCTAGACAAGTTAAAATATTCAGTTTGGTTTAAGTATTCTCTGATAGTGGTGGTGAAAGATTGATTAAAGTCAGCAAAATTGTTAATTCAATCAAAGAGTTTTACATTAATATGAATTTTAGTAATAAGCTAATGCTTTTTTGCTTTGGTGTTGTAGTTTTACCTGCCATATTTGTAACAATGATTTATACAAATCAGCTTTCAAATGTATTGGAAGAACAGAGTATTACAAATGCTACATACGAACTAGAACAGACTATGGATAACATAAAAGGGTCAATTGCATTAGCAGAGGAACTATCAAATCAAATATGTTTTAACAGCACCATAAGCAAAGAATTAACTAAAAAATATGAAAACAAAGGTGCTTCTGCAGCTGCCTATGTTGATGTTATAAAACCACTATTAGATCCTCAGATGTCATTGCATAGAGATTTACTAAGTGGCATAAAAATTTATATCCACAATGATACTTTTCTACCTGATGATGAATATATCTCGTACATTGATGAAGATGTAGAGAATGAAGACTGGTACAAGAAATGTAGTAACAATAATCAACAAAGTCAGATTATATGGGAGTACAATGGAGAAGGTTCTCAACCTGTGTATACTTTATATAGAAACTTGAATAGTGTTTTAGGAGTATCTGCAGGTATATTAAGAATTGATGTAAATGCTAACTATTTAAATAACATAGCTATAAGTGAGAACCAGAGATTTTGGCTATTACTTGAGAGTAATGGATACAACGAGGACAGTCAGATCTTATATGGTCAACCGTTTCCAGAGTTCTTAAAAGAAGTTCAGCAAAACAATAGTGGTTCGTACTCTACAGGTGTTGAAGGTGAAAGAAATACAATAATATATTCATCCTTTTTAAGCAAGTATTCTACATACAGGTGGAAGACAGTTTCGTCCATACCAGTTGATTTGCTAATGAAGGATGTAAATAAGGGAAGAAATAGTGTTTTTTTAATAGGACTACTAGCAGCTGCTGTGTTGATAGTTATAATTATTCTTTATTCAAAAGGTATGACAAAAAGAATTAACCATTTAGCAGACCAAACAGGGTACGTTATTGAAGGTAACTTTGATATATCTGTAGATGTAGAAGGTAGAGACGAAATCGGTAGGCTAGGAGAAAGCTTTAATGAGATGCTTAATTACTTGGATAATTTAGTTAATCAAGTATATGAGAATAAAATAAAGATTCAGGAATATCAAATACTTCAAAGAGAGATTGAATTAAAAGCCTTGCAAAACAAGATAAACCCACATTTTCTATACAATACGCTTGATGCATTAAGATTTAGAGCAATAATTGCAGGCAATGAAGAATTAGGAGATATGATGGTATCTCTATCTAGATTGTTAAGGTATAGCATAAACAATAAAAGCGATATTGTTACTCTGTATAAGGAACTAGAGCACGTAGGCAACTATATAAGTTTAATGAAAGTGCGTTATGAAGAAAAGCTAAGATTTAGTATAGATGTTGATGAATCTCTGCATAACTGCAAAATAAATAAATTAACGCTTCAACCTTTAGTAGAAAATTCAATCTATCATGGCATTAGGCCATTAGAAACATCTGGACACATACAAATCTTGGCGTTAAAGGAATATGATGATTTGATAATAAAGGTATGTGATGATGGTAAAGGAATGACAAAAGATAGACTTGAAGAGGTAAACAGCTTTAAGATAACTAGTAAACAAAAAGATAAGATTCAAATTGGTATGGGTAATGTAAATGATAGGATAAAGCTTTTCTTTGGAGATAGTTACGGTATAAAGGTAGAAAGCGAATTAGAAAAAGGTACAGTAGTAATAATACGCTTGCCATATATTGAAGATGGAGATAATCATGTATAAGGTAATGTTAGTTGATGATGAGCCAATAATAATTAGAGGAATGAAACAGCTAATAGATTGGCAAAAAGAAGGATATGAAATATGTGGATTTGCAAACAGTGCTGAAGAAGCATTAGAAAAGCTAGATGAGATAAATCCAGATATTATAATAACTGATTTAGTTATGCCTGAAATGGACGGAAATGAGTTTATTAACGTAGTTAAATCTAAACGTCCAAATATCGAAGCTATAATTTTAAGTGGTTATGGTGAATTTGAATTTGCACGTAAGGCACTAGCAAATGGTGTGGGAGATTACTTGGTAAAGCCGACTACAAGGACAGAATTAATCAGCGCGCTAAAAAAAGTAGCTGATAAAATAAAAATTCGCACTAACAACGAAAGAGAATATCTTCAGTTAAAGGAGCGGATGCATGAAAGTTTGCCTGTTTTACAGAATAGATATATCTTAGAAATTGCTAATGGAAAGATTACAGATAGAGATTCAATACTAAGGCTATGTACTCTTGTTGATTTTGAAATAAAAGACAGTAGTGTAGTTTCTGTTGTAAATGCAAGGGGAGAGCTAGATATAAAAGACGAAGAAAACTCTGATGTGTATCTAGATTTAGCCGTTAAATCAGCTTGTGAAAAGTATTTGAATAAGTTTGGTAAAGCATATACAGTAGTTGATAATAAGAATTTGTGTATTATCATAACGGATGCAAAAAAAGATCTTAACGATACTAGTGCATTTGAGTTATTCAATGGTTTATACTATGATGTAAAATCCAGATACAATGTAGATATTACAATTGGTGTAGGTAGCTGTTTTAATGATGTTAAAGATTTGAGGAAATCTTATATTCAAGCACACAATGCACTGGAAAGCTCCTTTTTCCTGGGAAATAATCAAATAATACATTACAAAAATGCACTTCAATACAATGATGAAATAATTGCATATCCAATGGAAACGTCAGAACAGATAATAGAAAAGATGAGGTATGATTTAAACATCAGCCCTGATCAGCTAGCAAATGATTTAATAGATAGCTTTGTTAAGACAGCAGGACATGATATAGAAATGATTTATCATTATTGCTGCTTGTTTAATATACAATTAGGTAAAGTAAATGGTTCAAACATACATGAAGATCATGCAAACAATGAATCATCCAATTACATGGAAGAGATAAGAAAGTGCAAAACAACAATTGAGTTAAAAAAACATTTCAGAGGAATTATTAAACAAGATATAAACTCAATTAATAAACTCCGTTCTGAGAAATTAGACGATGTAATCTCAAAAGTTATAAATCACATAAAAAGCAATTTATCGGGTGACTTAACCTTAAATGAGATGGCAAATGTTGTGTTTATGAACTCGGTATATTTAAGTACTTTGTTTAAGAACAAAACAGGATTAATGTATCATGAATTTGTTTTCAAGGAAAGAATGAAAAAA
>Ga0209475_10003358_pt1 | contig 14808 bp, 11 predicted proteins | sample tdDd471_FD_187128 | JGI IMG/M metagenome (GOLD analysis project Ga0209475, IMG submission 187128) | Marine sediment microbial communities from the Atlantic coast under amendment with organic carbon and nitrate - tdDd47.1 (SPAdes)... | ecosystem: Environmental > Aquatic > Marine > Coastal >... | reverse complement strand
GAAAGTACCAAAAGCCGTACCTGACGCAGCAGTACTATCTGAATCCGTCACCAACGGAACTCAAATTGCTGAACCACGTCTAAAGCGCTGAGGTACTTCCGGCAGGTTCCAGTTCCAAGCGGACACCTTTGATGTCGCCGCCGCTCTCCAGCCACGACTTGAGCAAAGCCCGATTGCGAAAAACCACAGGATGTGGGCACCCGTATCCGGCCTGGACCAACAACCCTGCGGCCTGATCCGGGTAGTGTTTAGCCGCGGACAGACAGGCAAGCAGGTTGAGGCAAAGTTCGTTCAGGGGAAAGCCGAGAGTCATGGCCTTGCCCAAAGGCAGCATCACATCAGCGTACCGCCGTGCCCCATAATAGGCCACAGCCAGGTCAAATTGCGCCGCGTGCAAACCGGGCAATCGCTCGGCAATCGCCTCCCGCTCGGCCACAGTATAAGAAATTCTTTCGGCAATATAGGGAGCTCCATCCACATTGCGGAGGCGCACATCAAAACCATATCGACGCGCCCAGAACAGTCCTTCCACGGCCTCATCCGAGTCGAGCATCATATCCACTTGCTGACACCCGGCCAGCCGCATGGCCTTGAGAAATCCGTCGGTAGGCACTCTGTCGAGACAGGCGCTCCATAGAACTTTCATTTCACGAACCCGCATGTCCTCACACATGGCAACGACTTTTGCGTGATCCCTGAACATTGCGGGATCATTGAACGTCAACGCTGCGAGACCTCGCTCCATGACCACCTGTTCCAGTTCATCCAGATTCCAATCGCCGTCGAAATGCACTACGCAATGCGAAAAAAAATCGAAATTATTGCCGATAGTATCATGGCTGGCAGTCTGTCTTTCCACGCGCATATTCCACCTCACGCCGCCTGTTTTTTGACGATTCAGCGACTCTGTATCGGGAATTGCAAGGAATTTGCCAAAGAGAAAAAAAATATCGTTTACGAAAAAAAACAAACAAAAAAACGCCCCGAAAGCTCATGGCTTCCGGGGCGTTATACTCGTTCCAATAAGGACTCTAGCTGACCTTGCTCCCTGCCGGGACATCTCCCGAAGGGGTGAGCAACTGCATGCCGTCTTCGGTCTTCACAGCCAGGATCATGCCTTGTGACAACTGTTTTCTCAATTTGCGAGGCTTGAGATTGGCAACAACGACCACCTGCTTGCCCACGAGGTCGTCAGGGCTGAAGAAATCGGCGATACCGGCAACGACCTGACGCAATTCTTCGTCGCCAGTGTCCACGCGAACCAGCAACAGCCGGTCGGCATCAGGATGCTTTTCCACTTCCTTGACTGTTCCGACACGCAGATCAAGCTTCTGAAAATCCTCGAACTCTATATTCGAGATTTCGTCGTCCGCCTTTTCCTGCTTCTTGGCTTTCTTACCATTCTTGGGCTTCTTTGCAGCCTTTTCTTCCTTGGCTTCAGGCATCTCTACACGGGGGAAGAGATTGGAAGTCGTGGCAACGGTCACACCGGATTCCAGCAATCCCCAGACATCCAGTTCCTTGGGCAGATTAACCTTTTCCGGGTCAAACACCATGCCGAGCTGGTCCAGCATTTTTTCGGACGCTTCAGGCATCACCGGCCACAAATGGACAGCGATCTTGCGCATATTCTCCAACAGCACATAAATGACTGTGGAGAGTCGCTCCATGTTCTTTTCCTTGTACAAAGTCCAAGGAGCGGTGGCGTCGATGTATTTATTCAGACCGCGCACCAACTCCCACAACCCTTCAAGGGCGCGAGAGAATTTAAATTCGGAATAAAAACTCTGGAAAGTCTGCATGGCATCCTGACCGAGTTTCTTGATTTCTGCATCCACGATATCTTCCACATCAGGACGAGGAATGGCTCCACCGAAATACTTGTGGGTCATGGACAGAGTTCGGCTGAACAGGTTGCCCAAGTCATTGGCGAGGTCCGCGTTGAGACGTCCCACCAAGGCCTTCTCAGAAAAGCTGGAATCCTGCCCAAAAGACATTTCCCGAAGCAGGAAATACCGGAAGGCATCCAGCCCGTAGGCGTCCTTCATGGCCAAAGGTTCCACCACATTACCGATGGATTTGGACATCTTGGTGTCTTCCACCAGCCAGTACCCGTGCACGTTGAGGTGCTGATACGGCTCAATGCCTGCGGCCTTGAGCATGGTCGGCCAGAACACGGCGTGCGGCTTGAGAATGTCTTTTGCCACCAGATGGTTGGCTGCCGGCCAGAATTTCTTAAACTTGTCGCCCTCGGGATAACCAAGTGCGGCCAGATAGTTAATGAGCGCGTCGAACCAGACGTAGGTGACGTACTGATCGTCAAAAGGCAGTTCGATACCCCATGTCAAACGGGACTTGGGACGAGATATGCACAGGTCTTCAAGCTCGCCGGATTCCAGCAGGCTCATGACCTCGTTTTTATACCGCTCAGGGCGAATGAAGTCAGGATTCTTGTTGATATGGTCAATCAACCAGTCCTTGTACTTGGACATCTTGAAGAAGTAGTTCTTCTCCGCGATGTATTCGGGCACGGTCAGGTGATCAGGGCATTTGCCGTCGACCAGTTCCTTTTCAGTGTAGAACCGCTCACAGCCAAAGCAGTAATGACCGCCATATTCGCCGAAGTATATATCTCCTGCGTCGTAGACCTTTTGCAGGATGCTCTGCACCACCTCAATATGCCGAGGCTGAGTGGTACGGATAAAATCATTGTTGGAAATATTCATGTCCGGCCACAGGTCTTCAAAGAGCTTGCTGATGGTATCAACATATTCCTTGGGAGTCTGGCCATTGGCTTCCGCGGCTTGAACAATCTTGTCACCATGTTCGTCAGTACCGGTCAGGAAGTAGGTCTCCTCGCCCATAAGTCTGTGAAAACGATTCAGGGAATCGGCCACAGTTGTAGTATACGCATGCCCCAAATGAGGTTTGGCGTTTACATAGTAAATGGGCGTGGTGATATAAAAACTTTGCAAATCAATTCTCCTTGTCATGACGAACTCTGTCCGCCAGCCACGCAGTTATTTTTTGGAAGGCCTGCGCCTACGCCTTCTGGGCCTGCGCCCTCTTTTGGATTTTTCATCGCCAGAACGGGATTCGCTCTTCCCTTCGGGAGCAGAACGATCCGGCGTCCCATCCCGTTCTTTCTTCTCGGGACGATCCTGACGGGGACGCCGCTTGCGATCCCTCTTGTCACTGCCACTTTTGTCGCTTCGCTTTGGCTTGCCGCGCCCGCGAGAACCACCGTCTTTATCTTCTGACTGTTCTTTATCCCGCTTGGTATCGCGACGAGAATCATCAGACTTGGACGGCTTGCCGCCACGCTTGCTGCGTTGACTCCGTGGCTTGGCTTCAGCCAAAGTTTCTTCGCTCGGCGGCTTGTTAACTATTTCATTCCATTCGTCAATGGAAACTTCCCGCTCCTCGAATTTCTCAGTGAGCAAGGACAGAGTCTTCTTGAAAAAATTGGAACGAAGGACTTTCACCTGGCCCAGGGACGTCGTGTATTTCTTGCCCACACGCGGACACATACGGTGAAATTCCTCATATCCTTCCTGCTCGAAGCTTAGGCAACAAAGCAAGCGACCACAGATGCCTGAAATTTTGGTCGGATTGAGAAAAAGATTCTGCTCCTTGGCCATCTTGATGGTCACGGGAACAAACTTCCGCATGAAACGGCGACAACAACACATCTGGCCGCAGTTGCCGATGGCACCAAGCATCTGGGTCTCATGGCGCACACCGATCTGCCGCAGTTCAATACGGGTTCGGTATTCCCGGACAAGATCCTTGATCAGTTCACGAAAATCGATACGTCCGGGCGCAGTGAAATAGAAAACCATCTTGGACCGGTCAAAAAAGACCTCAACGTCCACCAGTTTCATACCCAACTTGTGAGTGGAAATACACTTTCGACAAAACTTGAAGGCATCCTTGGACAACGCCTCGTTCTCGGCGATTGATTCCATGTCCTTTTCGTTGGCGAGACGATAGATGGTCTTATGGCCTTCGTTATCGTCTTCTTCCTTGGGGGCCTGACGAATGAGAATGACTTTTCCCAATCCCATGCCCTGATCGGTCTTAACGATGACGTGTTGTCCTTCACGGACCACGAACGGACCGGAGGCAAAATAGTATACCTGCCCGTAATCGTTGAATTTAACACCAAGTATTTGGCTCATTATTTTATATCCTGTATATAGGCACCCCGTCTGATCGGGGAAGAAAGTATCATGCAAAGAGAGTCAATATATTAGAAAACGGCTTCGACTTCAAATCATGCCGTCAAAAGAAAAACGGGTGCCGTTTCAGTCGCACGGCACCCGGCTTTTTTTACTTGATAAAATAGACTTAAAGCAGCCCCAAACTCTTGATTTCATTCATGAGTTTTCCCTCATCAATGGGCTTGACCAAGTAAGAAGTGGCTCCGCCGAGAAAAAAGGCGTCGTGAGTTTCCTTTTCATCCGCGAGCATGGTGGTAACAATGACCTTGGACTCGTCCTGAGGGGCGACATCATGCTCTTTTTCCAGAGCACGGATTTCACGAAGAGCCTGCTGCCCATCCATTTCCGGCATGAGCAAATCAAGGCAAATAAGATTATACGGTTCGCCATCAGCCAGCCCTCGCCCAAAGGCCTCAATGGCCTCCTCGCCATTGACGGCAATGTCGCACTGGGCAACCTGGCGTAAAATCTCATGAATCATATTCCGGCTGTAAAAATCGTCATCCACGATAAGCGCTTTCATGCACACCCTCCTGAGTAAACTCATAGCTTACAGCAACCTGAAAATTAATGTCATTTAAAACGAAAAAATGCAACTCCCTGCATCCTGCCTCATTCACCCTATAATTGTATGACTTCTCCCTCGCGCGCCAAATCAAAATCCACACCGGAATCACCCCATTCTTCCTTGAGTCGAGCCAGAATGACATCCAACTGCCCGTCGGTCCGAGTGGTGTCGTGATGTGTCAAATATGCCTTGCGTACGCCCGCATCCCGCGCCAATTCAAGCGCACTTTCATAAGTCGAATGGCCCCACCCACGCTTTGTCTCGTACTCTTCCTGCGTGTACTGCGAATCAGCTATCAACACGTCAACACCGCTGATAAAATCGATAATGCCCCGGCTGCGTTCCTGCATGGCCTGTTCGTATTCGATATACTCGGCATCGCCCGGCTGATAAATATTTTGCAAAGGCTCATGATCGCCCGTAAAAAAGAGGCTCTTGCCATCACACTCTACTTTGAACCCGAAATTCATGGCGGGATGATTCATGAGCACAGTTGAAACCTTGGCAAATCCAAGATCGACAACCTGCCCGTCGGACAAAGTGTTGTAGGAGATATCTGCCTGTAACTCGGCCACACGCACCGGGAAATGTGGATACTCCATCTGCTTGGCCAGCACAGCCTCAATACCAGTCATGGTCAGGGGGTCGGGCGGTCCGTAAATGATCAGTTCATTACCAGGCACGAATATGGGGATAAAAAACGGAACGCCCTGAATATGGTCCCAATGAGTATGGGAAACAAATAGATGACACTTAACCGGCATATTTTGCGACAACTCAAGTCCCAAATCCCTGATGCCTGTCCCCGCATCCAGAATGACAAGGTCATCATTGTCGGATCGCACCTCAATACAGGTGGTATTTCCACCATATTTAACAGTATCTGCTCCCGGTGCAGGCAAGGAGCCGCGCGTCCCTCGAAATTGAAAACGCATGGTCAGGCCTCCCCGAGCTTGATGAATATCCTGGCATGCTCCACTTCCTCGTCCAAGGTTGGCAAATCCTCGATAAGTTCGTCCATATCCATGGAAAAGCGCTCTTTGACCGACTCGGACAACGGTTCAATTTCAAAATCTCCGGCTGCGCCGAAAGAAAGTTTTTTAGTAATCTGATTGGCTGCGAACAGACAATCAAGAAGCTGTGAAGATTCCCCAGATCCAACGGAGTGGTGCCGTGCGATGGCATCATGCAATTCTACCGGAAGGTTCCACTTCTTGGCGAGCATGGCGCCAATGTCGGCATGCGTGGCTCCAATGACATCCATCTCACATTGATGAAACGAGGCTCCGGGTTCTGCAGCACGTTCCGAAACTTTCTCGAACTCATCCGGCATGTACAAAGCAAATACGACCTTGCCAACATCATGCAGCAATCCGGCAGCGAAATAATCAGCGGCATCCTCGCGTGACACACCAAGTTTCAGTCCAAGCATGCGTGTGGCCGTAGCCACGGCCAGTGAGTGCAGCCAAAATCCGCCCATATCCAGACGTTTTCCTGCGGACTTGGGAATGGCCCCCACGGCAGCCAACCCCAAAGAGACATTTTTCAACGTATTCAGGCCGAGGTAAACGCTGGCCTGATTGATGGAAGTAATTTCACGGGACAATCCAAAGTAGGCGGAGTTGACCAACCGCAATATCTTGAGAGTAAAAACCGGGTCCCGCTTGATGACCTCAACCAGATCTCTTTGTGAACAATTGATATCCCCGGTCAATTTCAAAACCTGATTCACACTCTGGGGGAATGCAGGCATTTTCTCAACGGCAGCCAATAATTTGTTTTTGAATTCCGTCATCGGTTCCAATTAATTGAATGTAACAGGTTCCATCGAACTTCCCCAATCCGACGACTGAAAATTATACCGCCTGACATACACGTATGAAAGGTAGCTCAGGAAAAATCCCGTGGCAAGAGGCATCTATGGATAAAACGACTGCACCTTTAATCCGACTTCATCCCAAACACAGATGACCTGACCATAACGAGAAGTCGACAACACCCTGCCCCCGACCTCACGCACCACATCCGGGTGTGGAAATCCATATCGGTTGAGATAACCATTGGAGCATAAAACAACCTGCGAAGACACTGCCTCATATAGCTGAGGCTCAAGACTGCTCCGACTCCCGTGATGCGGCAAGACAAGGACCTCGGCCTTCAGATCACTCCCATCAGACACCATTGCATCGACCCCGGCATTCTCCACATCACCCGTCAATAAAGCCAGTGGTTTTTCATTCCACACCAACCGCATGACCAATGACCGTTCATTGGAGTTGGCACTTTTAAACCTCATGCCGGGATGCAAAACTTCAAAAGTACCGTTTTCGGCCAATTCCACCACTTCACCGGAAGTTAAAGGACGTGGGACAAGCTTGTGCCGCGCCAAGGCCTCCCGCATCCGCTCGCCAGCCCTACCTCGCGGCATCATGCCATTGGTAAAAAACTCACCTACCTGAAACCGATCGAGGATAAACGGCAAACCATGACTGTGATCAATGTCCGGGTGTGTCATGAACACAGCATCCAATCGAGGCGGCCTGCCATGCGTCAAGGCAGGTGCGACTACGGCCTCACCCAAATCAAACGTTCGTGATCCTCCTCCGCCATCTACCAGCCAACGATGCCCGCCGGGAAGTGATACAAGCAAGGCCTGTCCAAGCCCAACATCAATCATGGTCAATCGAACTTCATCGCGGGCATCGGACACCATCATTGAGATGTGCGGGAAAACCAGAAGGACAAAACCGATAGCAGCCAGTTCCGCAGGCACCCTACGAGAGCTTCGAATAATGGATACCGCCACGATCAGCAACACAGCGCACCCGAGCATTTCCGGCCACAAAGGCCTCAGCACGGCAAAAACAGGCGTCAATCCGGCATCACCGGCCGCATGCAGCAGGGCCAACAGCCAATCCGTCGTTTGCGCTGCCCAACCAAGAAAAAAGCCGCCAACTGTATGAGTCCACGGGAAAGCCGTCATAAGCATGCCCACCAGGCCCAATGGCATGACCACAAAGCCAAGCACCGGCAGCCAGATAAGGTTAAGCAGGATGTTCGGACTCAGCGTCCCGAAGTACCATGAAACGAGCGGCAGCAAAGCAACATTCGCACTCACACTCATACACACGATACCAACAGCCCAACGTACAAGTCGCCGAGGCCATGAACCGCCGGACAAAAACAGCAAACGAAAGTGCGGATACATAAGACCAATACCAGCCACAGCGACCACAGACATTTGCAGACTGAGGTCAAAGGCCGACATCGGCGACACAAACAGGATGGTCAACAAGGCAAAGAAAAGCCCATCCAAAAGCACACGACCTCGACCCTGCAACAACAGAAATCCCCAAAATCCGAACATGGTTGCAGCCCGGATCAATGAAGCGGACGGTTGGCCGAGCCATGCATATCCAAGGACCAACGGTGCAGCCATAAGGACTGCTAGTTTGGGCCTGGGGACGGATAAGAGCAACGGCGGGAATATCCAGCTCACGAGCAATGCCAGCCCAAATCCCATGGCCGCCACAAACCCCACATGCAAACCGGACAAGGCCAAGGTGTGCGCCAATCCGGCACTCCGCGTCGCCTCCATGGTGTCGCTGGACAGCATGGACCGGTCGCCCGTGGTCAAAGCCAAAACCATGGCTCCGCCCTGAGTCTCCGGGAGAAACTCTGCCACGGCGTGGCGCAGCCGTGCTTTCAACTGCCACAAAACATCAGCAGGTGGATCTCCCCATTTCAGAGGAGACTTACCTACCGGCCATGCCCGCCAGAAGACGCCCTGCCGCTGCCAGTACCATCCATAATCCCAGCCGCCCAAATTACCGAATCCGCGCACCGGAACGACTCGCAGCAAAGCCTCAATTTTCTGTCCCGGCACAGGCCTGTATCGGGGATGCCGAATGGACAACGCCATCCTGCCCGACAATACTTCTTCGATGCCATCAACCGTACACCTGATATCGTCGAGCACCACACGAAGCCGGTTGCTTGAACGAGGCTCCACCCGTTCTGCCACAGCCCGTACCATGATCGGCTTTCGGCTCTCCGCCCATGCGGGAATGACCTGCGGCAATTCCGGCGTACGCTGAGAAGCATACCCGAAACCAAAGGCCGCACAGCAAATAAAAACCAGCAACGGCAACCGGCACATTCGGTCCCGCAACAAGGAATCGGCCAAATAAACCAAACCGAGTCCTGCCATGGCCGGAACAGGATACTTGAAGGACACAATCCCAAGAACAAACGCTAAACCATAGGATTGCCACGGCAGCAATCCGGGCACGATTGATCGTGATGTCCAACAGGCTGTATCCATGGTCACTCGGCTTTCATCATAACGGTTACAAGAGATTTTCCCGGCACCCATAGAATTAACAGGAACCCCACACGTTATCCAGCATCCTCTCGAAACTGGCACACCAACAGAAATGGAAACAAAAAAACGACCGGCACCACAAGGATACCGGTCGCAGAATAAATCGATATGAACAAAGAATTAACCGCTAACGCGTTTAATGCGTGCTCCCACGCCGGAGAGCTTGGCTTCGATATTTTCGTAACCGCGATCCAGATGATAGATGCGTTCGATGGTGGTTGTACCTTCGGCAGCCAGGCCAGCCAGCACGAGGGATGCGCTCGCCCGAAGGTCGGAGGCCATAACAGGAGCGCCCCTGAGCTGATCCACACCGTGAACCATGGCAGTGCGACCCTTGAGACGGATGTCAGCACCGAGCCGAACCAGCTCAAGAACATGCATGAACCGATTCTCGAAAATCTTCTCCTCAATAATACCGGTTCCTTTACCAAGGCACATGAGAGCCATGAGCTGGGCCTGCATATCGGTAGGGAATCCGGGATGAGGCAACGTGGTCACATCCACATTTTTCAGCAATCCGTTAGCACGACGGACCAAGACGTAGTCCTCTTCCTCCTGCAGCCAGACGCCCATTTCACGCATTTTATAACTGACAGCGTCCAAAGCACCGAACGGACAATCCAGCACTTCCAACTCGCCACCAGTAATGGCCGCAGCCACCATGTAGGTCCCGGCTTCAATGCGGTCCGGCATGACGCGATAATCACATCCCGACAGAGACGATACACCCTGAACCGTGATAACGCTGGTTCCCTGCCCGGTGATTTTCGCACCACAGGCATTGAGAAAATTCGCAAGGTCCTCGACTTCGGGTTCACGGGCCGCATTCTCAATGATGCTTTCACCCTCGGCCAGGCAGGCAGCCATAAGAATATTCTCGGTGCCACCCACTGTAGGAAAGTCCAGAGTGATCTTTGCTCCCTTAAGGCCGCCCTTGCAGTGTCCCTTGATATAGCCTTCAGTGATTTCGAACTCGGCACCCATGCGCTCGAAACCGCGCAGATGGAGATCAACCGGACGTGCACCAATGGCGCAACCACCAGGAAGAGCAACTTTTGCTTCGCCGAGTCTGGCGAGAAGCGGACCAAGGCACAGTACTGACGCACGCATGGTCTTTACCAGATCATACGGGGCCTCAGGTTTAAGACCGGTACACAGGCTCGTAGCTTCATTGCCCTCAAAGGATGTTTCGCATCCGAGGATGTTCAAAAGTTTCAGGGAAGTCCTGATATCAGCCAGTCTGGGAACGTTGCTCAGATTGACCTGCCCCTCTGCCAAAAGACACGCCATAAGAATAGGTAGAGCCGCATTTTTAGCTCCACTGACCTGAATACTTCCCTGAAGCGGAACGCCGCCTTCAATAATTAGTTTATCCATCTGTTACCTTTTTTTATTCTTTTGCTTGACCGTAGGAAAAAGCTTAGTTAAATACTGCCCCTCACACGGTGGGTGTAGCTCAGTTGGTAGAGCACCTGGTTGTGGCCCAGGTGGCCGTGGGTTCAAGTCCCATCACTCACCCCAAGTGACTTTAATTGGACGGAACATCAGTTCCGTCCTTTTATTTTGCCTGAGTAAAAACATTCCCGTTCTACTCCTCAACGCCGTCCCCTGCCTGGGACAATAATTCACGCAAAGGCTTCGCATCTTCGGGCTGGATTTTCTGTTCCAGAAGAATGGCTCGCGGCCCGCCACCTTTCACGCCGGTATACGCTTCGTTCAAAACCGTCCGATCAGTGAATCCACCGCTGTTGACCGCCAGGCCAGCATACAATCCGCTCCGTTCACCCACAAAGTAAACATCGCCGGATTCGTAAAATTCATCAGTTTCATGGATTTCATAATCAATATTAAGGACAATCAGACGAGCGTGAGCCTGCAAAATGGTTCCAGTCTGCAACATGTAGCGGACATCGTCCTCATGCATGAACAACACGACGCCAGACTGTTTGGAGACACCGGCCTGAAATCCGACGCCCACCGACCCTTTGGTCATGAAAACCGGCCCGGTCCAACCCGCATCCGTAGACGCCATCAAAACAGCGTTACCGCCACCAATGGACACAAGGAGACTCGCTTCGCCTATGGCCGGTATGATCAACACACCCTTGGCCTTGTCGATCATCCTGCCTATGACGCCCTCTTGATCGTTCTGAATCGTCGTTTCAAGGACGTTCGCAGCCTCATCTACCAGCGCATTGGCAGCGGCCAGATCACCTTCTGCACCACGGGTGGTTTTTCCGGCGCATCCAGCCATAAGAACGAGGGCCATAATCAGTGACCATACAAAACAGTGACGTGTATCCATGAGAAAAGGCCTAAAGGGAGTGTTCCCCTGTGTCAAGAACGTTTCCGGAGATGACGAACGTCTCCAACACGGACCGTCAGTTTCTCCTTGTCGAAATACTCCAGAATCGGAATGAGATACTTACGAGAGAGTCCAGTTATCTCCTTGCAATCCGGCGCGGACATTTCCTGATTGTCCGCAAAAAAAACGATTATCCGGTCTTGAAGATCGTCCAAAGCGGCCTTGTGGTAATACATGTCCCCCTTGATGCGGACCAGTTCCCCCTGTTCCTGCAACAACTTCAGAACACCAGAAGCCTGCTTGAAGTCCATACCAAGCGGTTCAAGTACATCCTTGAGATTTGGCGGAGTGCCTCCTCCTTTGGTGTAGGCATCAAGAATAGTCTCGCGCACTTTTTCCTGATCCGAGGCCAGGGAAACCTTGTGCCCCTTCAGCTTAAGCAATTCCTGCTCGGCAACGATCTCGCCAGTCTTGAGAATCCGCTCCACCACGAAATGAAACAACTTGGGCGGCAAGTCCTTGCCCCATGATGAAGCCAATTCACCACGTTGCACACCGGGTTTCATGGAATCCTTGGCATGGAAGTCCGTCAGGAAAGCAAGCAAGCTCTCACCAAGTGACGCCGCCAGTTCTCCACCGGCATACCGACGCGTCTCCTTATCGAACAAAACGGCCTTCTGCTGGCCTCCGAGCAATCCCAAGGTCTTTTCCAAGCCTTTGGTTTCAAGGTTGGTCATGGTCAGCAACTCGGCAAAAGTCAATCCGGCAGGACCGACCAGTTCCAACTGCGCAGCAGCCACCTCTTCGGGCGTCTCGGCAGCCAGCTGCTGCATAAGCCCCACCTTGTCCGAGAATCGTTTTACTCTATGCCCGACAGGTCCTACGACCCGACCACCAGCAAAAGCCCGTAGCGGGGAAAATGAGCGCAATACGATTCGATCTCCATAAACAGCGGCAAGCGGTTCGGTGAACCGAACCTGACAGACACATGTCTCGCCAGGTTTAAGGTCTTCCCGATCCAACAGGTAAACACGGGCCAACACTTCGCGAGCACCGTGATGAAAATGTATTTCACGTCTATGCTTGAGAGGCAGGTGTGAAGATTCAAGGACGGTCAGTTCAATGTCCCAAACATCTGACGGGAACAATGAACCGGGTCGAGCCAGCACGTCGCCGCGCTTGATATCGTCCACTTCCAGCCCGTGCAGATTAATGGCAGTCCGTCGTCCGGCCTGCGCTGTCTCTACAGTCTCGCCATGAGATTGCAGGCTACGCACCTTGGTTTCTGCTCCTCCCGGATACAAAATCACATTGTCACCCACGGAAATGAAGCCGGAAACCATGGTCCCGGTGACCACGGTACCGTGCCCTTTCATGGTGAACACACGGTCCACAGGCAAACGGAAAAGATCAGACCGTCGACGCGGTTTGAACTCAGCCATCAGGGTACGAAGCTGATCCTTGAGCGTATCCAACCCTTCACCTGTATGTGCGGATACGGGAATGATCGGCGCACCAGCAAGAAATGTCGGTTCAAGGTAGGAAGCGACCTCTTCCTCCACCATCTCCAACCATTCCGCGTCCACCATATCGGTCTTGGTCAAAGCGACAACACCGGTGGTCACGCCAAGCAACTGACAAATTTCCAGATGTTCACGCGTCTGGGGCATGATCCCTTCGTCTGCGGCGATGACCAAAACCACGAAGTCGATACCGGCGGCACCGGCCACCATGTTCTTGACGAATTTTTCATGACCCGGAACATCCACGATGCCGAGCCTGTTCCCCTCTCCAAGATCAAGAAAAGCGAAACCGAGTTCAATGGTGATTCCGCGCTTCTTTTCCTCGGACAAACGATCGCAATCAATGCCGGTGAGAGCCTTGATGAGCGTCGTCTTTCCGTGGTCGATGTGACCGGCCGTTCCCATGATGACGGGCATATATGGTAATCCTTGACTATCTGTTCTTATTCACAATTGAAATTCGGATGATAGGGAAAAACGAGCCAAGTAACAAGAGTGATGGGTGGGCTTCCAACTTTGACACCGCATTTCATCCATACACCACATACCCATTTTAAAAAAAGTTGACCAAATTCATCCATTTACTATAGGGATATTCCAATAAAAACTTTAGCCCTGTGAGAGAGTAATTCATGTGTATTGTAGGAAAATTCATACGGACCACACTACTAACAGCTTTGTTCATCTGCATCACTCAGATCGCAACCTTCGCCGCAGGACCCCCAATCGGCGAAGTCATTTCCATGAGGGGAACGGCCGTAGCGGAACAGCCTGATGGCACCATCAGACAACTAGAACTGAATCAACCGGTTATCACTCAAGATGTCATCGTCACAGGAATCAAAAGCAATATCGAAATAATTTTCAAAGACGAATCGGTATACTCGCAAGGCCCGGAATCACGCATTTCGCTGGATGATTTCGTCTACTCGGATGAAAAATCTGCCTCAAAACTTCTCTTCAGCATGGGCGAAGGAACATTCAGATATGTGACCGGCCAGATCGTCAAGACGAACCCTGACGCCTTTGCTCTCCAGACACCGACGACCACCATCGGTATCCGAGGCACTGAAGTCTTCGCTGTCATCACTCCCGAAAAGGAAGAAATCGGCAACACAAAGCTCTCCAAGGGCCACACCATGTCCGTTGGCAACAAGACTCTTGGTTCGCCACGGACCTCGGTCAATGTCAATCCGCAAACCGGTGTTGTATCCGACCCGGCTCCTGTCTCTCAGAAAACGATCAACAAAGTCGTGAAGGAAGCCCCCATGTCTTCTCAGGGAGAACTCGGCAACCTCGGTGGTTCAGGCAAAGATCTTGAACGCAAGGTGGAGTCTCTGAAGCAACAGATTGAACGAACCAAAGGCGATCTCGGCAATCTGGACAGCAAGCCTGATTATGGAAAACTCCATAGACTCAAAGTACAAAAAACCAGTCAGAAAACCGCTGAAAGCGACCGTGACAGTGGTGGCACATCTGACGACCTTGGTGGCGGAGGAGGCGGTGGCGGCGGCGGTGGCGGCGAATAAGAACTGACTACCGACCGATGGTTTCAGACACCACAACGAAGACAAGGATAGAAAGAATGAAAATACGATTCATGCAACAAGCACTGATCCTAACCATGATAGCCCTCTTTTCCGGGGGATGTGTCGTCATGGCTCAAATGGCCGAACGCAAAGGGAATAAGGCGTATCAACGACAGGACTACGCCACAGCCTTTGAACAATATTCAGAAGCCGCCGACAACGGCAGTGCGACCGCCCAATATCATCTGGCCGTGATGTACGCCGAAGGTCAGGGTA
>Ga0209475_10003356_pt1 | contig 14829 bp, 13 predicted proteins | sample tdDd471_FD_187128 | JGI IMG/M metagenome (GOLD analysis project Ga0209475, IMG submission 187128) | Marine sediment microbial communities from the Atlantic coast under amendment with organic carbon and nitrate - tdDd47.1 (SPAdes)... | ecosystem: Environmental > Aquatic > Marine > Coastal >... | reverse complement strand
CATCTGGTCAACCATGCGCCAAATCACATTTCAGTTAGTCTTATTGCCTGTTTGGGTCGCAACCCTCATTGAAGATGATGACGATATTCGGATTGGTCTCGTGAATGGGCAAACGGGAGAAGCTGTACTGGGTAAAGCGCGTAAGCCTGATCAATATCATGTGGCGCGTAACGGGTAACCACTCATTTTGATTTACCAGCACGTATCGAAATCGGTTAAAATTCCTTAAGAACCGCCATATGCTAGAAGTCATATGACTAACAATTTGGATAACCCTGCTGAAGCAGGCTAAAGTAGCTCGTTTTACGGGACTTCTAAAATGCCCTAGACCGATGATTTTATCATCGGGAGATCGTGAAAATAAAAATCAACCGAAATAGATACACTACCGATTTACGATTTACCCAACTTGTCGCCTCAATACGTGATTCTATGTTACAGTATAATAAAATCACATAATCTTTGGGGGACTATGATATGGCAACACCTGCATTGACCAACGCAGAAATTATTGAGGGTCTTTCCGATCTCAAAAATTGGGAACGCGTGGGCGATACAATAATCAAGACCTTTAAGTTTGATCGCTACCTTGATGGATTGGCATTTGCCTCTACCGTTGGGGTGATCGCCGAGGGTTTAGACCATCACCCTGATATGACGATTAGTTGGCGCAAAGTGACGGTATCATTTACAACCCATGATGCAGGACATAAATTGTCAGCTAAAGATTTTGCTGCCGCCCAAGCCATTGATGCTGTTGGATACCCAAAAGAGTAAATCCAAGCGATTCATCTATTAGCTATCAATCGGTTGCCACACAAAGGCATCACCTTTTTTTGCAACATGTCCAATTCCCGGAAATGGCAGATGATGAAACACGGTTAAGAGCTTTTCATCCACGCACCGTTGCAACATATTTATGCGCGTCTCGACCCCTAATTCACCATCAGAATCAAATGCAAATTGCCAATCCGTATGTTTAAATTGAACAGCGTTATGCAGTAGATCAACCAGTTGAAGGACACGCTCACCATTGGATTCAACCAGCAAACCCGATTGTCCGAGTGTATGCCCAGCTAGCGCAACCACGCTCACACCTGTTGCAATTTCATCCCCTGCCTTCACGAGCGTCAATTGATCTTCTAACGATCTCATCATTGCCAACTGTTGCTTGTGTCCGTCTTGATTGGAGGCTTCCCACCTTGGAATCCATTCATCCCATTCGGCTTGTGATGTGATATAACGCGCATTCGGAAAAGCAGGTTTACCATCAGGCGTGATTAATCCAGCAATATGATCACCATGAAAATGCGTGACAAAGACAATATCAATATCGGCGGCGGATACACCAATGCTCTCTAGGGCAGGTTCAACTTGCCCCATCTCAGGACGACGCGCTACCCCAAAACCGACATCTGCCAGAATTTTGGTTGTGCCGTTGTCGATAAAAAATGGATTGATACTATTTTGGGATTCTGTTTTACCAGCAAAAGCATCTATGATTTGCTCCTTCGACACATTTGGATAACGTCGCATAAGTCCTTCAATATCAACCGCACCACCTCCTTCATGGAGTGTCGCACAGGTTATGTCACCAACCGTTATTTGATATGCTTTTGCCATTATTTCACCTCACTAAGAATCGGATTGGCTTGTTTTTACCATATCTCAGGATGGCATACAAATTCTGTATCACGCATTTTCGCGCTAGGCGATCATCTAAAATCCATTCTAATAAATGACTTTATACCAAGCTGATTGACTTTTATCATAAATGATAATATAATTATTATCGAAAGTGAGAATAAAATGAACGCAAACAAAATTGACTTAGTTTTACATCCGATTCGTATGCGAATTATCACAACTATAAGTGGACGGGAGATGACAACAGGGCAACTTGCAGAAGCACTGCCCGATATTGCACAAGCAACCTTATACCGACACATGAATACACTGGTTGAAGGGGGAGTGCTGGTTGTTGTAAATGAAACACAAATCCGTGGAACGATCGAAAAACGCTATGCGCTCCACACCGAAGACTTACTCAATATCACCGAAGAAGATTTACAAAATGCAACAAATGAGGATCATGTTCGGTACTTTACAACCTATCTAATGACTTTACTTGGGGACTATACACGTTATATGCAAACAAAAGAGAAAGTCAACCCAATAGAAGATGGGATTGGTTATCACACGATTCCCTTGCATATGACCGACGAAGAATTAAATGACTTTGCGACGCAATTACAGCAGATGATAAGCCCCTATCAGACAACTCAACCCAACCGAAAACGCCGACTATTTAGTTTTGTAATCATGCCATCAGTTGATGACGAAGAAAAGGAATAACAGCAATGACAGACTTTAATTGGATTCAATATTTCACACTGGTTGGGCTAGCTGTACTCGGCACATTTGCCGTCATGCCCTATGCCTTTGAGATGAACAAAGATAAACTCGCAGACGTACCGTTATCACTCCCCAAATTAGTGCTTGCCTCTGCGTTACAGGGAACGATTTTATTCGCTATCCTGACTTTTATCGGATTATCTGCGTCCAAAACCGTAGGATTATCCATACCCCTATCAATGGATAGCTTGCCCTTAGCCGTCGTTTTAGGGATTCTGGGTGGAATGGCTATTATCCTCTGTGAGTATCTGATCTTCCGACCTTATATGCCTGAAGCCCTCAAAAAAGGTGAAAGTCATATTGCATTATGGAAACGGGCTCTAGCATCCCTCTATGGGGGTGTGAGTGAAGAGATTCTGACGCGCTTGTTTCTGATATCGGGGTTGGCATGGCTATTGGGGAATATCTGGCAAACCCCTGCTGGAACGCCAACTGATGAGGCGTTTATGCTGTCAATTGGTTTAGCCGCATTGTTATTTGGGATTGGCCATCTGCCTGCAACAGCATCGATTACCCCACTCACGCCGTTGGTAATTCTACGGGCTATCGTCCTTAATGGGATTGTTGGCATATTGTGTGGGTGGTTATACTGGCAGTATGGTTTGGTCACTGCGATGATTGCTCATTTTTGCGCTGATATTGTCTTACACGTCATCGCACCGCAATTAGAACAGCTATCAGCAAAACCTAATCACACCACGGTCATCCATACGATCTAAGTGATGATACAGGAGGGTAGATCACATCCGCCCTCCTACAAATCTGCTTATTCCAAGCCTTCTACGACAACAAAAGACGCGGTTGCGGCATCTTTACGGACTTCGATTGCGGCCTGATATTCTTCTGAGTTATAAAACTTTTGCGCGGCTTCAACACTATCAAATTTGACCATGACCAAACGATCTGTGATTTCAGGACCTTCTAACACAACTTTCTCACCGCCACGGACAACAAATTTCCCACCATATTTTTTCAAAATGTCGGGAGTCAGTTTCATATATTCGCTGTACTGTTCCATATCCGTGACATTCACACGGACAATCATATAAGCAGACATCCAATATTCCTTTCCATAAAGGGCTATTCTACAGCGTTGATTATAACATGTCTGTTTTTAGGATTCGACGAGATGACCGCCACAAGATTGACGTATCACAAGTGATGTCGGCGTAATGATGCGGAGGGGGATTTCGTCAGGGTTTTCGATACGTCGAATAATCCGCTCTACAGCGAGTTCACCTAATAATTCTTTGTGGACATGGACGGTTGTTAATGTGGGGAATGTAAAATTAGCGTCAGGGATATTATCAACACCCGTCACGGCGATGTCTTGTGGGATACGATACCCAGATTGTTGTAGCCACTGCATTGCGCCAATCGCAAGCCGATCCGATGCGCAAACGATTGCGTCTGGTGGGTTATCAAGGCTCATCAGTTCTTTTGCACCTTGCTGACCAATTTGTGGTATCCAACCTGCAGGTCCCGGTGCAATGACACGCAATAAGTCTTTATCAGTTGGCAGTTGATACTCTTCGGTAGCTGCAATAAATCCGACATGTCGCTGATCAATTTGCCCTGTCACAAAACCTAATCGTTTATAATCCAGCTGGACAAGATGCTTAACAATCGCACGGATGCCCCCTTCGCTATCGAACATAATCGTATCGTGATTATTTTCAAGACCCTCACGGACGAGCATATCCGTAACCGTAACCGAAATAGGTGTTTGTGCTCTGATATATTGAATACTCGTATCAGCATTCGAGCCTAATATCACAATGCCATCAGTAGGGAAGTGGGTTAATAATTCTTGGGCTTGCTTGCGGGTACGAACATCATAAAAAGTTTTGATATAAGCACTTCGATACCCCAATTGCTGGATTTTACGCTCTGCACCTTCTAATACGAGGTTGTAAAACGGATCGGTATAACGATCGATGCGAGAACCAAGCAACAAGCCAATTTGCCCTTTATCTTGATTGATGTGTTGTTGTTGCTTAGAGACTGCGCCTCCGTACTGTCTTTGAATATGCCCCGAATTGGAGAGTTCCAACAAATCTCTGCGGATTGTAGCTTCTGAGACATCAAAGTTATCAGCAAGAGTTTTGGTACTGACCAGTTGATTATCGTCTCGAATCATTTTGAGGATCGTTTGATGTCTAAGATTTTTTTTCATAAGTTTTTTGATTAATCATCAATCGTTGGATTAGAAAAACACAATAATATAAGTAATTTAACGTCAGTTTTGGATAAGACGATTTGAAATATGAGCAGTTGATTTTATAAAAATTAACGCAATGTTTTTTGTTTTTGGTTCTTCGTTTTTGGTCAAAACATGTATTTGTAGTTACCAATAACCATAGACCAACCCCCAAAAACATTGAAACTTGCCTGAATGAAATCAAAAGTACAACTTAAAGCCATCGTCAATGTTAAACAAAACTCAGGTTATTTTAAATATATCATACATCAAAACAGTCACGAGAAAAAGAATTTTGCTTGACAATCTGCACGTTTTTTGTTTAAATGAGCATGAAATTTGTGCAAAAGATCATATTATTTGTACAAATCGTTAGAAAATTTTGTTTTTTACAAAGATAATGTTACACTATTTATGAAGCATAAATTATAAGTTTTGATATTATTCGCGTAAAAAATAGGTTTGCGTGAACGTTCACAATTCACCAATAATTGAAATAATATTTGTTAATTAACCAGTTTTGAATGTGAGGTAAAATCACTTGTCCCTCAAAATTGCCATGATAGGTGCTGGATCTGTTGGATTCACTCGCCGTTTAATGTACGACCTACTGACTGTTCCTGAATTTTCTGATACACATTTTGCATTAATGGACATCTCTGAAAAAAACATCAGCATGGTGCACCAGTTATGTGAACGTGATATAAAAGCCAATAACTTACCTGCAACCGTAACATCCACACTAGACCGTCGCGAAGCCATCAAAGATGCTGATTATGTTATTTGCATGATTCGGCAAGGTGGATTAGATGCCTTCCAAACCGATATTGATATTCCTCTCAAATATGGTGTTGATCAATGTGTCGGGGATACGCTATGTGCTGGTGGCATCATGTACGCCCAACGTACAATCCCTGCATTGCTCGATATTTGTAAAGATATACGAGAAGTCGCCAAGCCAAATGCACTATTTTTGAATTACTCTAACCCAATGGCAATGAACACATGGGCATGTAACAAATATGGCGGTGTCCGCACGATTGGATTGTGTCATGGTGTTCAACATGGGCATGAGCAAATCGCTGAATGCATCGAATTATGGGCAAAGCGTGAAAACATTATCGGTGACGATGAAACTGTTACCCTCAAAGATGTAGATATTATTTGTGCAGGCATTAACCATCAAACATGGTATGTTAAGGTTCAATGGCGCGGGATTGATATGATCCCTAAGATGCTTGAATTATTTGAAAATCACCCTGTATACCGCGAACAAGAAAAAGTCCGTATTGATGTAATTCGTCGCTTTGGATATTACTCGACAGAATCCAATGGTCATTTTAGCGAATACGTCCCGTGGTATCGTAAACGCACCGATGAAATTATGAAGTGGATTGATTTGAGCCACTGGATCCACGGTGAAACAGGCGGTTATCTACGCGTTTGTACCGAAGGACGCAACTGGTTTGAAACAGACTTCCCCAACTGGCTAGAAGAAGAACCACCTGTTATCTCGGCAGAAAGCCGTAGCCTCGAACACGGGTCATTTATCATTGAAGGTCTGGAAACAGGACGGATTTATCGCGGTCACTTCAATATTCCGAATCAATCCCACATCACCAACTTACCAAATGGCTGTGTGATCGAGATTCCGGGTTATGTTGATCACAATGGCATCAATATGCCAGTTGTCGGCGACCTCCCCTTAGCTGTTGCCGCGACATGTTCCGCCAGTGTACGGGTCCAAGAAATGAGCATGGAAGCGGCTGTTCATGGTGACGTGATGTTGCTCAAACAAGCAATGTTACATGATCCATTGGTAGCGGCAGTCTGCAATCCTGATGAAATCTGGCAAATGGCAGATGAAATGTTGGTGGCACAGGCGCAATGGTTACCGAATTATGCAACAGAAGAGATCGAAAACGCCCGTCAACGTCTAGCTGATCATGAAGCGAATGGTACCCGTGTAAAATTATTAGAAACAGAAGGCGCGGCACGGCTTCATACACGGTCTGTTGAAGAAATCGCACGCGACACTAAAGCTAAAGAAACCGCTAAGACATCTGATAAGGGTTAGTTCCTAGCAATTTTTTGAGTAAATCGTTAACATTAGCCCATTACATATTTTATTATGATACAGTGTAATGGGTTAATTAGAGCAATTTTTTTTTGAAATACTAAATATCATGGTTGGCATTTTTTATGGCTAACCAACATTAATTGTCAATAATATTTTTTACAAATAGAGAGACTATTTCATGGTAGCTAATAGTACTGACCCGATTCTTGAAGTTAAAAACCTTAAGACATATTTTTATCTTGAAAATGCCACCCTACGCGCTGTTGATGGTGTCAATCTAACCCTCCCCCGAAAGACAACATTAGGGTTAGTGGGTGAAAGTGGCTGTGGTAAAAGTGTGATGGCACGTTCTATCATGCGCTTGATACAATCCCCACCCGGTAAAATCGTCGATGGCGAGATTAACTTACACCGCAAAGAAACTGGCGAAGTTATTGACATTACAAAACTTGATCCAACTGGGTCAAAAATGCGTGAAATCCGCGGTGGCGAAATCGCAATTGTTTTTCAAGAACCCATGATGTCGTTGAATCCCCTCTATACCATTGGCGACCAAATCGCAGAAGCTGTCCGTGTACATCAAAAACTAAGCCGTAAAGATGCGATGGATCGCGCCTTAGAGATGCTCACCAAAGTACAAATCAGTGCCCCCAAACAACGCTTACATGAATATCCACATCAATTGAGTGGTGGGATGCGCCAACGCGTGATGATTGCGTTAGCCTTATCTTGCAATCCCTCAATTTTGATTGCTGATGAACCGACAACAGCATTAGATGTAACCGTTCAATCCCAAATTTTGGACTTGATGAATGAGTTACAAGAAGATTTTGATACCTCCATTATCATGATTACACACAATCTCGGTGTTGTATCCCACATGGCACAAGAAGTCGTTGTGATGTATCTGGGTAAAGTTGTAGAACGTGCCGATACACGAGACCTGTTTCATGAACCGCTCCACCCCTATACAAAGGGGTTGCTAAATTCGATACCCATTATCGGGAAAAAGGGTAAAAAACAACTTATCCCGATTAAAGGTATGGTGCCTCTTCCGACAGAGCAGATTACGGGTTGTGCTTTTGCGGCACGTTGCCCCAATGTCATGAAGATCTGTCATGAGAAAGAGCCAGTTTTACGCGATGTTAATCCCGGACACCAAGCGGCATGTTGGTTGTACGAAGAAGAATAACATCAACATTTGGGATGGGCGAAATATTGTCGTCCGCATAGCCGAAGGAGGGATGCGTATAAGGCAAAATGAACTCGAAATATTACTGCACTACATTATGCCTTCAGTTGCTGACCGTTCTTAAAGAGCGCTAAGGCACTGATTCACAAAAGATAGTAATTTCTTTTAATATTCTAGGAGGATTAGTAATGAAAAATCTTCAATTAAGATGGTATGCAATTGCAATGGTTGTCCTAGCCATGACGGTTATGGGCGCATTGTCGATTGTTACAGCACAAGAAGCTGTAGAAGTTGCACCGCCAATCCCATACCCAGACGCACCAGATTTAGGCGTTGGTGGTGGTGAAGCTAACAAACAGGATATCAGCGAAATTGTTTCTTATGGTGCACTACCCCAATATCAACAGTCTCCATCACTAGATGCTTTTGTAGCTGATGGTACATTGCCACCAGTAGAAGAACGTCTACCTAAAGAACCACAAATCATGCTGACATCCGGTATGAAAGATGGTATCGGCGTTTATGGTGATCTGTGGCGTGGTTTCTCGGCATGTCCAACCGCTGGTTACAATGATATGGCAGGAACAACAATGGGTTGGTTCGGTATTGAATCTTATACCTCCCGTTATAACGCTTTGGTTAAAACCGGTCCATTGTACCGTGTGAACCAAGATATTGAACCAATGCCAAACCTTGCTAAAAGCTGGGAATGGTCCGAAGACGGTATGCAATTGACCATGCACTTGGTCGAAGGCGCATTCTGGTCTGATGGTGTTCCATTTACGGCTGATGATGTTATGTTCATGTGGGAAGGTTACACCCTCGATGATAACGTCAACACCAACCGTCATATCGACGCATGGACATTCGATGGCATAGAAACAACCTTGGAAAAAATCGATGATTACACGATTATGTTCACATTCGGTGTTTCTAAACCACTACAAATCTGGTATCTGTTGAATGAAGGTAACTTCCAAGCGATGCCTATGCACCAGCTTGCACAATACCATCCAGCATATAGCACAGCTGATCCAAAACCAAGCTATGTAGACTTTGCAAATGCACTTGCTCCAGATGACTTGCCACTTGTTACAATGGGCCCATGGGTTATCACCGAATACAAAACCGACGAATTGATGATTATGCGTCGTAATCCTTACTACTGGAAAGTCGATGAAGCTGGTAATCAATTGCCATACTTCGATGAAATCCAATATGTTAAAGGTCCAAGCGGTATCGGTCGTGATCTTTGTACAATCGCTGGTGATTGTGATCATATGAATCTTGAAAATCCAAGTACATATGTTGAAGCAATGACACAAGCACTCGAAGAAGATGCATCCTACAATGTATCATGGGGTCCAGAAACACTTGGCTTCATGGTTACCTTCAACTTCTCATTGCAACTTGGTATCGAAAGTGAACGTGATACAGCTCTACGTGAATTATTCCGTGACTTGCGATTCCGCCAAGCACTAAGCTATGCAAGTGACCGCGACGGTATTGCACAATCCATCATGCGTGGTCCATTCCTCCGTGGTTGGGCTGGCGGTCTCTATCCTGGATCACCTGACTTCAATAAAGAATCCGTTGTTTACTATCCATATGATGTTGATTCCGCAAATGCGTTGTTGGATGATATGGGTCTAATAGATACAGATGGTGACGGCGTCCGTGAATGGACAGAAGGCTCACAAGCTGGCGAACCTATCGTAATTCAAATGCTTGCTTCTCAAGATGCACGCGAAACCCAAAGTGTGGCTGAAGCATTAGTCAACCAATGGGGCGCAGTTGGTATCCAAATCAACATGCGTATCGCCGACAGTGCGACCAACACTTCACTCAGTGAAGCAGGTACATGGGATATGCGAGTTGAACGTGGTGCACAACAATTTGCTTTACCATTCGTTAATGTTACAGGTCTAGCACCAATCACTGATAACTTCGCTTATCATCGCGTGGGTGCTGGTCAAGAACGTACATTGATGCCTTTCGAACAAGATCTCATTGACGTTGTTAACGAATATGCTTCCAACTATGATGCAGAAGAACGTAAAGCTTTAATGTTCGACTACAATCATATCTTCACCGAAAACGTTTATAACATCGGTATCTTCACCAGCCGTTATGGTTTGGGTACTGCTAAACGTGTCAAGAACATCGCTGACGGTACACCAGTCTTCATGTACACATGGGTAGAAGATGCAGTTTTACTCGATACCTTGTGGACACCTGAAGAAGAACAATTGCCGCAAAATCGTCCAAACACGATTCCAGTGTATAGCAACTAAGAAATACTTGTAATATCAGGACGGTTGGGGGAGCAATCCTTCAACTGTCCTACCAAATATTTCAAATTAAATAAATAGATTGTGTCGTAAAAGCGAGAGCCTTGACATGATTGTGTCGATGTTTTCATCAGATTCAAAACTAGTCGTCTGCCGGAGGTGGCATGCTTAATTATATTGTGCGCCGACTGATAATTGCCTTCTTTTTATTAATAGGAATTGGTGTTGTATCATTTGTTGTTATCAAGTTACCTCCGGGTGACTTTGCTAGCCGTTATAAACAATTTTTGCTAGATCGCGGTACACCGGCTGAAGAAGCCGAAAGATCGGCGCAACTAGTGCGCGAGCAATACGGTCTGGATAAACCCATCGGAGAACAATTCGTTGTTTGGATAAAAGGAATGGTCACCGAAGGTAAATTTGGTTATTCGTTTGCCTACCGTAAAGACGTAGGTGAATTGATTGCGGAACGATTGCCTAAAACACTCTTGATTGCGGTGCTCGCTCATGCCATATCCACGGTTGTGGGGGTGGGATTAGGGATATTTGTCGCGCCGAGGAAGTATGGTTTTTGGGATAATCTATTCTCTATTATTGCATTTATTTTTACGTCTGTACCGAGGTTTTCGATTGCGATCATTGTGCTTTATGTGCTGGTGATTGAGCTCAAACAGCCGAGTATATCGTCGTTTTACTCGCCTGAATATGTGTTTGCGCCTTGGAGCATAGATAAAGTTCTTGATATGTTCCGACACATCTGGCCTGTCCTTGTGATTGCAGGCTTAGGCGGGGTCGCACGTAATATGCGTGTGATGCGCGGTAACTTGCTCGATGTACTGGGCGCACAATATGTACAGACGGCTCGGGCAAAAGGCTTGCGCGAACAAGTCGTTATCCTCAGACATGCCGTACCCAATGCTTTACACACCATCGTTGCTTATCAAGGTACAGTGTTACCTTATATGATGCAAGGTGAGTTAGAAGTCGCGATTATTTTGGGTCTACCGACGATGGGACCGCTATTTTATGACTCATTGGTCAACCAAGATATTTATATTTCTGGGTCGCTACTCTTGATGTACGGTGTATTAATCGTATTCGGCAACCTATTGGCTGACATTTTCTTATCCGTTCTGGATCCACGTATCCGCTATAGCTAGCATAGAGAGTGAAACATTCATGACTTATCAAGAATCAGATTATGTTTGGGAAAGCCAGCCAAATTCTGATGATCTTGTTGAAGATCACGGAAATGAAAGTTATTTTCAACTCGTCTGGCGACGGTTTCGGCGGAGTAAAGTATCGATTGTGGGTGCGGGACTGGTAATTGTGCTATCGTTGTTGGCTATTTTTGCTGATTTCTTTAGCCCAGTTTCTATCCTACCCAATCAGAATAACCTTGACTATGCGTTCACACCACCCCAACAAGTGCATTTTGGCACCGATGCCAATGGAAATTTCCACATTGGTCCATTTGTCTATAATTTAACCTATGAGCTAAACCCTGCTACCTTTGAAGTGATGTGGGTAGAGGACACTAGCGAAGCCTTTGACATACATTTCTTTGTCCAAGGATCAGAATATAAATTACTTGGGCTTATTCCGATGAATCTACATCTCTATGGCGTAGAAGAAGGAGCAACCATCTTTTTATTAGGGACAGATAAACAAGGGCGTGATCTGTTTGGGAAAATTTGTGAAGCAGGGCGCATCTCCTTAAGTATGAGCCTCTTTGGTACGATCATCAGTGTGGTTGTGGGATCTGTTTTGGGTGTTGTATCAGGGTATTATGGTGGCTGGGTCGATAATGCACTGCAACGGTTTACAGAATTTGTTGCGGCATTCCCGTCATTACCACTCTGGATGGCATTAGCCGCCCTCGTGCCAAAAACTGCCGATTCCTTTACGATATTCGTTATCATGTCGTTCCTGTTTGCGATGTTATCGTGGACAACCCTTGCGCGTGAAGTTCGCGGGGGGGTGCTGGCATTGCGCGAAACTGATTTTATCCTCGCGGCAAAGGAAATGGGCGCATCCGATGCACGGATTATCTTCTATCATCTTTATCCGAATATGCTCAGTCACATCATTGTTGTTCTAACATTGACTGTTCCCGGTGTTATTCTAGCAGAATCCTTCCTCAGCTTTTTGGGAATCGGTATCACCGAACCGCTTATCAGTTGGGGTTTGATGCTACGGAACACACAAGATATACAAACACTAGGACAAAATTCATGGATTTTGGCACCTGTTATTTTCATTGTTTGTGCAGTTTTAGGTTTCAATTTCTTAGGTGATGGCTTGCGTGATGCCGCCGATCCTTACGCTAGTAAATAGATTTATTTAAGGGTTGTTGATGAAGAAGACAAAACCATTAGCGATGCTGTTGACGGTTATGGGTGTCATGCTTGTTATGGGTGGGCTGGCTATCATGGTCTCTAGCCAAGATACAGTTCCCAAAGCAACACTTGTAGCCGAGACTGTCCCGCCTACGGAAGTTGTCAACTTAATCCCTTTGCCATCTACCATTTCTGGTATTGTAAAGAATGAAGATGGCATTGTTGCTGATGCGATTGTGCAAATCCAAGCAACCGAAAACACAACAAAAACAGCCGATGATGGTTCGTTCAGTCTGACCGGAATCGAAGGCGCAACGCCAATCGTTGTTTCGGCATGGTCGGAGGGGCACTATGTTGGCTGGCAAGAGTTAGACCCTAGTGCAGATGATTGGAAAGGTGGCGATGACATCACCATCTTCTTAAATGCCCTACCCACCCGCGATAACAATGAATACGATTGGTATGTTGAAGACGGTGTCAAAGGGTCAGCGGCGTGTGGTATGTGTCATCGGGAATATCCAGAATGGCAAGCAGATGCCCATTCACAAGCGGCAAAAAATGTACGATTTATGTCGGTATATACTGGTACAAACGCACAGGGCGATCCCGGTCAAATTGTAGAATTTGATGCGGAAGGTATCCCGCGTCCACCTAATCCTGATGAACCTTACTATGGAGCAGGCTTCCGATTAGATAATTATAATCGGGCTGGCAATTGCGCAACCTGCCATACTCCTGCTGCATCCAAAGCACCCAACAAGCAGAATTGTGCATGGTCAGGTTGCCATACAGACCTCACTACCGAGCGATCCAATGGTGTGATTGATGTTAATTCTTATCCAATGTCTCCGAGCGCTGTGGAAGGCATTTCGTGTGAATTCTGCCATAAAATCGGTGAAGTTTACATTGATCGAGAGACGAATGTCCCCTATCCCGATATGCCGGGTATTTTATCGTATCGCTTGTACCGTCCCTTAGATGATAGTCAACAAGTTTTCTTTGGTACGCTGATTGATGTCACACGCCAAGATAGTTATTTACCACTGATTTCCACCAGTGAATTCTGTGCGGGTTGCCATTATGGCGTGTTTGGCGGTGTTGTGGGGATGCAACGCGTCGCTGATGGCACAGAGATTTACACCTCATATTCCGAATGGCAAGCAAGCCCCTACAATGACCCCGAAACAGGTACAACCTGTCAGGGATGTCATATGCCAATTTCATCGGAGAACTGGTTTGTTACACCCGAAAAAGGTGGCATAACCCGTGATTATCTACCACTACACAATCATACAATGCGTGGCATACAAGATGTCGAGTTTATGCAGAATGCTGTGACGATGGAAACCATTGCCGAGCGTGTGGGGGAACAACTAGATGTAGAAGTCAGCATCACAAATGACAATACAGGGCATCATATCCCTACTGATGTGCCGATACGCTCTATGATGTTGGTGATTGAAGTTGTTGATGATGAAGGAACTGTGCTTGATCTGATCGAAGGGTCTGTGAATCCAGATTATGCCGGTGAATATAGTGGTATACCGGGAAAGACTTTTGCTAAGGTACTCCAAGATGAATGGACGGGGGAATCCCCAACAGTTGCATTCTGGCGACCTGTCACAATTGTTGAAGATACGCGTATCCCAGCAATGGCAACCGACACAACGACTTATAGTTTTGCAGTACCTGATAATAAAGAGGTGACAGTCAATGTAAAGTTGATCTTCCGCCGTGCATTTAAAGAGCTTATGCAACAAAAAGGCTGGGGTGATGCTGATATTATGATGGAACAAGAGACTATTCAGATACCAACCAATTAATGGATATAGATAATGAATAAAACCGATAATAATGAGAATATTATTTTAGAAGTCAAAAATCTTAAACTACATTTCCCGATTTATGAAGGCATCCTAAGGCGGGAAGTCGGAGCAGTCCGTGCCGTTGATGGTGTTAACTTTAAGTTACGGGATGGTGAAGTGCTCGGTTTGGTGGGAGAAAGCGGTTGCGGTAAAACAACTGTCGGTCGTACCCTCTTACGCTTGTATGATCCCACAGACGGGGAAATATGGTATACGAATGCTGATGGGGAACGGGTGAATCTCGCAGGGCTTAACCAAAAAGAGATGAAACCACTCCGCCGAGAACTCCGAATGATCTTCCAAGATCCGTTTAGTTCGCTTAATCCGCGGTTTACTGTCAAGGACATCATCGGTGAGCCTCTTGCTATACATGGTGTTGCGCGTGGAAAAGATGCCGAGAAAATGGTAGCGGAGTTGATGGAATCCGTCGGTCTAAATCCAAAATTG
>Ga0209475_10003350_pt1 | contig 14840 bp, 12 predicted proteins | sample tdDd471_FD_187128 | JGI IMG/M metagenome (GOLD analysis project Ga0209475, IMG submission 187128) | Marine sediment microbial communities from the Atlantic coast under amendment with organic carbon and nitrate - tdDd47.1 (SPAdes)... | ecosystem: Environmental > Aquatic > Marine > Coastal >... | reverse complement strand
ATAAATTAGCTTCCAATGATTGACGCACTAATGCAAGTTCAGATACTTTACCTTTACCAATGTATGTAGCTGAGTCAATATTACCTCTGTTTTGTAGTTCCTTATGTAATACTTTTGCTCCAGCGGTATCAGCCAGTCTTGCAAGTTCTTCTAATGATGATGTATCATTGCTGCTTAAACTTACACCTACCAGTATAGCTTTCTCTTCTTCCTTTTCCATGCTGTCTAGTATGTTGGCAGCTCTATTTATTTGATTAGAGGCGTAATCAATTTCTTCTAGTAGCATTTGGTGAGGAATGCTGTTGTACTGATATGGACCATACAATGTTGTATCGTAGTCACCATTTTCATTAAGCTCTGTCAATATACCTGCCTGCATAGTAGTAGCTAGCCCACCCATTACACCGATTGCAGCCATAGCGTCAAATCGCATACGTTTTAGGGTCTTTATGTCAACAGATGATAATGTGCCACTTTGGCTTGGGTGAGTATGAATACAGCGTATACCAGTAAGTCTGCGCTTACCTCTGCGCACTCTTAAGTCAGGTAACCCAACCCTATCATGAGATCCTATTGATACATCCATGACCATACCGTCACGAGCTATGTATACTGATATTTCTCTGTTTATTTTCTCTGTTATTTGGCAAAGTTTATATGTTACGTCATCAGAAATGAATTTATGGCGCAAAAGCTCCATATCGGCAGAATATAAATCTTCTAATTCTCTTAGTATAGATTTCTTAACACCGTCTATATTTCCATGAACTTTTCCGTATTCGTGATTATCCATTTATCTATTTTTTCTCGCTTTCTTTTACCATATCCATAAGTTTTGCAAATGTTTTAATCATAAAGCTTAACATTACACTCATAAATGCTATTATAATCAGCACTATGGCTAGTACTGTCCCGAATGTCTGTCCATTTGCGAACATAAATGCAACTGCCATTATGCATACTCCCAGCATTAAAGATACATGCCCTTTTGCTATACAAGCATTTGTGAAATTCACGCTTTCAAATGAGCCCCTACATTTCATTATAAACAGAATTCTCACACTTATTAAAAGTATTAATAATGCAATTAATAAAAAGTAAAAATTGTTCATTGTATCTAAATTCTTTATTATAGCAAAAACAGCACCAGTAACACCTAGTAATTCTCCTATTATGCCCATTATTTTGTACATTCTTTTGAAATTATTTTCCATAATAGCTCCTTTTACCATTTATATATTATTGTATAGGCCATCCAAAGTCAAATTAATATATATTAGAACACAAAATTCACTAGCCAAATATAGTTTTCTTTTTAGTTATCATATATAATATACGTTAATTGACATAATAATTAATGAAAAGTGTAACTAGATTATTGTATATAGCTCAATAATATACTCAACCATTAATATCATGTGCTATAATATAAATAAAAATTTCGGAGGCTAATAATGTTAAACTTTGAATACAGTCAACCTACAAATATTATTTTTGGTAAAGACACTCAAAAAGAAGTCGGTAAGAATGTTGCTAAATATGCCAAAAACATATTAATTGTGTATGGTAGCGATAGAATAAAAAAGAATGGACTACTATCAGAAGTAGAAGCATCTTTAAAAGAAGAAGGTATTAATTATACTCTCCTCGGTGGAGTAAAGCCTAACCCAAGACTATCAGTTGCATATGAAGGCATTAAGATTTGTAAAGAGCAAGATATAGAGCTTGTTTTAGCAGTAGGTGGTGGAAGCCCCATAGATACAGCCAAAGCAATTGCTGTTGGTGCAAAATATTCAGGTGATGTCTGGGACTTGTATATGAAAAAAGATGTTTTCGAGGAAGCTCTTCCCGTTGCAACTATTTTAACTATTGCAGCTGCAGGCTCAGAAGCAAGTGTTGGCTCTGTTATAACAAATGATGAAACAGGCTATAAGCGAGATTTTAATTCTGAATGTTTATTCCCTGTATTTTCAATACTAAATCCTGAGCTCACATGTAGTGTGCCAGATTATCAAACTGCTTGTGGTAGTGCTGACATAATGATGCATGATATAGAAAGATATTTTACAAATGTAGCTGATGTAGATATAACAGATAGGCTTTGCGAGGCAGTATTACTATGTGTTATCGACAATACACCTCTAGCACTAGAAGATCCAAAAAATTATGAAGTAAGAGCTAATATTATGTGGGCGGGAACTCTTGCGCATAATAACTTATTATCAACAGGCAGAATTGGGGATTGGTCATCACATGGTATGGGGCATGAAATTGGTGCTTTGTTCGATGTAGCCCATGGAGCAACTTTATCTATAGTTTGCCCAGCGTGGATGAAGTACGTCTACAAGCATGATATTCCAAGATTCAAAAAGTTTGCAACTCGTGTTATGAGAGTATCTACAGATGGTCTTACAGATGAAGAAATAGCACTAAAAGGTATAGACGAATTGAAATCATTCTTCTCTTCTATTGGATTACCTACAAGCTTAAAAGAGGTTAATGTGGATGAATCAAGTATAGATGAAATGGCAGAAAAAGCAGTGGTGTTTGGCAACATAGGTAACTTTGTAAGTCTTAATAAAGAAGACGTTAAAGCAATATATACTTTAGCATTATAATTGTTTACTAATTGACTGAGTCGTGATATCATTTGTTGTACTGGAAACAAAATAAAAGACCTGTTCAACTATGTTGGACAGGTCTTTGGCAGGGGAGACGCGACTCGAACACGCAACCGTCGGTTTTGGAGACCGATGCTCTACCAATTGAGCCACTCCCCTATGAAAATACCTTTTGAATTATATATTATACTAAAGAATATGTCAACCACAAGTTAACATATTGTTTGTTCGATTTAAATATTAGGGAGGATGTATAATGACATCAAACATTACATTTATAGGCGGAGGCAATATGGCACATGCCATCGCGAAAAACATGCTTTCAGGCAGCCTTGTTAAAGCAGATGAAACAACTATTGCTGATTTAAATAAGGATAGGTTAAAATTTTTAGCAGATGATTTAGGAGTTAATATAACAGATGACAATGTAAATGCTATAAAGGATAGTGCCGTTGTTATTCTGTCAATTAAGCCTCAAATTTTTAGAAAAGTATATAGCAAGTTTGCTGATAGTTTAAAAGACAAATGTGTAGTATCAATAATGGCAGGAATTACATTAGACGAGCTAAAAAAGGCATTACCTAGCTCAGCACGTATACTACGTACAATGCCCAATATGCCTGCAATAGTAGGGGAAGGTATGACTGCTCTTTGTAAGGAGAATAATTTAACAGATCAAGAAAGAGATTTTGTTGAAAAGATATTTTTATCAGTAGGCAAAATATGCTATGTTGAAGAGCATTTAATAGATGCAGTAATAGGAATTACAGGCAGTGGACCTGCTTATGCATTTATGTTTATGGAAGCACTAGCTGATGCAGGAGTATTGCATGGACTACCTAGAGCTTTATCATATGAACTTGCAGCACAACTTTTGAAAGGCTCAGCTGAGTGTGTGCTAGAGGCTAATCTCCATCCTGCTGAGTTAAAGGATAGAGTATGTTCACCTGCAGGAACTACTATAGAGGCTGTAAAATCGCTAGAAAAAAACGGCTTCCGTGGAGTTGTTATTGATGCAGTTGATGAATGTGTAAAAAAAGCGAAAAGGTTGTAATATGACAGAGATAGAATTATATACAGACGGTGCATGCTCTGGTAATCCAGGTCCAGGTGGTTGGGCAGCGATATTACTATACAAGGGCAATGAGAAAAAACTAAGTGGTTTTGTAGACCATACTACAAACAATAGAATGGAACTATTTGCAGTTATAAAGGGATTGGCTGCATTAAATAGAGAGTGCAAAGTAAATGTTTATTCAGATTCTGCATATTTGGTTAATGCTTTTACACAAGGCTGGATAGACAATTGGCTAAAGAACAATTGGAAAAACTCAAAAAAGCAGCCTGTTTTAAACAGTGACTTGTGGCAGCAATTAATAGCTTATACAAAAAAACACAATATAAAGTGGATAAAAGTAAAAGGCCATGCAGATAATGAGTACAACAATAAGTGCGACCAACTGGCCGTGGCAGAGATAAAAAAGCATACATAGAATCAATATGTATATTTATAAATGATGACAGGCGAAGAGAATTTATATTTTCGACAGAAAATAGCATTACCTCTGATTTTACCTATTTTTTTCATAATGGGGACAAACATTTGAATTTCGCTCTCCTACATTGATTAAATAGCACTATTCTGCCGCAAAACTTGTAGAATAAACCAACATTTATTTAAAAACACTTACGAAGTTTACTCCAATTTTGCTAATCGGGTAAACTTCCTACTTTACCCTCTTGACTCTTCCTTTGGGGAACCCTTTATACTATGTTTATCATTGTAATTATGAAAGAGGTAGGAACAAATGGACAAACTAATCAAAATCAGAGATGTGTCAAGCAAATATGACATTACAGCCCGTACACTGCGTTATTATGAGGACATGGGCTTGCTAGTGAGCACTCGAAGTGATGACTACTCATATAGAATGTATGATGAAAACGCTGTTAAGCGTCTTGAACAAATACTAATTTTGCGCAAGCTGAATATCAGTATTAAAGACATTCAACGTGTTTTCAACACTTCTGGTTCCGATGTAGTTTTAGATGTACTGGGGAAAAAAGTAGAGAAAATAGACGATGAGGTCTCGCTCTTGCATGAGTTGAAGGAAATCGTACTGGACTTTATTCACGAAATTGAACAGGTGAATTTTGCAGACAACTCCGACATAAAACTGCTCTATAACAAGGCTAAAGATATTGAAACACAATTGATAAGCAATGACTATATTGGCAAACCCTCCAATTTAAACCGCTTGATTAAAGTAACGGAACAATTAGATAAAAAAATCCCTGATGTAATGGTTGTCAAGATACCATCATTCAAAGCAGTAACCTGCGGCAACCAATCCTTTGAGGATATGTTCAAACCAGGCGGATATATGAACCAATTGTGGCAGTATACTCACTTGTATGAGAATGTAATTTTCGATTGTTTTGATTTTTTGATGTTCAAAGAAAATGACAAAGCCGAATGGATATGCGCAGTTAAAGATGGTGTTACCAATTCTGATGTAAATCCTTTTGAATTGGTCGATATTTCTGGAGGCATATATGCTATGGCAGTAAGTATAGACGAAGACAACGAGAGTATACAAAAAGTGGAAGAAAAAGTTAGCCGATGGATTGAAAACACAAATTTCGAGCTTGACAAAGACCGCAATGTTATGTTCAATATGCCTTATCTATATGAAGATGGTAGAGATCCTGTCTATAGAGACATAGAAAAGGGGCTTGGTTATAAGCAAATGCAAAGATATTTCCCTATAAAGCTCAAAGATGATATTTAGGAGTGCTTTTACAGATTACAATGATAAAAACACAATATTAGAGGAGTTAAAAAATGAGTAAATATGAAAATGCAATCAAACTAATGGAGGAGCGCTGTGGAGACGACAAAGAGGTAGTTATCGCTCTTGCAACAATATCATTATCTACAAATGCTTCTGGTAATTCCCATCCAGCTTCACGCATGGTCTGTGCATATTATGAAGACGGAGCATTTTATGTTTCCACAGACGCAACAAAAAGTAAAATGTTGCAAATTGAGAAGAACAACGAAGTTTCCGTCTGTGGGTTGGGTTGGTATTCTTTCCAAGGTGTAGCTGAAAATCTAGGTTGGGTCAAGGACGAGAAGAATGCTAAAATCAGAGCTAAGTTCAAAAAAATCTTCGGCTGGTTCGATGAGGTAGGCGACGAGGACAATCCAAACTCAATCGTTTTGCGTGTCACCCTTACAGAAGGTACTATTATTGATAATGAAAGAAAATACGGTGAACAGAAGTATGAAATAGATTTTATCAATAAAGTGGTAAAATGAAAGGAATTTTTTTGTGCAAAAAACAATGGGGGACATGGCAAAGTTCTTAAAACAATTAATACCAGTGAATATTCCTGAAACATATACAATCAACTCTATGTTTAGAAATATTTCAGACGAAGAGGATATACGAAACGGTGTACTTGCTTTCAGAGACTTTCTATATCGATTTTGCGATTGTTTAATCGCGGACAATAGTTTATATGATGTACCTAAAAAGGGTAAGAATAATTTTTCAGATGAAATAACTTTGACAGTAGAGTTTCCATTCTTAAACAACATTAGGAGCATATTAATAAATATAGGCTATCACGGTATATTATCAGAGAAAGGTGATTCATTGTTGGTTAATGATTGGGAAACGCTTAGTGTCAAAAAATCTCTTAATAAAAATTCAACAGCTAAGATATCTGTTTCGCAAATGATTAAAAGTATGCGGTTCCTGACTGAATGCGGTATGGATTTTAATGGTATTGACTTGAGCATGAAAAAACCAGATATATCAAAAATCGAAGCAATAATAATTACCTATCCTGATCATCCGATAATGATAACGGGTTTAAAGGCTTTGGCGATTGCCGAGAATGAATTATCATACCGTAATAATAACTATATTTTACTCAGGTGCGATTACAGAGCGCTAAAAAACGAGGATACGGAAGTATCCTCAATGTTAAAAGACTTTGTCTATCCGTTATCTGCCGCTGTGCAAGAGGTCGTTCTAAAATTACACCATCATTATTTGAGTTCGGGAATGCAATGTAATGTAGAATTCAGAATGTTAAGTGTTCATTTTGTCTACTTGTATAAACGTAAAGCGATATGTCGATTTTCCACATCATTGAATAACGGTTACCGTATCATCCTTAAAACAAAAAACACTTCAAAATATGCTGATGTGATTGAAAGTTTTCCTGAGTTTTTACAGGAAAGAATTTCTAAAGGATATGGATGTGATAGAAAAAAAGGCAGCGGTCATGGCAATTGCCAAAGAGGTTGTGAAGGATTTAGTTTTTCTTTAAATGAATCAGTGCTTGAATTAAGTCAATATTTAAAAACATGGCTTGATAGCGAGATATCAAATATGTAAAAATAAGAATAGTCAGAGTATAGGAGCAGGAAAAATGAAAGAATTTAACATTGGCGATGTGATATCATTTGGTGGTTATGACTGGCGCATTCTTGACATAAAAAATAACGCAGCTTTGATTATAGCCGAATATATGATTGAACAACACCCCTTTAATAATTGTGCTGGTGATGTGACATGGGCTGACTGCTCACTAAGAAAATATCTGAACGGTGAATTTTATAACAAGTTCACTGCGGCCGAACAGTCAAGAATTACTCCGGTACTAATTAAAAACAACGACAATCAGTGGTACGCTTCAAGTGGTGGAGAAGATACTCAGGATTACATATTTCTTCTAAGCATTGAAGAAGTAGTGTGCAAATATTTCGGTGACAGCAGTAAAAATCTTGAAAATCGTAGTGCCAAACAAAGATACTGGTTTCAAAAGAAAGATAAAAACAACATCAAGCGAAGATCAACACTCGATGGGTATGTATGGTGGTGGTGGCTTCGGTCTCCCGGACGTGACAATAGAAGAGCCGTATACATCCACGGCGATGGCAATATAGGCATTCAGGGAAACGGTACTTTCAGATACAATAGCAACACTATTCACCCTTCAACAGGCGATAATAGCGGTGGAGTACGTCCTGCATTGTGGCTAAAGTTGGAATCATATTAGACAAATATAGTATAATCCACAAACTGTAGGTTGAACAATGATGTATAACAAAAGAAAATATAGCAAGGATTCCAAAATTCTATAAAGTTGAAATTAGCAAATATCAACAAAAGTCAGAGAAAGGAATCTCCATGAAAACTATAAGGCTAAGAGTAACTACTACTATATCAGAGATGAGATAACAACTTTCATTTACTTGCCTTTAGCCTAAAACTACTCATTCAGTATTGGAATGAGCTATCTGATTAATATGTAACAGATCATTTGATAACATATATACATAGAAGAAAAATCATTTGCAAATAATACTGATTTTTGATATAATATTCTGGCTGTTAATAGCAAAAATACTAACGGACGGTCCTCTAGTTCATAAGTGGTCTATGAACGTCTATGATCGAGGTAAAAATGATTGATATTAGAACACTAGAGCAAGAACAACTACGTGATGATATTCCTGCATTTGGAATAGGTGATACTGTAAAAGTTAACGTTAAAGTTGTTGAAGGAACAAGAGAAAGAATTCAGGCTTTTGAGGGTGTAGTAATTGCTAAAAAGAATGGTTCAGTTCGCGAGACATTTACTGTTAGACGTGTATCATACGGTATTGGCGTTGAAAGAACATTTCCAATTCACTCACCAAAGATTGCAAGTATTGAAATAGTGAGACTTGGTAAAGTACGCAGAGCGAAGTTATATTACTTACGTGAGCGTTCAGGTAAAGCTGCTAAAGTTAGGGAAAGAATTCGCAGATAGTATTTTTAATATGAAAACAAGAAGAAGATTACATATGTAATCTTCTTTTATTATGTAATGAAAACCACATGGTAGACTTGTAACATCTTTGATACAGCTGTACCATCAAATAGAAAAATGTTTCTTACAATGGAATAAAATGGTATAATAATTACAATATTTAAATACAAGAAAATGATTTGGAAAAAATATGATGTTTGAGTATCATATTTATCCTACCAGAGAGGAGGAGAAAAAATGAATAGAAAAGAAAAAGATGTATGTGTTTTTCTATCTGGTGGAGGCATGTCTTCATGGGTATGGAGAGAGATAATAACTCAATTAAATTTCTCGTCAATCGTGATGGAGTATCGTTTGCCTGAAAACACAGAACAAGCACGACGTACAGCAACGATTGCTGACTGTGCAAGACACGTTATAAACTCCATTAAAAGATGCAAATGTGAAAAGGTTATCCTAGTAGCCCATTCTGGAGCGGGAGTACTTGCCGCAAATGTGGCAAAGGCAATACCAGAAGAAATTCGCCATGTCGTTTACATCGCAGCTAATATTCCCCAAAATGGTGAATCAACTATTGATTCTTTAGCTTTACCGCTTAGAATACTCAATAGTTTAGCAATTAAAGCGCAAGTAAAAAGAGCATCTACTCAGGCAACAAAAAATGAGAAGATTATTAGAACACGGTTTTGCAATACATGTAGTGAAGAGACAATTAATTATATTTTGGAGCAGAATTTGCTGTCGGAACCCTTGTGCCTGGCATTCGAGAAAAGCAATTGGGATGATTTTCCTGATATAGATCAAACTTATATCATTCTGACAAAGGATAAGACGATCTCAGTCAGCGAGCAAAAGGAAATGATGAGGCATCTATCTATACAAAAAAGCATTCAGATTGAAAGCGATCATATGGTCATGCTAAGTCATGCCCAAGAGTTATTAGAAGTGTTGAATGATAGTATAGATTGATTTGCAAAATATCAGCCAAACGTTCTTTAACTACATAGGGAGCAGGCGACACAAATTTTAGGGTAGTGTTATTTAGAATTTTAGTCTAAATTAAAAGAGACCGTTAGTACGGTCTCAATAATATGTAATTATACTATTTTTACACTTGTGTTGTACTCTCTTCAAATGCAACAACGCCTAGCAATCCAGGGCCAGTATGCATACCTAAAACTGGACTAACTTGAGTAATGTATGTTGTTGTAACATCAAGCTTTTCCTTTAAGGTTTCAAGCAACTTTTTTGCACCTTCAATCTGTTCACCGTAAACAACAGCTATTGTAATAGGCTTACCTTCATAGCGTTTTTTTATTTCATCTACCATAGAACTAACAGCCCTTTTAAAGCCTCTACCTTTTGTTACAGTGTAATAAACACCTTCATCATTAACAGCTATAATAGGTTTAATGTTTAATAGATTTCCTACTGTTCCTTCAACTTTCCCTATTCTGCCACCTTTACGAAGATATTCTAAAGTGTTAAGAACAAACATAGTGCTCATAGATTTTCTTACTGTATTTATTCTGCTTATAGCTGCTTTTATATCTGAAGTTTTATTTATCACCTTTGCAGCCTCTAGTACCAAAAAGCCAAGCCCCATAGATAAAGTAGATGAATCCACAACCTCAATATTTAGTTTTGTATATTCTTGTGCAAGCAATTTTATTAGATTATAAGTACCTGAAAGACCTGCTGATATTGATATATACAATATGTCAGTGTAGCCATCTTCGACTATTCTATCTAAAATGTTTTTCACATCTTCAGGCAAAGGTAGTGATGATTTAGGAATTTCTTTATCCAACAAACCGTATACCTTATCTGCTGTTATTTCCATTCTATCTCTATAGCTTCGTGTTTCATAAATTATCTGTAAAGGTACCATGTATATATTATTTAGTTTTAATACCTCATCTGATAAATCACAGGTTGTATCTGTGACGATAGCTACTTTTTTCTTGCTCATAATATTACACCTTTCTTGTATAAAGTACTTACAATTATATTTTCTCACTACACATTACGTTTATTCATTAAGTTATGCTATGTGTTAACATTAACAATGCCATGTAGTATTTAATACTACATGGCATCATGTTATCATAATATTTAATAGAAATCAAGACGATATTATGAAATATCTTTAAATATATGTGGAGGAATTGTGAACTTTTGTGTTATTCCTCTTCATTTGCAAATGATTGTGCACATCTCACAGCTTTTATCCACATTTTATGCTTCTTCATCATAGTCTCTGTATCCATCTTTGGTTCAAATACCTTATCCACTTTGCACTTTATAGACTCTACATCGTCATACATTCCGCATTGCAGCCCAGCTAAGTAAGCAGCACCTAATGCAGTAGTTTCAACGCATGATGGGCGTACAACACTTACTCCTGTAATGTCTGATTGGAACTGCATCAAAAGGTTGTTTGCACTAGCTCCACCGTCAACTTTTATGGTAGATAGATTAATGCCAGAATCTGAGTTCATAGCATCCATTACATCCTTGCTTTGGTATGCTATTGCCTCTAGTGCAGCACGTGCTATGTGTGCATCATTTGTACCACGGCTCATACCTAGTATTGTTCCTCTTGCATACATATCCCACCATGGAGCACCTAGCCCTGTAAATGCAGGCACTACGTAGACACCATCACTGCTATCTACTTGTTTAGCTAATATTTCTGATTCTGCAGCAGATTTTATTATTTTTAATTCGTCACGCAGCCATTGAATTGTAGCACCACCCATGAAAATAGAGCCTTCAAGAGCATATGTAACCTTTCCGTTAACACCCCAAGCAATTGTTGTCAAAAGATTATTTTTAGACTTTACAGGTTTATCTCCAGTATTCATAACTACAAAACAGCCTGTTCCATATGTGTTTTTAATCATGCCAGGCTCATAGCACCCTTGGCCAAACAATGCAGCTTGCTGGTCGCCAGCAACACCTAATATAGGTATTTCTTTGCCGATAATATTTTCACTTAATGTACCATAATAGTCACTGCTGTTTAACACATCAGGCAAAACATTTGATGGAATATCTAATATTTCTAAGATGTCATTATCCCATTTCAAATCATAAATATTATACATCATTGTACGTGATGCGTTTGAATAATCAGTTAAGTGGTTGTTTTCTTTTGTTAAGTTCCAAACTAGCCATGTATCTACAGTACCGAATAATAATCTATTCTGTTGTGCTAGTTCTCTTGCTCCATCTACATTATCCAGTATCCATTTTAACTTTGTTGCTGAAAAGTAAGCATCAAGTACAAGGCCGGTTTTCTCCTGTATCATAGAGGCTCTATCAGCTATGGAATCACATATGCTAGCAGTACGTCTACATTGCCATACTATAGCATTAAACACAGGTTTACCTGTTTTCTTATCCCACGCTATTGTGGTTTCACGTTGGTTTGTAATGCCTATTGCAGCAATATCATCTACATTTATTTCAGACTTTTTTACTACATCCTTTAATACATCAATTTGAGATTTTAATATCTCCAGTGGATCGTGCTCAACCCAACCAGAGTTAGGATAATATTGAGGGAACTCCTGCTGACTAGTTGCGATTTTGTTTGAGTTTTCGTCAAAAATAATAGCTCTTGATGATGTTGTGCCTTGGTCTAATGAAATAATGTACTTCATCTCTGTCTCCTTATAAATTTAAATTCTTCTTTAATTAATTAGCTTTTTTAATCAATTACTTCATTAAAAAATGACGTTTATCCAAATGTACTATTGAAGTAACAAATACTATAGTGATTTCAATAATTTAAGGACTGTACTTCAAAATTATACAGTCCTATTATAATGCTAATATTTAATTATGTCTACTTAAAATAGTCAACTCCTGACACGAAAATTTTGCTATCGAAATTACCAGGTACATTAACAAATGTATTTGATGTAAATCTTTCGTTGTGTCCCATCTTACCAAGCACTCTGCCATCAGGGGATGTTATACCCTCTATTGCATTGTATGAGCCATTAGGATTAAAGTTTATATCATAGGTAGCATCTCCTGCTAAGTTTACATATTGTGTTGATATCTGTCCATTTTTAGAAAGGAGATTTAATTCTTCTTTGCTACATACAAATTTGCCTTCACCATGAGATATAGCTACACTTATTACATCACCTACATTTACCTTAGACATCCAAGGTGATAAATTTGATGCCACTTTTGTGTGAACAATACGAGATTGGTGCCTACCTATATCATTAAATGTTAGTGTTGGTGAATCATCTTTCATTGGACGAATCTCACCATATGGTACTAGTCCTACTTTTACTAAGGCTTGGAAACCATTACATATTCCCAGCATTAGTCCATCATGCTTTTTAAGTAAGTTCATTATGCTATCCGCTATATAATTATTGGAAAGCACATTAGCAATATATTTTCCAGAACCTTCTGGTTCATCACCTAATGAAAAACCACCAGGTATCATAACAATCTGGCTTTTATCAATTAACCTAGCCATTTGCACTATACTTTCTTGTATTACACTAGCATTATAATTTTTAAATATAAATATTTCAGCATCAGCACCAGCATTTTGGAATGCTTTTTTGCTGTCATATTCGCAGTTTGTACCAGGGAATACTGGAATCAATACTTTAGGCTTAGCAATATTTACTTTAGGTTTTTGATGTGACTTACTAGTGTAGGACTCATTTTTTGCAACTCTATATCCCTTGTCCACATTCACAGGAAAAACATCTTCTAGTACATTAGTTATTGCATTTGTAGCATTGCTTAATGAAATACTAATATCACCACATTTTAAATAGTTTTCCTCTGTAGTTTTACCTATTATCTTTCCATTGACAGAACTTAGCAAGAAGCTTGCATCAACTCTTTTAGGAATCTCCATTATAACAGATAGATATTTATGTTCAAATAACTCATCTGCAGGCATATCTAGCTCTACACCAATCTGGTTACCAACAGCCATTTTTGTAATAGCAGTAGCTATGCCCCCATTTGAAACTGTGTGGGCTGAAACGACTTGCTTACACCCAATATGTAGACTTATAAAAGAGCAAATCTCTTTAAATCTATCATAGTTTGGTAAACCCTTTTCATCTATAGGCATTTCCAAAAGAGCAATTTTAGAATCACAGTTTTTAAATTCAGGAGTAGTTATCTTGTCTGCTGTATGTGTAGCAACTGCAAACGAAACTAAAGTAGGTACTACATCAACTTCCTCAAAAGAGCCTGACATAGAGTCTTTACCACCTATTGCAGGTATTTTTAATGCTTCTTGTGCATCAAATGCACCTAATAATGCTGCTAATGGTTTACCCCATTTAGTTGGTTCGTTGCGCAATCTTTCAAAATACTCTTGGAATGTCAGCCTTGCTTTTGTCATGTCACCGCCAGTTGCGGCAACTCTTAGTAAAGATTCAAGCACTGCATATACTGCTCCATGATACGGTGAAAATTTATATATTTCAGGGTTGAATCCAAAAGACATAATAGAAACTGTATTCGTATCTCCCTCCAAAACTGGAATTTTAGCAACCATAGATTGTGTAGGGGTTAGCTGATGTTTACCACCAAATGGCATAGTTACAGTTCCTGCTCCAATTGTTGAGTCAAATCTCTCAGATAGTCCTCTTTGTATGCTCATATTAAGTGAAGATATAGTTTCTAACCATTTATCTTTTACATTATCCACATTCTGTGTTTTAAATGGGGATAACTTTTCATTTGGAGCAGCAACTTTTATTTTTGCATATTGAGGTGCGCCGTTTGTATCCAAAAAGCTTCTATCAATATTCAAGCACTCTTTGCCTCTCCATGTCATTATCAATTTTCCATTGTCTGTAATGTCTGCAACAACTACAGCTTCTAAATTCTCCTCTTTAGCAAGGTCTATAAACTTATCTACATCGCCTTTTTCTAAAACTACAGCCATTCTCTCTTGAGATTCTGAAATAGCCAGTTCAGTTCCGTCTAAACCATCATATTTCTTTGGTACTTTATCAAGGTTTATTAATAGACTGTCAGCAAGTTCACCTATTGCAACACATACTCCGCCTGCACCAAAGTCATTACATCTTTTTATCAATGTTGAAGCTTTAGCATTTCGAAATAGTCTTTGTAGTTTACGCTCAGTTGGAGGATTACCTTTTTGAACTTCTGCACCACAAGTGTCTATAGATTCAATATCATGAGCCTTAGATGATCCTGTTGCACCACCACAGCCATCTCTGCCTGTTGCACCACCTAAAAGTACTACAACATCTCCTTTTTCTGGTCTGTGACGTACAACGTTTTCAGCTGGTGCTGCTGCTATTACTGCGCCTATTTCCATACGCTTTGCAATGTAGCTTTCATCATATATTTCAACAACCT